>ENA-UOOA01000785-UOOA01000785.1-human-gut-metagenome-genome-assembly--contig:-P61old-NODE-785-length-59199-cov-7.423289_pt1 | contig 59199 bp, 47 predicted proteins | sample MGYA00242467_ERZ724014 | MGnify/ENA metagenome assembly ERZ724014 | reverse complement strand
AAAGCACATAATATATACACATCAAACAAATTTTTCAAACAACTTCTTGTCGCACGAGTCTGATGAAAATGAGTAGAAAAATGATGCCCCGCCGTAGTTATGCCACATTCGTCGAATATGCAATGCTTGCCGGTCTGGTTGCAGTGATTGTCGCTGTTGCCGTAATGGTATTCGGCAAGAACCTGAAGAACGTTTTCAGCGATACTGCCGATAAGGTCGAACAGGTGGATACGAAGGTCAAAGGCGCAGATCTGAGCAAATAAGGCAAATATGTCCAGGCATGGCGGAACCGGAATTTTCACGAAAACGGTGAATCTGCTCCGTAAATGGAGAAGGCATTGCACCGATGACTGCGGGGTGGCAATGCTGGAATATGCGTTGCTGCTCGCTTCTCTGGTTGTTTTGCTGGGGGCGTTTGCCCCGGGCAGCCATATCTATCAGGTGTTGAGCAATGACATGCAGTTGCGTCTGTGGCTGATATCCATGCCGATTCTTTGAAATATTGATATTTTATTCCCGGTCCGGCATTGTCCTGAAAGGAGATCATGGCTTGATGTTAGCGGAATCCTATGTTCTTCTGCCGCCGTTGTTCTGTCTTGCCGGATATACTGAAATACGGTATAACCGGATTCCTAATTACGCCACTGTGACAGCGTTTTTCCTTGCGTTGGGTTCCGCTTTCTGTTTTCACGGCACGGACGGACTTTGTTCCTCTCTGATCGGCGCGGCGGTCGGCGGCGGTGTCATGCTTCCCTTTTGTCTGGCAGGTGCGCTCGGCGGCGGGGATTTCAAACTGATGACAGCTGTCGGCGCGATTGTCGGATGGCCCATGGTTTTTCGGGCGCTCTACTTTTCCGCATTGGCGGGAGGTATTATGGCTCTCCTGCTGCTTCTGTGGAAAGACAGGCTGTTTTCTGAACTGGCACAGATGTTCCGTTCCTTCTTTTTCAGGAAAGAGAAGCGTGAAAACAGCGGTCTGCGGCGCGGGCTGACTTTGCCTTACGGGCTGGCGATTGCCCTGGGGACGGTTTTCGCCATTTTCCGGGAGATGTTTCAATGAAGATCAGAGAAAAGAAATGCAGACGGCGTCTGGAAAGCCCGCGCGGGACAGTGATGCTGGAGTTTGCACTGATTATGCCGGTTCTTCTGATGATCGGCATGTTTGTGATTGAAATCCTGCAATATCATGACGCCCAGCTGATGGCGGATCACGCCGCATGGCGTCTGGCGCGCATTGCGGCGGTGCGAACCTCCGGAAAGGACGGCAAGGTGACATTCCCCAAGTGGAAATCCATTGGTTCCGAACAGGTTGCCGTCGCACTGCTGATGTCTACCGCGACAACCGGCTGGAGCGGAAAAGGAAATGAACTTCTTGCTTCCAAAATCGCAGCTCTGTTTGGCGGCGAGTCCTCTCAGACAGGAAAATTTGCCGGAACGATTATCGGACAGCTCGGCGTGGCGTCCATGCTGGAATCTTTTTTCACCCGTCAGTTTTCCGGCAGCCGGAGCGGCCGGATGCTGCTTCAGCTGGGAATGGCTGGGGAACGGGTTATTGAGAAGGATGTGATTGAAGTAAGCACCGAGTCGATCGGCAAATTGGAGTATCCCGTGATTTCCACGGATAAAAAGAAGATTCCGGAAAAGGTGGATGCACATCTGATTCAGGTCAAGGTGGACTATCCCATGCGCGGCGGCTGGCTTTATGAATATTTTGCGTTGGACTCCAAACCGGGAGAGAGGCGTCCGCGGGTTCACGGGCGTGCCGTGATGCTGGCGGACCGGCGGGTTGAGGATACTTCGGTATATGCGGTGGACCCGAAAAAGATTCCTTCCGATATTGAAGTGATCTGGGGATTCTTCCGCGATAAACTTTTTTCTTTTACGAAGTGGTGACGGAATGACTGGAATTTTTTCATCATGGCTGTGCAGAATGGCGGTGCGCTTTGGAAAGCGTTTCCGGCGTTTGGGAAGTGACGAGCGCGGAGTCGTATTCGTCTATGGCGCCGTCATCATTTTCATTGCGCTCACGATTTTCGGAATGACGTTTGATTCCATGCGTTATATTGAAAAGAAAATAATTTCACAGAATGCCGCCGATGCCGCTGCACTGGAAATGGCTGCATGGCAGGCGCGCGGTTTGAATGTGGTTCAGGAGATCAATTCCGATATTTACCAGATTGATACGGTGATCTGGGAGACCATGAACATCATGTATACCGTTGCCGAAATTGTTGTCGATGCGGAGATTGCCGCCGGTTTATCGCTGAATATCCCGCTGCTTGTGAAAATAGACCGGGCACGTAACAATATTGATAAGGTCTGCGGTCCCGTGCTGACCACTTTCAAAATGGTGAGAAAGATCACAGTGAATATGCTGACCGGATTGCGGGAAGTTTATGTTTACGGCTCGAATGCGGCAGGTTTTCTTGGTGCGATTGAAGCCGCGACTGCAAACGGAGCTTCTCCTGTGCTGACGAGTTCCCTGATCTCCAAGCTGCCTGCGGGATTCAGTAAACCGGCGGGCAAGCTGACCGCGATCGGTGTGCCACTGAAGCTGTCGAACCCTTTCAAGCTCCCCGTGGAGAAGAAACAGGACAAGGGAGCCGTGATCGGCGGCAGCAGCCTGAACAGCAAGGATAATGTGTTCTGGGCATATAAAGTATTCCGCATCAAATGGCTCGGAAGCAAGAGCCGGAATGCGTTGAAGGGAGATTGGGCGAAGTGGAAGGATTCCTATTATCAGTCCGATTCGATTTCAACGAAAGCGCCATATCCGTATCCGGCATGGGTATGGGTCGCATGCGCCGAAGTCAAACCGGCGCTTCTGATGGAAACCTTTTTCTGGGGTGTGAAGGTGGGGAAGACTCCGGTTCCGTATTCCTATGCGATCGGACAGCCGATCGGCGGAAATGTAATGCGTTTTACGAATCAGGCAAACCGCAAACCGGGGCTCGGCGCGGGGATTGAGCCGGCTCTGGTTCCCGTTTCGGAGTTGAAAAACTGGAACTCGACGCTGACGTCTCTTCTGGAAGAGTTCCTGTTCATGCATTAAGGATAAAAAGATGGAAAAACAGAGTGTCAAAGCAAAACAGAATTCGGACAGGCTGGTCTGCCGTTTGGGGAGGGACAGCGGCGTCGTGATGTTGGAGTTCGCCTTGATGATGCCTCTGCTGCTGACTCTGATTGCCGGCGTGGTGGAGGTGCCGCACATGCTGCTTTACCGTCCGCGCGCTCTGAATGCGGCGCGTGTGATTGCGGACATCCGCAGCCGTAATGACGATGCGATGCCGTCTGACGCCAACCTGAAAAAGGTTCAGGAAAAATTGTTCGGCGATCTTTCGGGAAATCCTTCGGTCACGCCGGTCAATGTGGCAAAGATGAAACCCACCGTCATAAAAAAGTTTTCTTCGTTTGTCGATTTCTGCGCAGTCAGGATCATCACCGGCGTATTGACTTTCGGGGAATCGGGGCGTCTGCTGAGCACGCCTCTGGGGCTGGACTACTTTTCCGGCGGGCAGGTGAAAGTGGAGACTCGGACGCTGCTCCCCAAAGAATTCTTATGTTATGCGATTGATTGGAAAGGCGATGAAAAAATGCACTTTCAGTCCCGTGTCTGCCGGATGCCGAACCGGAACGGCTATGTAAAAAGTCATACAACCCTTTGGGAACAGCTAAAAGGAATTTTCAAATGAGAAAAGAACAGCTTGTTTCCATTGGCAGATTTGCGGCGAAACTGGGGGGCTCCTGCCTGATTCTCGGATTGGGAGCCATTCTGCTGGATCCGGGAATGCTTGCCGTGTTCCGAAAGGCTCCGGACGTTTCAGGCGGAACCGTGAAGCGTTCCCTGCCGGTTGTTGCAAAACATTCCGGGCATTCTCATACCAGTGAGTATTGGATGGAAACTCCGGAATCCGGCGTTCATTACCGTTCGGAGTTTTTCAACGGTTCGTTGAGTGCGGCACGGAACCGGGTTGCACAGGAAATGCGCGGGAAAGGGTTTGTTTCGCTGGAACTGCCTGCGCGGCGTGAAAGCGGGCAGTCCGTCATGCTGTTCCGGAAAGGGAATGCGTTGACCGGAGTGATGCTGCGGAGGGAAGGACAGGGGTGGAGGATTGTGCATGCCGCCGTGGAGCGCGGAAACCGCAAGCCGGTTTGTCCTGATGTGCTTCGCGGGCTGGAGATCGGGCGGGTTCTGTTGTGCATGTATGGCAGGGATAACGCGCCTTTTCTCGTGACCGGCAGTCCCGCCGGAGTCGGAGAGCTGGAAAAACAGTTGTCTGCCCGCCTGAAACAGCAGGGCTGGCTTCAGGAGGAGTCCATGAGCAAAGCCGCTGCGGGTTCGGGAATGCGGCTGATGCAGGCGCGGAAAGGGCGTTTCTGCTGTGATATTTCCATTGCGCCGGGGAGCGGAGAGCTGTCCGGTATGAATACCGTCACATATAAATTGACAATGATATAAAGATTCAGGAGGAAAGAACGAAAATGGCTGAGAATCTCAAAACCGAAACGGCATGGAAGCGGCGCCTGCCGTGGATTGCGGCAATTGTGCTGGGCACGTTGTCAATTCTTGCGGTGAACAAATATCTGACTCTGCAACAGCGGGGAAGCGAACAGAAGAAAGTGTTCCTTCTTGCGGCGTCTGCGGATATCAAGCCAGATCAGGAGTTGACCCGCAATGATCTTGAGATCCGCAGTTTTCCCGCGGAATCCGTATCCGAAGTCAGTATTACGGTTCCGGGAACCGGGAGTGCTGCGGCATCGGAGGAGACCGAACGCAAAATCCTGATGCTCGTGGGCCGCAAGACCACACGGCAGATCGGTGCGGGGCAACAGATTTTCTGGTCTGATCTCGCTTCTCCGGAACGCCCGACCTTCCAGAGCAGGATTCCCGCCCATATGCGTGCCGTCACAATTCCGGTGACTCCGATCTCTTCCGTGAACAATCTGATTCAGCCGGGCGACATGGTCGATATCCTTTTTACCAGCAGCAATGAAGATGGTGAAGATGTGGATGCCGCTCTGCTGCTGGTTGCCGCCGCGAACCGGAACGGAGCGAACGCTGCGGAGACAGTCACGGTTCCCGCCGCGGTGCCGAAAAAACCGGCGCGCACCGAGATTCTGCTCTCACGGATACCGGTGCTGGCTGTAGGGCAGAATTTCCGTCCGGACATTTCCGGAGAAAACGGCATGGCGGCTTATTCCGGGGTCACTCTGATGGTGACTCCGCAGGAAGGGGTGCTTCTGACTCATGCGTTGACTGTGGGACAGTTGTCCCTTATGCTGCGGCCTGCCGCCGATCCGTCCGTGTCCGAAGCGGCAGGTGTGGAGATCGGCAATATGATTCCGATGAGCCGGGAATTGCGTGCGAAGCGTGCCGCGGAGGTGAAACATGAATAAGGTGTTCTGCTGGATATTGTTGTCGGCGCTTTCTCTTTCCGTCGTTGCCGCAGACGTCAAACCGAGAACTTTGGAACTGATCCGCGGCAAGCAGATTGAAATCGCGCTTGATTTCGTGCCGGAGATTCAAACCGGCGGCAGCGACGCCGTTACGGTAAAATATATACCGTCCAAAAAGAAGCTGGTTGTTTCCGCTCTGAGCTATGGGACGGAGCGGGTGGTTCTGCGTGATGCCGCCACGGTCCGCGATATCCTTGATATTCAGGTCCGCCCCGTCAACTGGACGCTCTTCCGCAAAATATTACAGGACGCCCCGAATATCCGCTTCGATGTCGGGGAAGGCAAACTGCTGCTTTCCGGGAAATGCGGGGATTCCGCCACCGTGGAACGCATCCGGCGCATTATGGCGCTGGCGGGGACGAAAGGCGAGGTCGTGAATAATACGGAGCTGGATACGGAAAGAATCCTTGCGGATGCGCAGGAGTTCATCCGTCGCCAGAATTTTGAGAATATCTCCCTGCGGTTGCTGAACCGGACGGTTTTTGTCTCCGGTGAGGTCTACGACGCCGCACGGCGCACACAGTTGACGGGGCTCCTGACGGAGTATTTCCGCCAGTTCGACTGCACCGTGAACAGTTCGGCTTTGAGCATTACGTCGCGCAAGATCGCCATGCGGATCGTTTTTCTTGATGTAGACAAGAATAAACTGCGCCAGCTCGGCATCAAGGTGGATTCTCCCGTAAAATGGAACTGGGCTTTCGGGGAGATCATGAAGTATTTCAGCATCGGTGAAACGCGCGGACTCAAGGTTGACGGTTTTTCCGGCACGATTGATATTCTCCAGCAGAACAATCTTGCCAAGGTCGTTTACGAGGTCAGGCTGTCCACGCTGAGCGGCGAAAAAGCGGCGTTCCAGCAGGGCGGGGTATTGAATGTCCGTATTTACTCGCAGTACAATACCGATCTCAAGGAAATTGAGTATGGCTTCCAGGTGAATGCGACGCCGTATACGCTGAACGCCAATACGATCGGGCTTGACTTCGACATGCAGCTTACACGTCCGAAAAATGAAAATAGCTGGACCCGGTCCGACGAGGACAAGGATGTGGCGCAGTATATGACGAAATCCAAGTATACCATGGATGCCGGTTCCACGATGGTGATCAGCAGTTTCGGGCATAACGAATATTCGGACAAGCAGGCTGGTCTGCCGTGGTTTTCGGAAATTCCTGTGGTCGGTTCCTGGCTTTTCGGCTCCACCAGCACCGGAGGAACCGACCGCGAAATCATCCTGCTCCTGAATGTCGACTGGGAGGACAGGCTCAAGGAGGAAAATGCCGAGGCGTTGAAGCGCAGCGGAGATGAAGTGAAGAAAATCAGGAAACGCAGTCAGGATACAGCCAATACGTTGCGGAATGCAAAGGAGTAAGCCATGCTCAATGTATTGAAGCTGTATGAAAAAAACAATCTGCTGGCGCAGTTTACGCCGGAGCCTGACCGCGTTTATACTTTCGGGTCTTCGCGGGAGGCAAACTGTGCGGATGCCCGTCTGGCTCCCTGCCAGCTCCGGTTTGTTTTCACGGGAGGCAACTGGCATGTGGAGGATGCGTCCGGCGACGGGAGTTCGTTGATCGGGGGAGCGCCGTTCTTCCGTCACCCTGTGCTGGCTTCGCTGGATGTGGAACTCAAAGGACATCAGTTCCGCCTCAGCGCCGCCGGTTCCTTTGTCGGAGCGCGGGAACAGCAGATACAGCAGCAGATCAGCCGCCGCCTGCTGGAACAGCTCAACAAGCGTGAACTTCAACAGCAGCAACTTTCCGCCAGACAGCTTGAGGATTACACCGTCAGAGTGCTTGATGACATCTGCGGCTCCATGAGCGGTGAGCTTGCGGAATGGGACAGCGAAGTATTGCGCGAGTTCAAGGAGACTCTCGTTCACGATCTGCTTAAACTGGGTCCTCTGGAGCCGTTGCTTTCCGATGACTCGATCACGGAAATCATGGTGGTGGATGAAAACCGGATTTATGTGGAAAAGAACGGACGGATCTCCCTGAGCGGTTATCAGTTCAAGAGTGTTGACCACCTGATGCGGATCATCGAACGGATCGTCACTCCGCTTGGACGCCGCATCGACACATCGAGCCCGATGGTGGACGCCCGGCTTGCGGACGGAAGCCGTGTCAACGCGATTATTCCCCCGCTTGCGGCGGACGGTCCCTGCCTGACGATCCGCAAGTTCGGCAAAAAGGTTTTCAATTGTGACATGCTGTTGAAATACGGCAGCCTGACGCCTGAAATGGTCGGCTTCATCCGCGCCTGCGTCATGGCGCGCAAGAACATCGTCGTTTCCGGTGGAACCGGCAGCGGGAAAACCTCTCTCCTGAATGCCGTGTCTGCATTCATCGGGCATTCGGAACGAATCATCACGGTGGAGGATTCGCTGGAACTGAAACTCCAGCAGCCTCATGTGATCCGTCTGGAAGCGCGTCCGCCCAACGCCGAAGGGCAGGGGGCGGTGCCGATACGCCAGCTTGTGATCAACTGTCTGCGAATGCGTCCCGACCGGATCGTGGTCGGAGAGTGCCGCGGAGGCGAAGCGCTGGATATGCTTCAGGCGATGAATACCGGTCATGACGGCAGTTTGACGACAGTCCATGCGAATTCGGCGGCGGATGCGGTCTCCCGTCTTGAGACACTTGTGCTGATGTCCGGCATGGATCTGCCGCTGGTGGCGATCCGGAGCCAGATTGCCTCTGCGGTGGATGTGATCATCCAGACGGCGCGGCAGAGTGACGGTTCGCGCAAGATCATCAGCATCACCGAAGTGCTCGGACTTGACGGGAACGGCTGTCCCGACCTGCGTGAGATTTTCCGTTTCCGCCTGACCGGGCTGGAACCGGAGACGCATAAAGTCCTTGGAGTATTTGAACCTGTCACCGTTCCGTCTTTTCTGCCGCAGTTGAAACTGGCGGGAATCCCTGTCGAGGACGCATGGTTCCGGGGCAAGGAGGCAAAATGAGTGAAATTCTGCGCTGGATGATTTATCTTTATACCGGTCTGGCTGCCGCAGCGTTCGCCTATGGTGTCATACAGATGTTTTTCCTGACCCGTTATGCGGACTATCAGGAGCGGATGCTGCGTTCTTTCGGAGAACGCGGCGGAGGGCTTGCCCTGGTGATTGATCCGCAGAAACTGCAGCATTTGTCGATTCTGCTGTGCAGCGGGCTGTTTCTGTTCGGAGTCCTTCTCGGGGCGGGAAATCTTTTCGTCGGCATGTTTCTCGGCGGAGTCCTGATCATTCCCGGACTTCTGATGCCCCGCATCGTTTTCTCGATTCTGCTGGCGCGGCGTCTGGCGAGGATCAGCGAACAACTGCCGACGGGTCTGGAACTGCTGGTCAATTCGATGCGCGCCGGACTGACTCTCGGGGTTGCTCTGGAACGCAATCTGGAGCGGATGCCTCCCGATCTCCGTGAGGAGCTGAGTGTAGTCCTGCATGAATTCCGGCTCGGAACGTCGCTTTCGGATGCCCTGCTTCACTGGAGTATGCGGATCGGTTTGCAGGATGTCAGGCTGGTTGCCTCCGCAGCGGTTTTGTCGCTTCGCTGCGGAGGCAGTCTGGCGGATGCCTTTCAGACCCTTGGCGGGATCATCCGTCAGCGGGCGGATTTCAACAAAGAGGTCAAGGCTCTGACTGCCGAAGGACGTTTTCAGGCGCTTCTGATGACTGCGCTGCCGTTCGTGATCATGATTATCATGACGCTGGTCAATCATGCGACGATGATGGAATTCTTTGAAAATCCGATTGGCAAGGGACTGCTCCTGACTATGGTCGGAATGCAGGTCGCGGCTTTTTTCTGGATACGCAAGCTGGTTTCATTTGATTTATGAGATGAGGGAGGTTTCAGTTGGAAAATCAATATCTGCTTCTTGTTTCCGTCCTTCTTGGCATGACCGTCGGCGCTGTGGTCTACGGTGTCGCCGCGAAAATTGTCTCCATCTGGAGCGGTGAACCGGAAGCGACGGGGGATGCCCGCAGGGATTCACTGCTGTTCCTGATTCTGCGGCCGATCGCAAAACGGATTGAAAACAGCAAAGGCGATGCGAAAGAACTTGCGGAATGCCGCCGGCTTCTTGATGCCGCCGGACCTTTCTGGGGCGGGATGAATGCCGCCGAAGTGCTTGCTGTTCGTTATCTGATGTTGCCGCTTGGTTTTCTCTGGGGTGCGGTGATCGGCGGCGCGCTGGAACTGGGCGGACTGGTTATGCTGGCACTCGGACTGGCGGCGGCGCTGATTCTGCGGATGCTTCCCGTGGATTCCCTGAAGCGGCAGGCGGACCGTCGGCGCCGGAGTTTCATGAAACAGCTTCCGGGAGCGCTCGACATGCTGTTGATCGCCGGGCGCGCCGGAATGGATCTGCGCAATGCGATTCTTTATCTGGCGGATCATTACATCCCCGGAGCGGTTTCGGAGGAGCTGCAGCGGGTTCGCAGGGATTTGGCGTTCGGGGCTTCGCTTTCGGATGCCCTGATGGAGATGGCGGGAAGGCTGGGCGTTACCGAACTGACGTCGCTGGTCGTGGCTTTGACACAGTCTCTTGAGACGGGAACCAGCATCAGTGATACGTTGTCTGTTTTTACCTCGGACCTGCGCAGGCGGAGACTGCTCGGAGCAAAGGAGGAGGCGCAGACCGCAACCGTGAAGATTGCGTTTCCCATGCTGCTGCTGATCATTCCCGGCATCTTTATCGTGCTGCTGGGGCCCGTTCTGCTCAAATTGATTCACAGTGTATTCAGTGGAGTGTAAATAGAATTGGAGTTTTGTATGAAGGAACAGGAAAGTTTTTTTGACCGTTTTACGCCGGTTCGCCGGATGCAGATTTTTGCAGGCATTCTGCTGGTTGCCGCTGTCGCTCTGCTGCTGGCGGCATTGGAGCGGGAACCGGAACATGCGCCGGACCGGATTTATGACATGGCGGGCCTCTACCGGATTACCGTGCCCGGGAAAATGAATACCCTGCTGTTCGGAGAAACCTCGATTCTGTTTTCCGGCGATTATTCCGCGCCTGACGTGATGATGATCGTTGATCCGGAAAAGGAGCCATCCGGTGAATTTCTGCCGGTCGACAGAAACCGGGCTGAACTCAAATCCATGTTGCTGGAAACTCTGGGCGTTGCCGATATCGTTCCGGAGGGGCTGGAAGTCGGCAGAGTCGGGGAGTTTGAATTTTCCATGCTTCCAGGGGTGGAGTTCGATTTCACTTTCAAAGGACACTGCGGAATCGGCTACCTGTTTTTTGCCCGCGATTATTCGTTTACCAGCGCGATCTTCTGGAAACAGGAGCTGGGCGGTTTCGCACCTCCCGCGCTGCACAAACTGAACAATCTGCAGCTGCTGGGAGATTACCGCAACACTCTTTTGAGGCGTCCGGTGATTGATTCCGGCAAGATTGCATATTCCGCCGATGAAATCCTGGAGGCGCGCGACGAGATTGCCGCCGCCCGCCGTTTCTACGCCCAGCGCAATTATGCGCCGGAAAATCTGCTGCGCGCCATTGTTTCTTTCCAGAAGGCGTTCCGGCTGCTGGCGGAAACAGATGAAGTCAATTTGATCAAGCCGGAGGAGAGCAAGCTGTTCTTCGATTGTCTTGCCGAGCGGAAACAGGTGTTCGCCAGTCTCCGCAGCGAGATTCAGAAGCAGTTCAACCTGAACAATCATGAGCGTGTACTGGAGCTGATCCGGCGGATGATGTCGGAGGCTACTTTGGAGAGTGAACTGGAATGGCGCGAATGGGCAAAGCGGCAGTTGCAGATACAGACGGAAAAGAAATAAGGAAACGGTGCCATGTTGAATTGTGTGATACACTATCGTGATGAACAGGCGGCGGTATTCTGCCTGGAGGATTTTCCTGAACTGGACTCGGTCAATATCGGCGGAGATAAACGTTGTGAAGTATGCCTGGCGGACAAATGGAATGCCGCTCCGGTTCTGGTTTCACTGACGCGGATCGACTCGGAAGCCGTGGCGGTTCCCGGCGGCGAGATGCCGCTGGAAGTGGACGGGAAAACCGTTTCTTCTGTCCGTGTCGTGCCGGGGACGATCCTGAAATGCGGTGATTTTTCTTTGGTTTTTTCCGGCGATCTGGTGGACAGCGGCAAATTGCTGCTCTGGCGTATCGGGCGCGGCAAGGCACAGTATGCGTCGCTCGGTTACGGTGCGAACCTGATCGGTTCCGGCAGTGAATGCCGCTGTGTGATCGAAGCTCCGGGGATTCCCGCTCTGCTCGCCCGCTGCTGGATCGGGCAGGACTCTGTTTCAATTGATCCGATGGCGGCGGGGCACGGCATCCGTCTGCGCGGGCGAAGGACGGAGGGCACGGTCCATTTGGAGGAAGGAGAGGTTATTGAGCTGGCACGGGGCGTTCAGGCGGCGGTGCTTGATAAAACACGTCTTGATCGTGCGTTGAAAAGCCCGAATCCGTTTTACCCTGAACTTGTCACCTGGCAGTTCGCCGTGTTGGGAGCGATGCTGCTGTTTGTCGGCGCCGCATTCTGTTATACCTCCTTCGGAGAGGCGGAGGAGCCCGGAAAAGCCTATCGGAGTGTCAATTCTCTGCCCCGTTATACGGGAAAAGGGGAGGACGATTATCTGAAAGAGTTGAATGCGATCTGGATACCTCTGCTTGAGCAGGGGAAATACAAGGCGGTACAGGCGGACCTGGAACTCCTGATGGAGAATCCGAAGCTTCCGGAAACACTGCGGAAACGTTTTACGGCAATGAATCAGAGACTGGATGCGGAACGTCACGGCATACGTCTCGCACGTTATTACCGTTCCAAATTGGAAATCTATTCTCCGCGGGCGATGGCGCGGCATTATCAGGGGATCGAAATCCAGAGCGCCCGCTGGAACAAGGGGGTGGAAAACAATCTCGCCTACTGGAATGCCGCGCATTCGCATTTGAAGGATGCGATGAACCGGCGGACGGAAGCGGGAGATACCGATCATTCCCCGTTTCTCAAAGAGTGTGTATCCCTGCATGAGCAGATTGATGGAATTCTTGCTTTCTACCGGACAAATCAGGATATTGCAAAGGCGTATGCGAAAGGGGATTTTTCTCTTGCTTTGAAGTTGGCGGAGCAGCCGGAGTTTCAGAAGCGCCTGCATCTTTATCAGGACTGCGGGCGTTTCATGGAGGAGACGAAGCTGGGACGTGATCTTCACCGTTTGGAGATGATGTCGGCGGACCCCCGTTTCAGCCCTGCCGGTTTGCCGGAGCTGGCTGGTTCCCTGAAAAGCCTGCAGGAGCGTGTCGCAAAGAAAAAACGCTGGGGAAGTGCTTTCAAAGAGCCGGAAATCCGCAGGCGCATTGCCATGCTGGATAAATTTGCATCCGGTTTGAGTTCCGCCCGGCAGGCAGAGACGGCATTCCTTGCGAAAGGGGATGGCGATACGCTGTTGTCCGCACGTCAGGTCTTCTGGCAACTGGGCTTGTCGCCTCTTTTTGCGGAGAACAGGTATGTGCATGAGAAAGGGAAGATGTTTTCCGGACGGATTTTACAGGCGGTTGAAGATGAAAAACTGCCGTTGGATGAGCGCGGGCGTCTGCTGGCCGCTGAGCGTTCCATGCTGCTGGATGACCAGATTTTCCGTTCCCGTCTGGATGCGTTGAAAGAAAAACTGGAAACGGAAAGCAATACCCTGTGCGACCGCCTTTATGCCGAGTGGTGCAAGGCGGCTCCTGCGGAAAAGAGAGCGCTTGCAGAGAAAATATTGCGCAAGGCTCTGCCGGATACTGCCTATCACGAATGGGCGGAAAAACAACTTTCCGGACACCAGTAAAGGCGGGCGGGGAAAAGAGACTGCCGTTTGCGCGCCGTCGGCGCCGGAACTTCGTTTCGGGGGGAGACTGCGCGGAAAGCTGAACATTGCAAACCACCTGTGAATCAACTCAAGTGGTTTGTAATGTATGTGCGGTTGAATCAGCTTTTCTTCTGTCCGTTTGCAAAATATTCCAAGAGTTCGGGACGAACCGGCGGAATATCCATCGGCATATTGCCGTTGCGCATGGAGCAGTGAGCCAGAGCTCCGGCGGCGACCGCATTTCTCGCTGCGACCGGTGACACGACGGGCGGTTTACCGTCACGCACAAAATCGAAGAAGGCGTTGACGATATTCGGGTCGGAACCGCCGTGCCCGCCGTCCGATGCTTTCAGATTGTAGATGATATCCGGTTCCCTGCGGGACCCCCGCTGTGTCCAGACATGAATCCGGCAGTCGCCGAAATCACCGATGTTTTCAACGCGTCCATGCGTTCCGATGAATGTGTAGTTCCGCTCGGAGTCCGGCGCATACATGCACTGTTCATAGGATGCCTGGACTCCGTTGTCCAACTGCATCATCACCATGTTGTGATCTTCGACATCCAGTTTGCCGTCCAGACCTTTCAGCTCAAGCGGCGGCCAGCAGTCCGACTTCCATGAAGCCTTGCGGTCCGGTGCTTCTCCCTCTTTCAGGCGTCCCGTCGTGCGGTTGTAGACGGAGAGTTTACCCATTCCGGTGACACGTATCGTATAGCCTCCGGCGAGCCAGTGGATTACGTCAATGTCATGCGCGCCCTTCTGGAGCAGAAGCCCGTTGCAGGTCTCTTTACGCGCGCACCAGTGGCGGAAGTAACAGCTTCCGTAGTTGATGAAATGACGCACCCAGACACACTGAATTTCTCCGATGACGCCGGAGTCGATGACCTCTTTCATCTTGAGGATGGACGGCACATAGCGCATGTTATGCCCGACGAACAGCTTGGAGCCCGTCCGGAAGGCAGTTTCCAGAATCCGGTCACAGCCTTCAATGGAAAGCGCCATCGGCTTTTCCAGATAGACTGCTTTTCCCGCCTCAAGCGCGGCGACGGCGATCTCCTCGTGATACTGGTCGCGCACCATTACGCAGACGGCATCGACGTCCGGATCGGCAATCAGCTCCTGATATGTCGCATAGAGATGCGCTTTCGTATCCGGATGTTCCCTGCGGTAAAGTTCCAGCATGGCGGGATTGCGGTCGCAGACCGCCGCCATTTCCGCTTTTTCCCGCGGATAGTTGTATTCAATGAGTGCGGCGCGCAGAGAAAAATCCGCACCGATTAATCCGATACCGGTTTTCTTCATACCTTGTTTCCTTGTTTTTGCATAAATTGAGTGCGGAGCGTGATGGCGTTTCCCCGGAAAAACTTTTCCTGCTCCTCCGGCAGCCCCCAGCGGTAATACAACCCGCCGACGAACTCGAAGTAGAGTTTCCAGAATTCCGCCAGGCGCAGAGCTCGTTCATTGGACGCTTCAATGCCGTAGAACTCGTCGGTTGCGAAATGGATTTTGTCATTGAAGAACCGTTCCGTTCCGTCATGCGCACGGCGGTCCAGCAGCTCCCGGAGCGTATCCACGGAGCGCAGATAGCCGCTGACGTCGCCGCGGATGTTCTTGTAATAATACAGATTGTGCTGCACTTCTTCCAGGAAAGGATAGCCCTGGTGCCCGCCGATGATCTGCAATTCCGGAAACGCTTCCGCGATTCCGGCAAGATGGATCGGGCGCATGTTTTCCGGTCCGAAGGCATGGGGGTGCGCCGGATCGTATGGAGAACCCTTTGCGATCAGTCCGGTATGAAAGAGAACCGGCATGCCGAGTTCCTGCGCCCGCTCATAGAGCGGATAATATTTTTCGTGATTGTACGGCTGAAGCTGCTTGTAAGGCTTCAGACCGACGAATCCCAGGTCGCGGAGACGGTTGATCTGATCCGGCGTGTCGCGGTCGAGGTCGATGAACCCGAACGCGAGGAAAAAGCCGTCGTAGCGTCTGACCGTTTCCAGAAGTTCCTTCTGTTCCGCGAAACAGACATCGCCGAGGCTGCCCACGCCGGAAAGATCCATCAGCCAGACCTGCTCGAACACGCCGGATTCGACAATCCTGTCGATCCCGGTTGCATTGTGCGTCAGATGTGCATGTGCATCAATGAATTTCATCGGATGCTCCGTCAGATATTGAACTTCGGCGCCGTGGCGGTCTTGACGTCGGTGACGATCAGCAGGTTTTTATGGTTTCTTGCGTGTGTGACCGGATAGTCGTCGCTGGGCTGTCCGAGCGCCGAGATGCGGAGGATCGTATTCGCCCAGAAGAATTCCTGCGATTCGTTGCGTGTCATGAGCAGCATGCGGCGCGCGGCGAGACACTGTTTCATCCCCATTGTGATTGCGCGGCGCGGGAAGTTTTCAAGGTTTCCGCCGACTCCTTTGTGGCGCGTCGAGTCGATTGTACGCGTGAACTCATTGATCGTGAGAATGCGCGGATCGGAATCCTTGACGCCCGGTTCCGGTTCATTGAATGCGACATGCCCGTGGATGCCGATTCCGCCGTAGCAGACTTCGATTCCGCCGGCGTCTTCAATCATTTTCGGAAGGTCCTTGAGATTTTCCGGCGTGGGGAAGATGATCTGGTCCGCCGGCATGAGAAGGTCGGGGCGGATGCGGTTGAAGAGCAGTGGACCGATCTGCCCGCGGAAGCTCAGCGGATGTGTTGCCGGAATGAGTTGATCGTTGTCGTCGCAGTATTCATCCATGAAGAAAAAGCGGACGTTTTTCAGATTGAGATTCAGATAGTTGATCTTCTCCGCCATGATACGGTAGGGCTGCGTCGGACCGACCGGCATGATGAATGATACAATTTTATCGCCCGCGGCGGCTTTCCGGAACTCCTTGACCATTTCGTCCGCGAGAAACTCGTAGACTTCGTCCAGCGTTTCCATGACTTTGAGCTGACCCCTGGATTCTCTGACAAGTTCTTCCACGGACAGACTCAAAATTCTTCTTACTTCTTCGGAACGGTTCATACTGTTGCCCTTTCATTTATTTTTTCTGCAAGGATGTGAATTATCCTGTTGCAATTATATTATAGGCGCGTATTTTAAAAACAGAAATAACACTTCTGATGCATTTTTATCACAATTGATGCAAATGAAAGGAAATCATGGGAAAAATCAAGATCATCAGCCGACCGGACCCGAACAGACTGCCGGATTTCCAGTTGCCGTTTCATGTGCGCTCCGTCGGCTGCAACGAGAGCGACTGCGGCTGGTGCGAATATGTCCCCGGCGGGAAAAAGCTCTTTGTACAGGTCTTCTGGACCCTGAAAGGCAGCGGCGAGATCACGCTTCCGGACCGTAAGATCATTACGCGGGAGGGAGAGGTTTTCTATCATCTTCCGGGGGAAGATCACCGTCACAGGACGCTGGGGAAACAATGGCACTATTACTGGTTCACGTTTGACGGCGCGGGCGCGGCGGATTTTATCACGTCCTATGGCTACGGACGCGATTCACGCTACGCGGGAGAGTGTCCGGTCAAACTCTTTCTGGAACTGGAACTCCTGCTCCGGGAACGCACCCCCTATGCGCAGAGACACGCCATCTCCGCCGCCACGGAGATTCTTGCGCTTGCCGGAGGCAGGTTTACGGGCAGGGCGGGGCAGGATGTGGTCAGGCGTTTTATTGAGATTGCGCAGGAATCCGCCTCGGATACCCGTCTCAGTGCGATTTATCTGGCAAAGGAGCTCGGCGTGCATCGGACTACGCTCAACCGCATTTTCCTTCAGGAAATGGGAATGACGCCCGGCAGTTATCTTCAGGAACTCCGGATTCAGCATGCGCTGTCGCTTCTGCGTGAAACCGAACTCCCGATCAAGGCAATCGCCTCGGAGTGCGGAATGCCCCATGCCAGCTACTTCTGCCGCCTGATACGGAAAGTGACGGGCTTTACCCCCGCCGATTACAGGAAACAGGGCGGAGTGGACTGAAAAAATGGATTACAGTCCGGCTGTCTGCAGTTGCCTGAACAGATTTTCCGCGAAATACCCCATGCCCTCATTTGTCGGATGGCATCCGTCGAAGAACAGAGCGGAGTCATGCGGAATCAGTTCGCCGCCGTTTACGAAGTGTGCACCGTATTCCGGCGCCGTCCGCTTCAGTATTTCCGCATAATGAAGCAGACAGGTCTCTTTCTCCGTATTTACCGCATTCGGAAAATAAACCGGCGACAGCACAATCAGGTTGATTCCCGGTTTTTTCCGGAAAAAAGCCAGTGTATCATTGAGTGCGGACTCGAAGTCTTCCGTTTTTCTGAGACGGTTGGCGTCATTGGTGCCGAATGCGATGACTGCTTCATCAAAAATTTCTTCCAGAAGCTTGTCCGGCAGGGAAAGGGGCATCTGCGCCCCGCCGATGGCGAGATTCAGAAAATCGCGGTTGCGCTTCCGGGAAAGCCTTGCGGCATAGGAGAACGCCGGATATGCCGCATATCCCTGTGTAATGGAATCACCGATGAACAGTGTCCTTTTGCGTGAGGGCAGGGGAAGCAGAACCGCACCGTCGGAAAACTCCATCGCCTGAATCGTCACCTTGCGGTAGGAGGGCAGATGGATTTCAAGCTCTTTCTCTCCCTTAGGCAGATCGAGCTTCCATGTATAGGACTGACCGGATACGTAAGACGCAGGCGGATCGAATGTGACCGGCTCCGCGCGATTGACTGTGACGGAAAAGAATCCGTGTTCAAAAGCAAACGGGGATTCCCCCAGAAGAACCTTCATGCCGACAAAAGAGGAGTCGGTATGAAAACGGAGTCTGACTCCCGCAGGGCATGAAGTCATGAACGCGGCATCCTTCGCCCAGTTGTTTTCCGGGCGGAACCGGCATGGGACGAGCCCTGCGGATGTATGTTCAAAACGCGAGACACCCGCAAAAAATTCCGGGTGCCGCGCCAGTTCCGGCGTCATGGCGGTTCAGCCTCTGATGATTTTCAGAAGCTCGTCGCGTTTTTCCTCCATCGTCTCTTTATCCTTGGCTTCGACAATGAGGCGGAGGAGCGGCTCCGTATTGGAGGAGCGGACATTGAACCACCAGTTGGAATATTCCACGGAAATGCCGTCGAGTTCGAACATGTGCCCGTCTGAATATTTGGTTTTGATGCGTTCGAGAATCGGTTTCACGTCAGCGACTTTGGAATTGATCTCGCCGCTGGAGAAATACTTGCGGAGAGGTGCGACCAGTTCGCTGACCGGTTTTTTCTTGCGGCAGATGAGATTTGCCAGCTTGATCATGGCGAGTCCCTGAGACTCCGCCACATAATTTTCCTTGAAGTAGTAGTGACCGGAAAGTTCACCCGCGAAAACGGCGCCGTATTCCCGCATCTGCGCTTTGATGAAAGCGTGTCCGACGCGGGACATGATCGGTTTGCCTCCGTTTTCCTGAATGCATTCCCTGACCGCCCAGCTGCTGCGGAGGTCATACAGAATCGGAACGGTGCCCTGTCCCTTTTCGGAAAGGATGTCCTGCGCAATCAGCGCGGTGAACAGGTCCATCGGAATGATCTCGCCCTTGTCGTCGACGAATCCGCAGCGGTCGGCGTCGCCGTCGAACCCTGCGCCGAAATCCGCGCCGACTTCCACGACTTTGGCGCGAAGGGCATTCAGAGTATCCGTATGAAGCGGATTTGCCTCATGATTCGGGAAAGTTCCGTCCAGTTTCTTATAAAGGGGAATGATCTCGAACAGGTCTTCGATACCCGCGATTTCATAAGACCCCATGGCGTTGGCATAGTCCACGACGACTTTGAGCTTGCGGTCCATTTTTGCGTGGGAACGGAGAAACGCCCCGTATTCCTTTGCGATATCGTAAGCGGATATGGTTCCGGTCCGCTCCGGCTTCGGCCATTCATTTTTTGCGACGAGAGCTTCGATATCGGCAATGCCGGTGGCGCCGCTGATCGGAATCGCCTGTTCGCGGCAGATTTTGAATCCGTTCCATTCCGCGGTGTTGTGAGAAGCTGTGATCATGACGCCGGCATCTGCTCCGAGCTTGCCGTTTGCGTGATAGGACATCGGTGTCGAGCACATGCCCAGGTCAATGACATCGGCGCCCTGTTCGGTAATGCCTTTGGCGAGAGCATTGAAGAGGGGGAGGGAATGCGGGCGCATGTCTCTGCCGACAACAATTTTTTTTGCTTTCAGGAACACAACGACAGCTCTGCCGATTCTCTCGGCAATATTCTCGTCCAACTGCTCCGGATAGACGCCACGGATATCGTAGGCTTTGAAAATTCCTGACATGATACATCTCCTTATGAAATTCAAATTGAACAAGTAACTTACTTTCAAAGTCTTTCATTGTCAAGAGGACGGAAAAAGATTAAACGGGAAATAAATAATCGGTCTGTGGACGGGTGAAAACGTAAAAAAACGGAGTTAAATTACTATATTAGTTATTTTTAATGCGAAAACGGCATATTTATTTCATAAAAAAGCCGATCTTTGAGTTTTATGCGTTGAAATCCTGTCTGTCTCTGACTATATTGTTGGAATGGCTGGGCGGATACAGAGATATTCTGTACCGTTGAATTATTGAAATCTCATTTTCAGAACCAATTTAATAGGACAGATGAAAGTATTATCATGAAGAAAAACGACTCCACATAACGAATCGGAAAGGGGCAGGGGGGCAATTGCAAAAATTATAGTATAAACATAAGGGTAAAAAGGGTTTTTATGTTTTGGCTGGACTGGATTATTGTATTCATTCCGTTGCTGGTCGTTCTGGTAATCGGATTGAAATCTCAGAAATATGTGAAAAGCGTCGCCGACTTTCTGGCGGCGGGTCGTGTTGCCGGGCGTTATGTGATCTGCGTCGCCAGCGGTGAAGCCGGAATGGGTTTGATTTCACTGGTGGCGATGTGGGAGATGTATTATACCTGCGGATTCGCAGTCAGTTTCTGGAGCGCTATTGCGGCTCCTCTGGGACTGATCTTCGGATTGACCGGTTTCTGCAACTATCGCTTCCGTGAAACCAAGGCGATGACGATGGGGCAGTTCTTCGAAATCCGCTACAACAGGGCATTCCGTATTTTTGCGGCAATTCTCCAGTCGATCTCCGGCGTGATCAACTATGCGATTTTCCCCGCAGTCGGAGCACGCTGCATGATGTATTTCCTGAATCTTCCCGTTCATTTTTATATCGGGGACTGGAAATTCTCCACTTTCGGGCTTCTGATGCTGCTGTTTCTCGGTATTGCCGTATGGATCGTGACCATGGGCGGGCAGATTACGATTATGGTGACAGACTGTGTGCAGGGACTTGTCTCTTACCCGCTGTATGCGATCATTGTTGCCTATATCTTCTACCGTTTTTCGTGGAACGGGGAAATGGTTCCGGCGCTGATGGACCGTGCTCCGGGTGAAAGTATGCTGAATCCCTATGATATTGAAAATATGCGTACTTTCAATCTGTTTTATGTATTTGTCGGTATTTTCAGTTCCGTATTCAACCGTATGGCGTGGAGCGGAACACAGGGATACAATGCCGCTGCCGCCAATGCGCATGAACAGAAAATGGGCGGTCTGCTTGGAACATGGCGAGCCGGTTTTTCCACCATGATGATCGTTCTGCTGGCTGTCGCCGGATATACTTATATGACGCATGCCGACTTCAAAAAGGATGCTAATGTCGTCCACAGACAGCTTACGGCAAAGACGATGGAGGAAATGACGCACGAGAAGCGTTTTGACGTGATTCGCAGCGATGTCGAGGCATTGACGAAGAATGGTGTTGTCACTCCTGCAATGAAGGAAGCTTTGCAGAAAGAGAACATGAAACAGGAAAAGCTGGAGCTGGAAAAACAGAAAAAAGTTAATCCGGATTTGGAGAAACCGGCAAATTACAAGCCGAAATTCGACCTCAGCAAACCGCTTGATCCGTCCCAGTATAAGGATGCCGCCCAGGTTGCCGTCGCTACCGTTGACAAAGGCACGGCACAGACGATCGGGACAATCTATCACCAGATGCTGGTTCCGGTCGCCCTGCGTGAAATGCTTCCGATGGGTATCACCGGTGTGCTCTGCGCTCTGCTGATTTTCCTTATGATTTCAACGGATACCACCTATATGCATTCCTGGGGCAGCATCATCGTGCAGGATATCATCCTGCCGTTCCGCAAGAAACCGTTTACTCCGAAACAGCAGTTGAACCTGTTGCGTTTGGTTATTGCCGGCGTTGCGGTTTTTGCGTTCCTGTTTTCGTTCTTCTTTGCCCAGATGGACTACATTCTGATGTTCTTTGCGATCACCGGCGCGATCTGGCTGGGCGGCGCGGGTCCTGTCATTGTGTTCGGTCTTTACTGGAAACGGGGAACGGCTGCGGGAGCTTTCGCGGCTCTCGGTACAGGTTCATTCCTTGCCGTCGGAGGTATTGTCTGCCAGCAGACATGGGCAAAATATATTTACCCGTTCCTGGAGGACATGGGCTGGGTGCAGTCCGTGACATGGTTCTTCCATACGGTTTCCAAACCGTTCAATCCCTATATCGTCTGGAATGTCACGCCGGACCGGTTCCCCGTGAATTCGCAGGAAATCTACTTCCTTGCGATGGTTCTTGCAATTACTCTTTACATCGTGCTTTCTCTGCTGACCTGCCGCAAGCCGTTCAATCTGGACCGCATGCTGCACCGCGGAGCCTATGCCGAGGGTAAAACTCTTGAGAAGATTCCATGGAATATCCACACTGTCTTCTCCAAGCTGATCGGCATTGACGCAAATTACACCCGCGGCGACAAGATTCTCGCATGGAGCGTATTCATCTGGTCTTTCGGATGGAGCTTCATGGTCTGTTTCGTCGGTATTGTGATCTGGAACATCTTCTATCCGTGGCCCGACTCATGGTGGGCGATCAAGTTCCATATCACCATGTTGCTTGTTCCCGGCATTGTGGCTGTGGTTTCCACCATATGGTTCTCAATCGGCGGTTCGATTGACCTTTACAGGCTCTTCCAGAGACTGAAGGAAAAGGAAGACAACGATCTTGACGATGGACGGGTAGTCGGCAATGTTTCTGCCGCCGACCTCGCTCTGATCGAAAAGGTTGAAGATTCCGAACAGACCGCCGATAAGAAATAAGCGGTATTTCAGCCCCGCGTCATGCGGGGCGATAAAAAAGACAGGAGACCGGCAGATGCCTTCTCCTGTCTTTTTTTTATATCCGGATGCAAGAAAACGCGTGAGTTTGTCTTACTGCCTGAATCAGTTCTTTTTCAACATTTTGCGGCTCTTGCGGTAGAGGAAGAATTTGCCGAACCGTTCAAACGCTGCTTTTTCCAGTTCTTCCCGGTGGTCCGGATGCGCAATCTCTATCAGAAGAGCGGCGCGCTCCTGAAGCGATTTGCCGTAAAGGTCCACGATGCCGTATTCCGTGATGACATAATGCACCAGATGGCGCGGCGTCGTGATCCCGGCTCCCGGAGTCAGGGTCGGGACGATTTTGCTCTTGCCTTTGTTGGTCTGGGAGGAAATTGCGATGATGCCTTTGCCGTTTCTGGAGCGGTTTGCCCCGTAAACGAAGTCCAGCTGCCCGCCGATGCCGGAATACATCGAGGTGCCGATGGAGTCGGCGGCAATCTGCCCCGTCAGATCAATCTCAAGGGCGGAGTTGATTGCCACGACATTATCGTTCTGCGAAATGATGAACGGATCGTTCGTGTAGCCGATATCTTTCATCAGCACCAGCGGATTGTCATTGATGAAATCATAGAATTTGCGTGACCCCATCATGAAACTGGTAACCAGTTTACCGGTGTCGATCTGCTTGCGTTCGCCGTTGATGATTCCGTTTTCCACGAGCGGCATGACGTTGTCGGAAAACATTTCCGTGTGAATGCCGAGGTCCTTGTGCCCGCTGAGCTGTGAAAGAATCGCGTTCGGAATGGAACCGATGCCCATCTGGAGACAGGCGCCGTCGTCGATCAGTTCCGCGCAGTTGCGCCCGATCGTGATGTCGAGCGGTCCCGACGGCGGATAAAGGACTTCGGGCAGGGGCTGTGTCGCAATGACGGCATAGTCAATCTTGCTGTAAGGAATCAGCGCGTCGCCAAGTGTGCGTGGGGACGAACTGTCTATGATCGCTATGACTTTTTTGGCGGTCATGACCGCCGAGAGCGTAATGTCGACGGAGACGCCCAGCGAGACATACCCGTGGCGGTCCGGCGGCGTGACCTTGATCATGGCGACATCGCATTTGAGCCGTCCCGAACGGAACAGATTCTGTGTATCGCTCAATCCTACCGGCAGGTAGTCCGCGAATCCGGCATGAACCGCCCTGCGGTTGTTTTCACCGACGAAAAACAGGTCATTGACGAAGATCCCCGCGTATTTTTCCTCCATATAAGGCGCGGGACCGAATGTCATGAGCTGGAGAATGCGGACATTTTCAAACTCATGACGGTCGGCGCGGCGGCAGAGGGCGTTCAGGAGAGTTTCCGGCGTATTGGCGAATCCGCTCAAATAGATCAGATCACCTGATTTCACCACACTTACAGCCTCATCTGCGGTTACTGTCTTCGGAATTTTCCTCATAAAATCACCCTCATGCATCCATTAAATCATTTTGAAAAAAGAGATATCGTTCAGTTCGTTCGGGCGGAATCCGCGGAACTTCATGCCGAAGCGGAACGGCTCTGCCGGGATCTGGTATTTTTCCGGCAGATACGGACCGCAGGAGGATGAACCGATTCCCTGCTGTTTCCAGTCGAGATTCAGGCAGATGTTTTCGCCTTCTTCAATCTCGTGCGGGTGTTTCGCCGCCTCAATTGCTTCGGGGGTGAAACGGTGCGCACTGAAGTTGAAGAGCATTCCGTCCAAGCCCGTCACGGCGAAGCCCGCCATGTGGAGATCGTAGAATGCGGCGCGCCGGACCTCGCTGCGGTTGCCGTTTTCCTGCGGATAAGTGTATTCCGTGGAAAGAGAGTCCACGCCCGCTTTGTAGAGACCGACTCTCTGCGCCTCTCTGGTATCGACGTAGGACTCGCCCGGCCCGAGACCGAACCACTGGACATTGTCCATCTCTTCCGGCAATGCGAGCTGGAAACCGAGACGTGGGAAGGGCGGCATGCCTTCTCCGACCGGTTTGCCGGAGAGCTCAAGCGTATAGGAACCGTCCGGCAGAAAACGGTAGACATATTCACATTCGATTCCCCACTGGAGAACCGGAGGCGCAACACGCGTTATGACCTTGACCGTTGCTGTTGCAGGATCGAATGCAACGTCTCTGACGCTGTGCGTCAATTGATGGTAATATGCAGCTTTCCATTTCGCCGCCATGCCTGCGCCGCTGCGGTCATTGTCCGTGGTTGCGCGGAAGATGTTGAGCTTCGGGCCGGCTTCGAGAAGCGGAAGCCCGTCAATCATCCAGTTGGCGATGGTGCCGGAATGCCTGTCAAACTCGAAGAATGTCTCATCCGCCGCAATATAGAGGAAATTTTCGTCCTCATCCATCTCGACGACCGCCCGGCTCCTGCTGACGGAGGGCTTTTTCGCCGCCGCCTTGACCGGAAGCGCAAGCTGCCCCCATGCGATTTCATGCCCGCAGCGTGCCCAGAGGGTATCCATGCCGAGCAGGAAGCTGATGTTCAGGAAATATTCCGCGCCGGGTTTCGGATTTTCCGGCATGACGAACGGAATCACGACATCTTCATTGGAACGCGCCTTGATCTTGAGCGGGGCGATGGTGCCGGACTGAATCACGGTTCCGTTCTCGCTGACGCTCCACACCACATTCAGGTGTTCAAGCGTGATGAAATCATAATGATTCGCGACGTTGACAATGCCCTTTTTCAGATTTTTCGCAGTGACGCGAACCGGAGCAATGACTTTTTTGAGCTCGACCAGACCCGGCGACGCGCTTTTGTCCGGGAACACCAGACCGTCTGCGATGAAATTGCCGTCATTGGGCGTGTCGCCGAAATCGCCGCCGTATGCGAAGTATTCACATCCGTCTTCGTCCTGCGTGCGGATTCCGTGATCGCACCACTCCCAGACAAACCCGCCCTGGATTTCCTTGTGTGCGTAAAATGTCTGCCAGTAGTCCTCCAGCCCGCCGGGGCCGTTGCCCATTGCATGAGCGTATTCACAGAGAAGATAAGGCTTTTTCGAAGGCTTGCAGCGTTCGGGGATGATGGTATCGACGATGTGTTCCGGCGCGGAATACATCGTGCTGACGACGTCCGCCGTTTCCGCCATCTGGTCACGCTCATAATGGACAAGACGCGTATTGTCGCGTTTCTTTGTCCATGCATACATTTTCTTATGGTTGATGCCGTAGCCGGCTTCGTTTCCGAGCGACCAGAAAATGATCGACGCATGATTCTTGAACGCTTCCACCATTCTCTGCATACGGTCGACACACGCCCGTTCCCATTCCGGCCACATGGACGGGTTCTTTCCCTCTTCGTAGCCGAATCCGTGGGATTCCAGATCGGCTTCGCACATCACGTAAAGCCCGTAGCGGTCGCAGATTTCATAGAACATCTCGCTGTCCGGATAGTGGCAGGTGCGTATGGCGTTGATGTTGTGGCGCTTCATCTGAAGAATGTCTTCCATGATCGAATCATACGTTACGGCACGTCCGAGGTCGGTCTGGAACTCGTGGCGGTTGACGCCGCGGAGCATGACCGGGACGCCGTTGACAAGGAAGTTGCCGTTTTTGAGTTCCATTGTGCGGAACCCGATCCTGAGACTCTTGTATTCAATCACTCCATAGCTGTTTTTCAGAGTCAGGAGCAGAGTATAGAGGTCGGGCGTTTCCGCGCTCCATTTCATGACATCCCTGACTTCCGCTTCGAGACGCACCTTTGCGCTTTTCGCCTCTTTGACGCTCGTTTTCGCAGAAAGAGGTTTCTTGAAAACGGAACGTCCGCACTTGTCGAACAGCTCGGCTTCCACAACGAGGTCCCGGACATCTTTCTCCATCCAGTTTCTTACTTCGATTTCGAGTTCAAGGATTCCGTTTTTGTATTTTTTGTCCAGAAGCGGTTTCGCGAAAATATCGAACAGGTCCACTTCAGGGAGCGCCATAACGGATACGTCACGGAAGATACCGCTCAGCCACCACATGTCCTGATCCTCCAGATAGGTTCCGTCGGACCACTGGAGCACCTGAACCGTGATGCGGTTCAAGCCGACCTGCGCGATATCGGTGATGTCGAATTCCGCGGGATTGCGGCTGCCTTTGCTCATGCCGGCAAGCTGCCCGTTGACCCAGACATACATGAAAGAATCGACGCCGTCGAATTTGAGCATGATACGGCGGTCCTGCCATGATTCATCAATCTCGAACTCGCGGATATAGCATCCGGTCGGATTTTCGGAGGGTACAAACGGCGGGTTCACCGGAATCGGATAATTGATATTCGTGTAATGAGGATTGCCGTAGCCTTTCATCTGCCAGTTGCTCGGAACAACGATATCGTCCCATTCGGAACAGTCGAAATCCTCCTCGAAGAAATCTTCCGGCAGAGTGTCCGGCCCGGTGAAATATTCGAATTTCCATGCTCCGTTAAGCAGTTTGAAATAAGGAGAAGCGGAACGTTCGCCGGTTATGGCATCATCTTTGTCGTCAAACGGCGGATAAACCGTATGTCCGTCCATTTTATTGATTCCGACGAGCTTCTGATTTTCCCAATCGTTCATATTCATTTACCCTTTTATTTTCTTGTTTGCAGGACAGTTCCGGTAAAGATATTCCCGCACAGGGCAAATTACAAATGAATTCAACTTTATTTTGAATAAAAAGCGCAGATATCGGCAACATGCCCGTCAGGATTTCCGGAACCGGGACTAGATTGCGGCGGAACAGACAACATCTCATAAGCAGTGAAACAGTTGGCAGGAAGACACTGATTCCAGAAAACAGTGTTTCAGAACTATAAAACGGTTTTTCCCATATCGGGAAAAGCTCTTCTGTTGCGCAGAGTGCCCGGAGATATGCCGGTTTCCCGCCGGAATGCCGCATAAAAGGTGCGCAGCTTCGGAAATCCGCAGCGTTCGGCAATCACCTTGACGGGGAGGGGGCCGTTCAGAAGGACCCGGGCCGCCTTGATCTTCTGCCGCAGCAGATACTGGTGCGGCGTAACTCCCATTTCCCTGCGGAACAGATGGGAAATGCAGGATTCGCTCCGGCTGGTCACTCTGGCGATTTCCGCCAACGAAATTGTCGATGAATCGGCATTTGCCAGCATTTTTAAAATCTTCCGCATGGTCGGGCTGTAACGTGTCTGAGTTTGTTTTTCAAGGATATCCACGTTCATGGTCTGCCGGGCAAGACGGCTGTAAAGATAGACTGAGAGAAAATTCAGATTGATATCCGTTTTTTCCTGCAAAGCCTGCGCTTCCAGAAAAAATTCTTCTATTTCGTGGGAATGGATCTCGTTCCACATGGAAATCAGCGGAAACAGCCGCTTTTTCTCCTTTACCTGAAAGACAAACGAAAGGCACGAATAAGGCTGTTCGGTGTCTGTCGCTCCATTCAGAAGGCATTCATCCGCAATATGCCATAATATTGTTCCCCGCTGAAAAACTTTATCGCCATAATGATATCTGCCCCCTGTAATCACTTCCACGACTTCGCAACCGGGTTCGATCCTGCTTGACGGATACCATTTCTTTGTCGGAGTATACGAAAACACCTTTTTGAATGCAATAAGATGAGAAAAAAAATCTTCCATATCCCTCCTTTTTTGCAGAAATTATATCTTTCAGAATGAATTTGCAAGTAAAAAAAGATCGAAAAAGCAGTTTTTTGCTTTCTAAAGCAGTTTTTTGCCATTGATTCATTTTCATTTTTCGTTATAATTAATAGACATGGACAGCAGGAAAACTTCACAAAAAGGGAAGAAAATGAAAACACATATTACCTTAATGGAGCTCTTGATGAAGAAAACTGATCAAAGGAGTATTTCATTCCGGCGCAGTCAAAAAGGACGGAGTCAATCCCGCCCCTGTCTTGCTTCTTTCTGCTTTCGATTGTTCGATGCGGATTCCGGTTCCGCGGAGGAAAACGTTGCGGACTCAAGACCGGGCGCAAATTGCCAGTCCCCTGATCTTGCTTCTTCTTTCTTCCTTCGATTGTTGAATTGTTCCAATATTCGGTTGTTCGATTGTTTTCCCGTTCCTGCCAACTTCCGTATTCCCTGTTCAATATTCTTCTTTCGCAGGATGAAAAGTTGTAAAAAGGATGTTTCATTCCGGCGGCAGCAAAGCAGGGCAGGACGTTGCCAGTCCCCTGATCTTACCTCTTCTTTCTTCTTTCGATTGTTGAATTGTTCGATTGTTCGATTGTTTCCCTGTTCTTCTGTTCTTACTTCCAGGGTGAAAACAAGGATTTTCACCCTGATCGAGCTCCTCATCGTGATAGCGATCATCGCCATTCTGGCGGCGATGCTGCTGCCTGCACTGAACAGCGCAAGACGCACGGCAAAGCGAATCGGCTGTATCAGCAATCAGAAACAGCTCGCCATCGGCATCAACGGGTATTTTGACGACAACAAAGAACATTTTCCGGTGCTTTACTACATCAAGGCAGGTGCAACAAATTATGAAAGTCTTTACAATGTATCGGCGGCATGGTTCGAACTTACGGAAAATATCGGACCGAGAGTATCCAACTCCATAGGCTGGAAGAAAAACCATGCGATGAAGTGCCCGGCACAGCCAGATCCCGATGCCCCGCAGCATTTGAAGTCGGTCTGCTATGGACTGAATCTTCCGGGAGCGGAAAGAATCAGCGGTATCGACCAGGACGCAATGGCGGCGGTAAAAGGCAATCATCTCAGATCCCTGGAGCGCTACCCTTCATACCGCATTCTGGCGGCATGCACCTGGAATGCTGCAAAAACAGCAGATTCGACACGGGAACAGCGCATTAACGGCGACTGGCGTTTCAGTTATGGAACCAATATCGCTTTCAGGCATTCAAAAACCTTGGCTCCGGTATTATATATGGATGGGCATGTCTCTTCCGATCCTGTCGGCTGGCTGATGGGCAACGCGAATTACTATCCCGTCCTGAAAACGTCGAATCGTCTGAATACGATGCAGCATGTTCCCTCCACTTACTCACGTCTGGATTATTCGCCGTATTTTTAACTTTCAACATTCAACAGAAGGAAAGAACATTTATGAAACGGTATTCTCTTTTCAGCAGTCTGGGACTGGTATTCTGCGCCACTCTTTTTTCCGGGGAACTCGCTCCTCAAAAGCTGGATGACTGGACCGGGTATGCGCTGGAACATTTCCTGAAAGAAAAAGACGGAGTCATCAGCACAAAACGCAGGCATATAGACATCGACTCCAGGGCTTCGATCAAAATAGACCCGAAACGGACTTATGTCGTTTCGGGAAGTTTCCGCCGTCTTCCCGGTTCGGAAAACAAGCCTCTGCGCATTTCATTCGGAATCGCGCCATGCAATGCCGCCGGACAACGAATTCTCAATACTTACATCAATCCTTATCCCGGAACGGAAACGGAACTTTCCAGAGATGCGGCGAAAGGCGACAGGGCCATTTATGTGAAAGACGCCTCCAAATGGAACAAGGGCCGCTGGAATTCAACGGTGTTTGACTGTAAAGCGGACGGCAGCGACCTCCCGAATGACAAGGTCTCCACAATCATCACCTCCATCCGGAAACACGGCGATGAATGGCAGATTACATTCCGGAAGGCATTGACGCAGGCTTACCGGAAAGGCACTCCGGTCCGCCAGCACTTCGCATCCAACAAGCCTTTCATCTGCGCCGCAATAGCCACGGCGAAAGACCTGCCGGCGGAGTGGACGGAATTCAGCGGCGAGGTAACAGGAATCCTGCCGCAGGGCAGGCAGACTTACAGTCAGTTCTGGCATGGCACCGTTTCCGCCCGGATCAGGATCGATGCCGCCGGAGATATTGAATTCAAAAATATTTCCTTGAAGGAGAAACAGACAAAATGAAGACGTCTCATCTGCTTTCTGTTTTTTTGCTGGGATGCGCCGCGCTCTGCGGCGGGGCGCAGAATTATGAAAATCCGGCACTGAACCCCGTGAAATTTCAGAAGAATCCGAATCATCCGGAACTTCTGCTGATCAAAGACGGCAAGGCGGACTTTGCCATCGTTGCCGATCTCCGGACTGAAAAAAAGCAGAACAGGGGAGGGAGCCACAGACTTTCCATCAAACTCGCCTCGGAAGCGCTGGCGGACGGCTTCACCCGTTGCTTTGGAATTACTCCTCCGATATTGCCTCCCGATTCCCCGGAGCTCGGGAAATATTCATACAAGATACTGCTCGGCAGAAGCAGTATGACCGATGCAATGGGAATCGACCCTTTCCGGACAGCGGAAGAAGGCTTTCTGGTCAAGACATTTCCCGAAGGAATCGTCATCGCCGGATACGACGGCTCCATGCTGCCGGGATATTATAAAAAGTTTGACCGTCCGGGCGTTGCATGTAACGGAACTCTTTACGGAGTGTATGATTTCATGGAACGTTTTCTCGGGATGCGTTTTTACTATCCGGGGATCGGAACTTATGTCCCGCCCCGCAGAAAAGAGCTGGCTGTGAAAAGTGTATCCTATTCCGATGCGCCGAAATACCGCAGATACAACACCTGGTTCATTGCCGCTGAATTCGGCAAAAAGTTTCCGTGGAGCGGCGTCGCCGATGATTCAGCCGCATACCGGGGCGCATACCGGGCGTATGAAACGGCGTCGTTCGGGGGCGTGGAAACGCCGCATCCGTTCCAGATCGCCAAAGATTATCCGGAGCGTCTGGATACGATTTTCTATCGGGAATCGAACGGCAAGCTTCGCTACTCGCCCAGTGTATACTCCGAAAATTCCTTTGATGTAACCAATCCCGCATTTGCCGACCTTCTTGTTGATTACTGGAAACTGCGGATCGACTCCGGCAACAAACGCGGCGGCATGATTTCCGGGGACTATCTGGTCTTCGGCCAGTGCGATACGAACAGGATTTTTGAAAACGAAGCCGCAAAGCGTCTCCGCCGCAATCCGCCGGTTTTTCCCTATAATGAAATGAGTGAAGTTTACGGTGCGTTCTACCATTACCTTGCGGAGCAGGCCGGGAAAAAACTTCCGGGGAAACGGGTCTCCGCACTTGCCTATAAGAACTATATCTCTGCTCCGGAAAAGATCGCGAAGTTCCCGGATAATTTCACGATCGTCGTCTGCGCGGGAACCCCGGATTTCATCCGCAACAAAGCGCATCGGGCATTCATTGAGGAAATTTACGGCGGATGGCAGAAGAAAATCACCGGAAAACCGATTGTCTATACTTATCCGGGCAGTCCGTCCGGCGCTTTCTACGGGGAATTTTACGGGGAATTTCTGCGGAGCATGGCTTCCCGGATCGACGAACGGAATATCTTTCCGTGCAGTCAGCCTTCCTGGGAAGTTTACTACTCGAAATACCTGCTGATGCGGGCTCTCTGGAATCCGGCTTTCAACAAGGATGCCGCGATGGATGAGCACTGGCGGCTTCTCTATGGAGAAAAAGCCGGCGACTGCCTGAAACGCTTTTACAGCCTGCTGCTCAAGCACTGGAATGATAAATTTATTCCTGCATTCAAACCGGACAAGCGTTCGATTCCCCACTATGACAGGCATCAGCTTTTCAGCAAAGTCTATACGCGCGCCGTCGGAATGGAGCTTCAGCAGCTTCTGGATCAGGCTCACAAAGCAGTCAGCCCGGGGTCTGTGGAGGAAAAACGCCTGGCGTTTTTTGAAAAAGCCTGGAAACCGCACATTCAGACCATGTTCACCTATCAGAACTACAAAGAACCATTCTACCGTATTGTCATGCTGGATGAAAACGACCGGGTGAAGATAGACGGTGTTCCGGATGAACCTGTCTGGAAAAGAGCCCGCAGACTGTCATTTCAGCCAACTCTTTTCGGCGGCAGGATTCCGCAGGAAAAATCCGAGGCGAAAATCTGCTGGGATGAAACCGGAATTTACCTCGCGTTCACCTCAAAGGCGCCATACGCAATGAAACCGGACGGCGTCTGGAACGGCGACAATGTGGAACTGTTCCTTTCTCCCGGCAGGAAGAAGGAAAGCATTTTTCAATTTGCGGCGGGCGCCAATGGAAAACTGGCGTCCACTTTCACCGACGTCATCTACCAGCGCCGGGATTCCGCATGGAAAGCGCAGGGACTCAAAGCCGCGGTAAAAGCGGGAAAAGACGGCTGGACTCTGGAAATGTTCCTTCCGTTTTCCGGTCTGGAAAATACAGCGCCGCCTTATGCCGGCGACTTCTGGTACGGCAATCTGGTCTCCAACACCATGCTGCCGCAGCCGGCGTCCTCCGCGTTTTCCGTCACTCTCGGCAACAATTACAATTATCATCTTTACGGTAAATTTTATTTTGCAGGCAACTGCGAGTGAGGCATTATGATTATCTCTCATTTTTATGACTGGCAGAAGCTTCCGGACTCCATGACGGAAGACCTGATGGCTGAATTCAGTTGGCATGGGGCAAAATATCTTACGATCAACGGGCATCAACTGGCAGAGCATGTGGATGACGCATCCGGGTATCTGCGGAACTTCGGCGCACACATGCGCGCACAGCATCTGGAAACCCGCGACGCCCACGCACCGGCGGGAGATTCATGGGATCTCAATATCGTTGACCCGGATCAGCGCAGGAAAATTTTCAAGGTGCATTCCATGTTTCTTGAGATGCTTGCGGACATGGGAGTTCATACTTATACCATGCATGTCGGCACGCGGGATTACATGCCGCCTCATTGTTCGGAACTGCCTCCTTTGCGCCGTCTTGCCGCGGAAATGCTGGAACGGCTGCTTCCGGTTGCGGAGAAAAATCAGATCATACTGGCTGTGGAGAATTCATTTGAAGCCCCAAACGCCCCGGATGAGGTCGTCGGGCTTGTCGAACGCTTCAAGTCGCCGTGGCTCCGCTGCTGTTTCGATGCCGGGCACGCATGCCGCATGGCGGATTTTGAAGGCAGAGACCTTTCGCTTTACCGTCCGGGATACATCGAAGAATCATGGCACGGGCATATCATTCTCGAAAAGGATGCTTACGCAAAAATGAAACCCTTCACCGTGACGGCGCATCTCCATGACAACAACGGATACAGCGATCAGCACAAACTGGCATTCGACGGCTGTATCGACTGGCATAAGCTCCTTTCGGAACTGAGGGACACCCCGTCCCTGTTCAGCATTCAGAATGAGATGGCGCATTCGAAGCATCATATCCCGGTCGGGAGAGCCTGTGAAGCATTTGCCGCAATCGAAGATTTTTTCGCAACTGGAGTTCTGAATACGAAAACAGATCATGAACACCGCTTTCAGACCGTAAAGTCAACCTTGCTGAAAAATGGTGAAAATTAAGAAAAGGAGAGCCTGCGAATGAAACCTGAGAAACCGGTGCATTTTGTCGAATGGAAAAAGATCAGCGATGCCGATTTCATTTCTACGGTGCGGAAACTTGCGGAGTGGGGAGTGCGCGATATCGTGGCGCATCCGCGGTGGGGAATGCGGGATATGGAGGAACCCGGTTATCTGCATTCCGTCATGGAGGAACTCAAACGGGCGGGACTCGCTGCTCCTGCCTGTCACGCTTACTGGGGCGCGTCGCATGATATCTGCCACTGCACGGCGGCGGACATCACAGAAAGAATCGTGGAGGAACATGCCGTTTTTCTGAAAAAACTTTCGGAGATGGAGGTCAGAACCTATGCCATGCACATCGGCATGGAGGATCACGGCAAGACGCCATGGGATTGCATCCGGCGGGCTGTCGACCGTCTGCTTCCGGTCGCAGAGGAGTGCCGCATCGCTCTTGCGCTGGAGAACGGTCATGAAAATCTGGAAACGCAGCGGGAGCTGGCGGATTTTGCCGCCTCTTATCGCCATCCATTCCTTGGGATCTGCTTCGATACGGGGCACGCGCACTGTTACGGGGACCGGGACTGGAAAAAGTCTCTGGAAATTCTTGGCGAAAATACCGTAACATGTCACATGCACGATAATTATGGAACTTTCGATGACCACAACCCGCCGGGAGCGGGAACCCTGAACTGGCAGGAACTCTGCGACAGCCTGAAGCGTCTGCCGCGCCTGCTTCACGCCGAAACGGAATCGGGTGACTGGGGCGAGGAGTCCTGGAAACAATTCTGCAAAGTCTGGAACGGCTGAATTGCGCTCACCTGCATCCAGACAGGAGACTGAACACAAATGCCTGAAAAGAAATATGATTTCAGAAAAGACCTTGATACGGTTCACCGGAATGCGCTCCGAAACATGAGCCTGTCCCCTTTGCCGCATGAAAGTGCGGTCAATGAGAACTGGAACATCCGAATCGCGGAGGACGCCTCCGGTTTCATTGTAAATGCCGCCCGCGATCTCGCGGATTATCTGTTCGTCAGCATGAATCTGTCTGTCGGGATCAGAAAAGGCGGATTTGATGAAAAGAATTCAATTATCCTGAAAGTTGCGGAACGGGGAAAATTGAAGGTCAGGCGCTCTTTCCTGTTCCGCTGCGATTCCGGTTCCATTGTCATCGAGGGGGCTGATGAACGCGGAACGGCAATGGGCGGTTATTACCTTGAAGACCTCATGAATCTGCGGGAAGCACCGTTCATCGAACACACGCAGCATCTGCTGAAAGAGCCGCTGTTTTCTCCTCGCATGGTTCATTCCGCCTATGGAATGGATGTTTTCACCGAAAAATATCTATCCGGAATTGCGCATCTGGGGTATGATTCGATTCTGGTTTATGTCGACGGCAAAGAACAGGGCAAACAGGGGCCCACCGATTTCAATTCCGTCATTGACATGGCGGAGTCCGCCGGACTGGATGTCTACTTTTACAGCGCTTTTCAGAATCTCCATCATCCGGAGGACAAGGGAGCGAAAGAGTTTTACGATACTGTCTACGGAGGACTGTTCCGCCGGTATCCCAAAGCGAAAGGACTGATCCTGGTGGGTGAATCCTGCCAGTTTCCCAGCCATGATCCTCATACGACAATGACCATTCACCGTTCCGGGGAATGCTGCTACCGCTCCGGGAAACCTATGCCCGGATGGTGGCCCTGTGACGATTTTCCGCTGTTTGTGGAGACGGTGCGCGATGCCGTCCGGAAAGTCTCTCCGGAAGCCGACATCGTCCTATGGACTTACAACTGGGCAGCAGCCCCGAAGGAGCTGCGCACGAAACTCATTGATCGTCTGCCGAAGGATATCACGGTGGAACTGAACTTCGAGCTGCATGACAATGTAAAAATATGGGGCACTCAGGAGCGGGCGCTCGATTATACGATTTCCCTGCCGGGCCCGAGCCGGCTTTTCCACGACGAGGGAACCGCCGCCAGGCGCAATGGACTGCGCCTTTACGCCATGAGCAACACGGGCGGCAGAACATGGGACTTCGGCGCCGTTCCCTACATCCCTGTTCCGATGCAGTGGGGCAGGCGAATGGAGAACCTGCTTGAAGCCCGGAAAAACTACGGGCTTTCCGGATTGATGGAGTCCCACCATTTCGGGATGTATCCCTCCATCATCGCCGAACTGGGAAAATGGCTTTTCTGGAGTAACGGCCCGAAATCGACAGAGGAAATCCTGCGGAAAATGGCAGCCCGCTGTTTTTCGGAAAACACTGCGGATGCAGTCATGGAAATCTGGAAAGAGTGGAGCGATGCCGCCGGAGAATTCATTACTCCGATTGACGATCAATACGGTCCCTGCCGGGTGGGACCCTCCTATCCGTTTCTGTTCGGCGCCTGTTCTCTCCGGCAGACCTGGGGCATGACGATGAAATTTCCCTGGACAAAATTCAATAAATATGAGATTGCCATGCCGGTTTATTCCGTTGTCAACGATCCCGACGGCCTGGATATCGGCCCGCGGCGCATTAAAGCGGAAATCCGGCATCTCCCGGAATTGATAAAGCGCTGGAACTCCGGCGCGGACCGGATGGAATCGCTGCTGGTTCAGATCGAAACAAGGAAACATCCCGCGGCACGGAAAATGATTGCGCTGGCACGTTATATCGCAAATACCCTGGCTACGGTTCTTCACATCAAACAGTGGTGGCTGGAGAACCTGCGTCTTCTCGCGGAAGACGATCCGGAGCGTTCGGAGGCAATCCTCGGCAGGATTATCCTGATCGCGCAAGAGGAGCTGGAGAATGCCCGCGCAACCATTCCGATTGTCGAACAGGATTCTTCACTCGGGTATGAGCCTTCCATGGATTATGTCACTGACCGTTCTCATCTTGAGTGGAAAATCCGCCAACTGACTTCGGTTCTGGAACGGGACATTCCGCAATACCGCAAAAGCATTGCCATCGCCCGTTCATTGGAAGCACAGTAAGAATTATCCCCCGGAATTACGGCATCCTGATGATATCCGGCAAACGCTTCATGGTGTTTTCGATACATTGTTCCGGCGTGATTTCCCCGCAGAGGCAAAGGCGCAGTTCCTCTCCGAAAACAGTCAGAGCCGCACGGATGTTCTTGAAATCAAACTGGGGACGGGCGTTCCGTATGGTATGAAGCATCGTGTTTTTATGAAAATCCGGCAGCTCCGCCAGCCGGGAACCGGCATCCAGCCTCGCGGGAGAATCGAAGTCCAGAGACAGCGGATACTGCGCACGCTTCTGGAACAGAAACTTCAACCAGCGCCATGCCGCGTGCAGTTCCTCCTCATTCCGGACACCGCCTTTGAAAATGCCGACGGAAAAATTTCCCAGCAGAGAAACACTCTGTTTTCTTCCGTAAGAAACAGGAATGGAATAATAGCGGAAAGGAGAGCTCCGGTGCGGCATGCCGTTGACATGCCACGGGTGCCTTGTCGATGACAGGACAAGACCGATTTTGCCGAAGAGAAACATGTCGTCATCTTCCGGCGGCGCCGGCCGGCTGCATTGATGCCAGCGTGCAAGGGCATGCAGTCCTTCCAGACATGATTTCCCGTTCAAGACCTCCACAAAACTGCGGGCGGAAGAGTCCACGCCTGCGGCATCTCCCCAGAGATAAGGAAAATACCCGATCACATTGTGCCACCCGAACGGGAGCGGCATGGATGTGCCATAAGTTCCCGGATGCTTTTCCGCATATCTTCCCAGACGTGCGCACCATTCATCAATATGTTCGAAAGTCAGGGCTTCCGGCAGGTTGCAGATTCCTGCCTGTTTCAGAAAATCGACATTCACAATACAGTGCCGCGCATTGGTTTTCAGGGCGACAGCATGAACATGCGGCTCGTTGGACATATCCAGAGTCGGGAATGCCGCACCGGGTACCAGCCGTGCGGTCAACTCGTTGAATCCCGGCAGATTTTCCAGTGGATACAGGGCGTTGATGGCGGAATAATCCGAATGGAAAAAGAATTCTCCGGTTGCCGGGGGCTTTCCCGCGCCGATGAGCCCGAGATAAGGATCCTCGCTTCCCACATATCCTTCCGGATTCAGCATGACGACCTCTACCTTGATATCAGGATTCTCCATGCGGAACAGCGCGGCAAGTGTCTTGACGATGAAAAAGGTCTGCGGCGAACAGATCAGAATGCCGTGTCTGACCGTGATGCGCGCCGACCCGAAGAAAGAGCCGAACATTTCTCCCGGCTCCTCATAATCCACCGATGAACAATTGATGTAAGAGCCGCTACCGCGGACCTTGCGTATAATGCCTTGCTCCTCCAGACCGTGGAGCGCTCCGACAACGGTAATGCGGGAAACTCCGAAAGCATCGGCAATATCCCTCTCCGAAGGAAGGCGCTGGTCTTTCTTCAGTTCGCCGTTATTGATCCGGTTGATGATATCATTTCTGATCCGCATATACTGCGGTGTATAAGTCCTGCCCATAAAAAACCTTGTCTTTTTTTTAATATAATCCTCGTGACGGGGAATTTTCAAGGTGAAAACGGGAAAAAACGTGTTTTTTATATCAAGTCAGTCCAATAAAAATTAAAAATACCATATTTCCTATATTGACAATATCAGAAATTTCATTATAATTTATAATACAAATTGGATTTATTAATATATCAACATTGGAGAAAAAATGTATTCCTGCTGCAATATCGGCTGCAACATCGTGGCGCCCGAAGTGGATGACATTCCCGGTTATACCAGAGATATTTACCTGAAACGGGTCGCAGACTACCGGCTCTATGGTTTCAGCCATCTGGAGTTCTCGCATTTACTTTCTCTTGACCTGAAAGACGCCTCATGCATCCGGGAAGCCTGCCGCAGCGCCGGCATTGTTCCGTGGTCGGTTCATTCGGAACACCTGAATGAGGGGAGAAGTCAGGAGGAATACTTCCGGACCCAGGAGCACTGTGCAAAAATCGCGGAAGCTCTGGATGCGCGGGTCATGGTATGCCATCTGCCGAATCTGACTCCCCGTTTCGATTTTGCACGAGCTTTGGAGATCCTGTCGCAACTGGCAGACATCACCGCCCGGCACCATGTCCGTCTGGCGATAGAGAACTGCGGGTTCAAGGGAGATATTGATTTCATCATCCGGATCATAGACGCCATGAACCGCCCGGATACAGGGTTCAATCTTGATACAGGGCACGCCTTTTACGGTGAAACCTGCGATGTCGCAGGCATGGTCAGGAAAATAGGAAAACGTCTTATCACCACGCATCTGCATGACAACTTCGGAGAAAATGACGATCATCAGCCTCCGGGACTCGGCAGGATTGACTGGCATGCCGTCCTGAAAGCATTCCGTGATGTCGCCTACAATGGTCCGCTCATGATGGAGATGACCGGAAACGGGGTCAAGAAGCGGAGGAGCGTCGGAGAACTCCGTGATTTCGACCTGGAAAAAGAACTGATCTCCGGCGCCGCTTATCTGCATTTCCAGTGGAACCGGGTAAACAGAGAGGCAATGGAGGAATCAAGATGAACCGGCGGATCGTTGATGTCCACGTCCACTATGACATTGAAGATGGGACGGCGCTGAAACAGTTTGCCGAAAGCTCCGGAAGAAACGGCATTGTTTCATGCCTGATCGGCGGAGAACGGATCGGCGCTCATGACTACGTTCCGAATGAAAGGATACTGCAGGTCTGTAAGGAGTTTCCGGATATTTTCATTCCCTTTGCAAAGGTGGATCTCTGGGATACGGAACCGGATCCGGGGAAAATCCATGAATTCGCAGAAAAAGGCTTCCGCGGCTTGAAGTTCATTTATCCTTACTATGAATATGATCATGATCTTTATATGCCTGTCTACGAGGCGGCGGAAGAATGCGGGCTGCCCTTGCTTTTCCATACAGGAGATTTCCGTCCGGGCAATGCCGATCCGGTTTACAGACGTCCCGTTCTGAAGAATATGAATCCCCTGAATCTGGATCGCATCGCACGTTCTTTCCCTCGTCTTCATCTCATAATGGCGCATCTGGGAACCACTTTCTGGCGTCAGGAAGGCGCGGAGCTGTTGAAAAGCCATCCGAACCTCTATGCCGATCTTGCCGGAAGCGGTGCATGGAAAGCGCTTTCCGCGGGAGAGCTCAAAACGCTCATGCAGCCCCGTCTTCCTGCCGCTGCGCCGGAAGCGGACAATCCGTATTATGCAAAACTTGTTTTCGGCAGTGACGCTTATATCAGGAATCCGGAGATTCAGACTGAAGCGAGGAAACATTACGAGGCTTTGCTGGATGGGTGTGAACAGACAAAAGATACGGCGGCTCGTATCATGGGAGATACAGTCGCCCGATGGTTAAAACTTAACTGAGGAGAGCAAAAGTGAAAAAAGCATCGGAAGGCCCGGAACAGAAGAAAAGGCAGTTGCAGGAGAGAAGATTCTCTTTGATAGAACTGTTAGTTGTCATTGCGATCATCGCCATTCTTGCAGGTATGCTGCTGCCTGCATTGAACAGAGCAAAGATGACGGCGCAAAAGATTTCCTGTACGGGAAATCAGAAACAGATCGGCCTGATGCTTTCAATGTACACAAACGATTACGGCGGACTTTCCGTTTTGTGCAAATATTACGGAGATTACACATTTGGCGCGGGAGATGCAAACAAGAATCCCGCATGGACTCAGCCATTGGCAACTCTGGGGTATACGGGATATAAGCTGAAAGAGAACTCCTACTGTCTGAATGCCATCGGAAAACAGATGCGATGTCCTGTTCTTCCCAGCAATCAGCCTTCACAGGACTCCTACGGAATGTTTGCCGCAGGAATTTCTTACGCTAAATGGAAGCCGTTTTCCTATACCTTCGGCGACCAATTGTATCTTGGCTATAATATGAAAGGCATCAGGCAACCGTCACAGTTCGGTTGGATCGGATGTTCCTGGAACGGAAAGAACAAGAAACAATCTTCAATTATCCAGAACAATGGTTCCTGGACTCCTAACTCCGGTGAAGGTGTCGGCGCAACCGGAGAATTCGCACTGATTCATCTCAGGACAGGAAACATGTGCATGCTTGACGGTTCCGTCAAAAACTGGACCCTGAATGAATTCATCAACGCCATGACCGGGGGAATCGGAGACGGCAAGGCGTTCAGCATGGTGGATTATACCAGCGTTTTCTCATTCTGAAATACCCTGAAGGAGACAGGAACAGAATATGAATCTGCAAAAGGGAATAACACTTCTGCCTCAGCCTCATACGATCCGGCTTGAGCGGTGGCGCGGCACTTCAAGCCGCCCGGTCAAAAAGACAGGTAAAGATCCGGGCGGACGGCCGGATGAATATCGCATTGAATTGAATGAAAAGGAAATTCTGCTGTATGCTTCCTCCGGGCGCGGGTTCCAATATGCGGAACAGACCCTGCATTCACTGGAAAAGAAATATGGACTTGCCTTCATCGGAATGATTGAGGACTACGCAGATATCGCGAACCGCATCGCCATGCTGGACCTGAAGCGGGTTGTCTGGAAAAAAGAAGCCCTGCTGCGTCATCTGCATGAGCTGGCGGAGTGGAAAATCAATTGCTGTCTGATTGAATATGAAGACAAGTTTCCTTACGAATCTCTGCCGGAAATCCGTCATCCCCGCGCATTTGCAAAGGAAGATATTCTTGAAATTGCAGGATATGCGAGGGATCTGGGAATCGAACTGATCCCGCTGGTTCAGTGTTTCAGTCACTGGGAATACATTCTGCGGCACAGTTCTTACTGTTCCCTGCGTGAAAAAACAGGTTCGATGCAGCAGGGATGTCCCCTGAACCCCGCTGTATTCCAACTGTTTTGCAGTATGGCGGAGGAAGTCATTGCGCTGCATCAGGGAATTCACTCTTTCCATATCGGCGCCGATGAGGCACGTCTTCTGGGGCATTGCCCCGCATGTGCGGAGAAAATGCGCAGGGAAGGGAAGACCGCGCTTTACGGCGATTACCTTGCCGATGCGATCCGTTTTATCAACGGCAAAGGGCTTCATGCTTTCTTCTGGGGGGACTTTTACCGGCACCATGATCATCTTCCGCAACTGCGAGGGCTGCAATGCACCGCGGTTGACTGGGCTTATTCTGAAAAGTCAGCAAGAGTGAAACAGGTCTGTTTTCCCCGGATACAAGGGAACTGTGCTGTTTTCGGAACTCCCGAAACCGCAGTATATTCCAGGTTCCTGCTGCCTGATCCGGAAACGCAGACGCTCTTTGCCTTTCCTCACAGAAAAATCGTGGAAGCGGACCAGATTCCGGTCATCGGCGCCGGCAATATCACAACGCCGGAAAACATTCTTGCCCACGTGACAGCCGCCGTTGAATGCGGTTCACCGGGAGTGATCGGCACTTACTGGGCTTCCAGCAATTCCCTTTCCATGCCTTATTCCGTTTATGAACTGCGGAAATCCGGCACGGCTCTTCTGGGAGCCGCAGCCTGGAACTGCGCATTTGAACAACAAGAAAAAAATACTTTTTTTGAACGTTTCCTTCAACATGCCGAAACAAAACTGCAAACCCCGGAAGAACTGAAATTCCTGCATTCTCTGGAACATCATTTCGCCTCTCAGCCAGGCATCCCGGAAAAGATTCCGGGAGACAATCCGGTTTCAATGAAACTGAAAATGGAACAGTCTCTGGCAAAATTTCAGCATGCACGTTTCTTTGACAGGCAGTCCTATGATTTCTGCGATCTTTCTCATCTGTTCAACAGTACGCTGGAATTCAATACCGGAAACCATAAGTGTGATTTTACGGATGAAACGCTCTCCTTTCTTCCTCCGGGAGAACATGCCTGCTGCGGCATAGCTTTTCTGCTGAAACACCGGATTCTTCTTTATGGGCGGCAATGCAAAGCAACTCCGCACAGGGTGAATATCCGGTGCAATCTCCGGAAATGCAAGGCTGTTTCCCTGATTCAATCGGCTGTCGGAGGAAGCGCCGATGAAAACGGCAAATGGGGAGAGTTCCGCATCCGTTATGCAGATGGCAACTGTTATTGCGAGCCCCTGATTCAATATGACAATCTGAATGCCTGGTACCAGCCGCTGCCGGGACGCAGAGTCAGGATCGCGGTCATGGAATCGCCCAGGCCTTCCCTCCGTCTGGGGCTGCATCAGTTCACTCTGCTGAATCCGTTTCCGGAGAAAGAACTGGAGGAGATCGAACTGGAAAGCACTTCCGACGGAGTCATTGCTCTTGCCGCAGTCACCATGATTTCCCCGCATGAGCTCAATCCGGAATTGCCGGATGCCGTCAATACTGTTGACAAAATCAGACGGGACATGCAGAAGTGCGGAAGCTCCATGGAGCGTCTGCTGTTTTCCGAAGTCGGCGACGCATCGGCAAAGGAACTGACCGGAATTGCGCTGGACAGCATGAAATGTCAGATTGATGAAATGGAACAGCTTCTTGCATTCTGCGGTAAAAACAGGGGAGGGAGATAATAGTGAAACTTTCAGGAAACCAGCTTCCACTTCCGGCGACTCTGGAAGAACACAAGGAATATCTGCACAAGATCGTAAGGCTGAAACTTTTTTTCCTGCATCACTGGCTTTCGGAACATCCCGATGAAGATTTCCGCCATGCAATCCGCTGCAGAGTGGACATTTACCGGAAAACGGATGCCAATCCTCTGAACTGGAATCCTCCTGAATTGTTCTGGAACTCAGAGAAATGGCTTTGCATGGAAGAACGCGCTTACGGCATTTACACGGCAAACAAAAACAACAGGGATAATTTTGAGGCGGAAGCGTTTGAAGTCTTCCGTCCTCCATTGATGCAAGGTGCCGTCGCGATTACGAAGACAGCAGCAGACTGGACGGCTTTCAATGCGGTTCTCTGCGTCATGGCATCGGAGTCGGAAAAAACGGAGAAAACAGTTTTCACATCGCCAACGCCGTTGCCCCTCATTCCATTTTTGACGATCCCGCCTATCTGCCGCGCTGTTTCAGGGAACTTATGGATTTTGTGGAAAAGGAATATGGAGCGACCCGTATCTTTGTACATCCGACATGGCTGAACTCCTGTTCCCGCTGGCTTGCCATATTCCCTGAAGAATGGCTGGAACATCTGACTCCTGAGCTTGAAGATGTTGCCTGGCATTATGGCTTCTGGGGACAGTTCATCACCGGGCGCGGCACATTCAACGAAAAACACGCGGCATATCTGAGGCGGACATGCCGTTTTCCATTCTATCCACGCGGTTCATGGTGTACCATTGCGGCAATGCGGCGAAGCATTGCAAGGTGGCTGTAACAGCAGGATGAACCGTTAAAAAATTATTTAAAACAAGGATTTTTCAAAATGTCGGAACCTGTCAGACTGATTATCCTGGGTTGCGGAGGACGCGGCACCGGGTATGCGAACTGGGTGCGGAATCATCCTGACCGCGCAAAAATCGTGGCAATCGCCGAACCCCGGGATTTTTACCGCAACCGAATCGGAGACCAGCACAACATTCCGGAGGAGATGCGTTTCCGGTCCTGGGAGGAAGTTGCCGCAAAACCGAAATTTGCGGATGCTGTGCTTATCTGCATGATGGATGACCTGCATGAAATTCCCTCGGTGGCATTTGCCGGAATGGGATACCATATCATGCTGGAAAAACCGATGGCGCCCACGGAAGCAGCCTGCCGCAGAATCGCGGATGCCGTCAGGCGCAGCAAGATCATGTTTGCCGTATGCCATGTCCTGCGCTATACATATTATACGCGGCACGTGAAAAAGCTGATCGCCGACGGCAGTATCGGGCAGATCGTTTCCATTCAGCATCTTGAACCGGTAGGACATTGGCATCAATGCCACTCTTTCGTCCGGGGCAACTGGCGGAATGAAAAAGAGACCTGTTTCATGCTTCTGGCAAAATGCTGCCATGATATCGACTGGATCCGGTACATCATGGACCGCCCGTGTACAAAGATTCAATCTTTCGGCTCGCTTTTTGAATTCCGGCAGGAAAGACGGCCGGAAGGAGCCGCTTCCCGTTGTGCAGTGTGTCCGCCGGAGGTGGAATCGCTCTGCCCGGCGTCTGCTCTCAAAATCTATATGCGTGACCGCATGATTCGTGGACTCGGACACCAGTGGCCGACCGACGTATTGACTCCTGATATCACTCCGCGGGGGGTCATGCTGGCACTGCGTGAAGGTCCCTATGGGCGGTGCGCATATCAATGTGACAATGATGTCGTAGACAACCAGGTGGTCAACATGAGTTTCAAGGACGGCGCCACGGCACAGATGCTCATGACGGCGTTCTGCAATGAACGAGGCAGGCAGACAAGAATTTTCGGGACGCGCGGCGCAATCCGGACAGACAGCAACATCATTCATCTGACCGATTTCCTGACCAACGAAACAAAAGAGATTGATACAAATATTGTCGATGACGGCAGTATTCTGTCCGGTCACGGCGGAGGCGACGGCGGACTTATGGATTCCTTTGTCTCTGCGCTGGAAACCGGAGATCCGTCAACGATCCGTTCCGGTGTCGATGATACTCTGGAATCGCATCTGATGTGCTTCAAAGCCGAAGAATCACGCAAGACCGGAACCGTTTGCTGCATTGAATAAAGAATATTTTCCAACTTAACCAAAACGAAAGGAAGTAGTCGTATGAAAACAACAATTTTTTCCGGTATCGCCCTGATCTGCCTCGCTCTCACTGTCCCTGTCTGCGGGGAGGAACCCAATCTCCCGAGCCGAAATGTAAAGAAGGATATGATGGATGTCGTTCTCTGGGATAAATATTCAAAACAGTCAGGGCTGCTCAGAATCTCTTATGCGGGAAAACCGGTCATAAAGGGGGATAATAATTACCTGACGCTGAAAGACAGCGATGGGAAACGCAGTTTCCTTCAGACCCGGTTTGACTCTGCCGCAGGATATACCACCGAAACAACTGCTTCCGGGGACGTGATTTACAAGTCTTCCAAAAAATTCATGGAAAAGGCGGGAGCCACCCCTATGGCAACTATGGATACAGTGATGACCATTACCGGTTCAAGCGTCAACGTTCAGTGCAGGGCAACCGCTCTTCAGGATTTGACCTTTGACGGATACGAAGCGAATCCGGTGAAAATGGGATTCGGGATGATCGCGGAGAATATGAAAGGCTGGACCGTAGAGGCTAAGCAGGGGGATGAACTGATAATGGCTCCGATAGAAATTCCGTTTGTCAAAGAACATTTCAAACTGAATAAGATGTACGACTCCGCCGTATTTACCGGAGACGGAATGTCAATCTCAATTACAGGGGAGAACTGCAGGATACGCTTTGCACGTTACAGCGACAAAAGCTGTGAGATCTATCTCGGTTACAAGAAACAGACCAACGGTACTCCTTATACCCTGAAAAAGGGAGAATCCTATGAATTTACATTTACCGTCACGTTTGCAAAACAACAGTAAAAAGAGGTGAATATGCATTTGCTGCAAAAATTGTTTGTCTGTTTTCCGCTTCTGGTTTCCGCCAGCCTCTTATATGGAACCGGCAATCTCTCTGATGAAGCCTACTGGACGCCTCAACTCTCTTATGCTCCGGCAAAAATGATGTGGGGACCATGGAACGGGCGCGATTTCATCACCGTGAAGAACCGGACCCTGCATGTCAAGGCTGGTCCCAAAGGTGAATTCAAGAGCGCTCAGATGGGGTATCCCGGCGGCGTCTACCGCACTTACAAAGCATTTGAACTTTCTTTTGATTACAGAACCAATGGAACTGCAAGCGTCAGCTCCAACGGTATGAATAAAGAAAAAGAAATTCCTGCTTACAGCGGGAAAAACCTGAAACCGTCACCCGGATTCCGGCAGTTTTCAGTGCTCTTTGACGTACATCCTGAAGCGCTTGACGGCGTTCTGGCGTTCGGAGTAAAAGGAAAAGATGCGTTTCTTGAAGTCAGGAACCTGAAGATTCGAGGAATCGAGGCTGAAAAAGGAGACGGCAGGAAATTACTCCTGAACGGCAGGGAATGCGAAGCCATCTACTATCTGGATGACCCGGATGATCCCGTAACGTCCAGACTGGATCGTGATGCTGCGCAAATGCTGCGCTATGCATTTGCCAAAACAGGGGGAAATCTTTATCCGGTAAAAGCGCTTCCGGCTTCTCTGCCGTCTGATCACTGTGCCGTTTTCGTCGGGAAAGCCGGTCTGAAATCCGGTCTTCTGGATGAAAAAGAACTGAAAAATATCCGTGACGGAGGATTTGCAATGCGCCTGAAAGAAAACCGGGCGGCGATTGCCGGCGCCCGTCCGTCGGGAGTGCATTTCGGAGTATTCCGCTTTCTGGGAAAAGCCGGTGTTGTGCTGCTGAGCCAGAACCGCTTCAAAAAAGCGGAAGGCGATGCGGCTTTGAAAGATTTCTTCACGGCACAGAATCCGGCGGTTCCGAACCGGGAGCTGATGTATCGGGTGGAACAGCCGGAATTGTGGGGGTATACTTCCCATCAGGACTGGGTCACGATGCAGATGTTGGGCAGTCACTGCACAAACTGCCATGCTGCAATTACCTACATTCCCTTGAAAGAATTTCAGGACTCTCATCCGGAATATTTCGCATTGAACGCATCCGGGAAGCGCGTGCATTCCTCTATGGGAAAGAATGTGCAGACCCATTACTGCATGAGCAACCAGGAGCTGATCCGGCTTGCTGCGTCCCGGCTTGCCGAAATGATGAAAGCCGACCCGGAAGCAAAATATTTTTATTTCTTTCCCGGCGATGGAGGAGATTATTACTGCAAGTGTGCCGAGTGCAGGAAACTGGGGTCCACAACAGACCGTCTCCTGTATTGGATCGATTCCATCGCAAAGATTACCGGAAAACAGTATCCGGACAGAATCCTGGTCACACTCGCTTACACGGATTCTCAGACTCCTCCGGAAAAAATCAGGAATCTTTCCCCGAATGTCATTGTGCTTTATGCACCTTATGGACACAGTTGGGGCAGTCATCTGGTCTATGGGCATGAGAGCAACCGGGTCGGGCATGAGCGGATGAGGAAATGGGAGGAGATGTTTCCGGACCAGCTTGGAGCCTTCGTCTATCCGAACTCCTGCCGGGAACATTACAATGTGTGGCCGGCATTCCGCATGAACTATAAACTTTACAGGCATCTTGCCGAGAAAAAGTATAAGATCGTGGCGCATTGCGGTTTTACTCCGGCATATGCCGCGGGAGCCATCAGTGAAAACGGCAGTTTCCAGGCATTGCAGATGAAAGTACTCAATGAGGTGCTTTGTGACCCCGGCGTAAATGTCGAAAAGCTGGTTGACGATTATCTGAACGATGCATTCGGCGCTGCCGCCGCTCCCATGCGGAAGTACTTCGATCTGATTCAGGCGGAACCGGAAAAAAGGAACTGGGGACAGAATACGGAACAGATCAAACGAGGTCTGGTGACCTCTGAACTTGCGGAAAAAGCCTTGCCGCTGCTGGATGAAGCATTGTCTCTTGTCAAAACGGATTCCGAAGAATGGAAGGCTGTTCAGCGGGAAATATTTCCTTTCCTCTGGAGTTACCTTACGGACAACTGCCGGGGAAATGGGAAAATCACAAAAGCGCAGATGCCCTTTTATGCAAAATGTCTGGTCCGGTATGTCGATGTCTGCCGCATCTTGAAAATCCGTTACGAGGGACATCCCATTTCCGCAGACTGGTTCTGGGAGACCGCCATGCTGAAAATAGAAAAAACTCGTCCGTGGTATGATGCCCCCGCATTAAAACGGCTTGCTGAAAATCCGCTGAAGGTTCTGGGGGAATCCACTCCTGTCGTGCAGGAGAAGACAGAGTATGGTTTTCTGATTGCCAACAAGGGAATTATCGGAGGACAAAAATGCAGGGCATGGATGAGAAGCGACAATAATATCTGTAAGGTTTTGCGCCGCCCAAGCTCCACTTTCGGAAATGCATCCGCCGTTCTGCAGTTGAATCATTTACCGGAATCCGATCTGAAACTGAAGGTGTTCGGCATTGACAACGAAAAGCAAGCACCTTCATTGATGGAGGTCAAAGTCAACGGTATCAGCATCTTCCGTGGCGTTTCCCCCTTCTCCAAGACAAAGTGGGAAGAAGCGGAATTTACAATTCCCTGCAATAATCTTGTCGCCGGTGACAATGACATTCTCTTTCTGAATATCACGCCCGACAAGGAGATCGACGGCGAAGGCGGAGTCCAGTTCATGGCGAAAAGGGACTATACCTGGGGCTGGTTTATGATTGATTATATCAAAGTCCTGCTTCCGAAACAATAACCTTTCCCTGTGCCAGACTCGTTTTTCCGCCGGAGATGGATGCCATTCCGGCGGAAAATCATTTTTTTAGAAAAGAGAAATGACATCCGTTTGTTGTCTGCCTTTTCTTCAGGGGATTTGCATAATAGGAATATGTCGAGCGGAAATCCGCTGTCCCAAAGGTTTCATTAATGGTGGAGCCGAGGGGAGTTGAACCCCTGTCCTGTGACGTCATCATGACGATATCTACATGTTTATTCTGTCTTTATTGTTTCTCGTCCTCCGGCTTTGCCGACAGGCAGGCGGCTTTCAGACTGGCTCATCTGAAATCTCGCACGCAGACCGATGAGTGAAGTCTTTGTGCCAGGACACTGCTGTCGCCCTCTCTCTTAGTGTCCGTCAGAGAGAGGACGTCGCCGTCAAGCGGCGAGTGCGTACTCTTCGTTCGCAGTTATTTTGTTTGACCGGTGATTTACGAGGCAAACGATCATCCTCGACATGCAATCGGCACTTTGCTCGCCCAGTCGAATCCGGAACGGCCCCTTGCCAAAAGTCCTGTAATATATCACTGCGCAAATGATTTACAAGTGTTCTTATCTGACACCGGCAAAATATCTTTTGTTTCATCACATGCCGGGTAATGTTGACATAAATCTCTCAAAAAAAGGACAGGATGGATGAAAAGACCATTCTTCCTGTCCTGGATAAGTCCAGTCAAGCCCTTATTCCGGAGTCCCGGCGGTGGGCAGAACCGGGCAGGGAATCCGGTATTGGCGGACAGCAGCGGACAATTGCCGGGGAGGGCAGGGACGCATCGCAGCATCCCACGGAGCGATCAGCCGGATATTCTTAGACCGAAGGTCACGGTAAACATCCGGCAGATCAATCTTGCGCAGAATACCGTGAGGCATGGCGGAAAACGGCCATCGAACCACCCGGCTGTTGACCATCTGCCGCCAGCTTAACGGCGCGTGATACAGCGTAACCTGTTTGACATCCGGCGAAAGTACAGCCGCCAGAGCCGCCGCAATGGAGCCTTGACCGTTGCCGATCAGATGAATTTCCTCCGCCCCCTGTTTTTTCAGGAGTCTGACCGCCGCCAGAATATCGTAAACTTTGCGTCCCAAATAGGGGCGATTGAGCAGATGCGCGCAGGATGCATACAGAAAATCAGACCCGTAGGAACAGAAAAAATCGTTTTCCCTGATATTGCATTCCGCCGGACGGCTTTCGCCGATGCCACGGACTTCCAGGCAAAAGAAGTCGGTTTTGCCGTCCGGCTGGAATCCCAGCTCCTTCAATTCCGGCGAAGTGCTCAAATGCGGGATGAACAGAATCGCTCGCGGTTTGGAACGGAGCTGGAAGCGTTGGGACGGTGTGAGCTGTTTCAGAGGAACCACGATACCGGGTTCCGTTTCAATTCCGAAACGGTTCAGGCAGAGCAGAGGTTCAACCCTTTGAACCTGTGTCCGCCAGACACGGTAATCGGGAAGCGGAACCTCGCCGATTTGCAGTATCTGCCGGAGAATTGCTGCTGAGTCTCCGGCTTTTTCCGGACGGCGGGAAGCCTCAAGCTCCTGCATGATGGCATGGATATCCCGTCCGCCGACCTGACCGTTCGGCGTGCAGTTGAGTTCTTCCACTTTGAATCTCTGAATATCGGGAGATTCCGCCCAGTTGGAGGAGAGTCCGCTGTACCGGTTGAAGAATTTACCCGCCGCCTCTCTGTGTGCCGCGGAATATCCGTGGTCGCCTTTTCCGGTAAAGAGCTGAATCTGTTCCGGTTTTCCCAGCAGCGTATAGATTTTCCGTGCGTCCTCCAATGCCTGTTGCGTGCCGCGCGGATCAAAAAAATCATTGTCCTGAGCCAATATCAGGGCAGGGCGCGGGGCGGCGGCAATCAGAAAATCCGCCATGTCGCACCCCAATGCGGCGAGCCGCGGAGGATTCTGTTCCGCATCGGCAGGAAGTTCATTTTCCAGATTGCGCAGTTGGGTGGTGATATAACAACTGGGAGCCGCCATCGTCAGGCGTGAATCAAATGCGTTCAGATAAGTTGAGAGCGTTCCGCCGCCGGAAGTTCCGGTAACGCCAAGACGCCCGGCATCAATTTCCGGGCGGGTCAGAAGATAGTCCAGTCCGCGGATTGCATCCCACAGCCGCCAGGTGCAGAGAGCTTCCCCGATGAGCGCCAGTTGTTTTCCCCGCATGTTGTGGTCGAAGACGCCGGGGCGGACTCCTTCGGCATCCGTAAATTGACGGCGTTCTCCCTGTCCTATCGGATCGATCATCAGCACGCCGTAACCGCGCAGGGCGAGCGACTGTGCCACATCCTGATACCACGGAGCATTTTTCCCGGAGGATGAATGTCCGCACAGCGCCAGAATGCCGGGGATCTTTCCGGAGATCTGTTTCGGGCGATAGAACAGGCCCGTCACCTGAAAACCGGGACGGCTTTCAAAAATTACTTTGTCGATCAGCAGCTTTTCCGTGGAGAGCTGTCCCGTGATCCGCGGGTTCAGCGGAGTTTTTTCCGGAAACGGACCGAAACTTTCCGCCAGCCGCTTCCTGACATCCTGCCGGTAGGCTTCGGCATCGGCTTTGGTCCTGACATTGTCCAGACGTGCTCTGCGTTCCGCAGCCTTCAAACGGAATTGTGTCAAATAGTAATCCTGAATCATATTGCTTCGACGACCGACCGTGTCAACCATATCATTCGCTTTTCCGGCGAATGCCAGACACGCAGCCAGCATGAAAGCAAATCTCCGTAATGTCATTGTTTTTCTCCTCTCTTTGCCGAGTTGACAATGCGATTACTATACCACATTGCCATTTGAAATACAAATGTCTTCTGCCGGTTACTCGAAGACTGCCTCCCCGAAGGAATCGCGGTCATGGAAGCTCATTGTTTCGAGATTCGGAGACCACGAGGAGAGTTCCGGCTGGCGGGTGCGGAACGATTCTCTGCCGATGTTGAGTGTCCAGTGCGTTCCCGACGCCGGAGTTTTTACGTCCAGCGAGGCAAAGGGGATTCTTACCAGTGCGGACCAGCGGCCGCCGGAACGTTGAGTGAAATATTCCCATCGCCCGTTCCAGCCCGTATCCGGCTTGTCATAGGCAGGATGCAGCACGTCCGTGATGAACCCGGCGGCGGCGTCATAGCGGGACCCCGGAACAGGATTGAAAATGAAATGATAATATTTTTCCCTTGATCCGAATGGATCAAGAATCAGTTCCAGGCAATCCTGTCCCCAGCAGGGGCCGTCCTGTCCGCATGGCGTGAATCTGATGTTTTCCGGTAGTTCGGTTTCGATGCCGAAGTAAACCGCCTCCGCGTCATAGAGCGCCTTGAAACGGCTTTTTTCCTGAATTGCGCCGAGCTGGATGCCGTTGAGTTCATGCCACTTTGCCCGTTTCCAGACGCCGGAGTTGAAATCAAAATTCTGTGATACCGGAGCCGTTGCCCTGCCGATCTCCATCTTTTTGCGCTCCCTGCCGGGAAGAACGCCTTTTTCGCGCAGCAGGGTAATGTTCCATGTCAGCGGAGCCCCCATCGGAGCCGTCAACCGCCCGTTTTCCGCAAGCATTGCTTTTTCGATCCGCCCCATGAACTGAATCTCCTGCCAGCCGGGAACAGGCTTCATCTGCCCCGCGTCATCGTAAAAAGAGCGGATCATGGCGTTGCGTTCGTCTATTTTCTCCGCCAACTGGTCGAAGTTGGAGCGGGTGGGATTCAGGCGATAGGCATTGTAATAATGAATGATTGTGCCGAGATTCTTCACGTAATCAAATTCCCTGCGCACGAGTTCCAGACGTTTCTTCACTTTCGGAGAAACCGCGAGTTTTTCCGCGCGCGCCAGATTCCGTTCCATGGTTTCCAGCACATCCGGCGAATAGACGTATGCCAGATAGATGCGGGGATTTTTCGGCAGGAGTCTGACATTCTCAATACTCTGATCCTGATTGCTGTAAAGCGCCAGCCGGGAATGCAGTGCATGGAAGAACGTCCGCATCGGCGCGGCGGCTTCCCCGAACGCGGCGCAGCAGTAATCGTCCGTCAGCTTGATTGCGGACTGCTGCGGATTGTCCAGCAGTTTCCCGAAAGCATAGTAGACGGGTCCCTCCAGTCCCATCAGTTCCCCGAAACCGCAGCGGTAGATGCCGCGGACGCCGTTGGCGGCAAACCGGCGCACCTGTTTTTCCACGAACTCCGGCGTATGTTTCGGGGTGATGCCCGGCAGAGAGTAAAAGCCCCAGTTATAGATATAGACCGTAAATCCCTGCGGGACCTTGATTTTGCTCCACTCCTGAAAAACTTTTTCGGAATAGTGGCAGAGTTCAATCATCACGTTGTCCGGGAATTCACGGAAACTCTCCGGCGGCTCCGCGTTCGGCGGATAGCAGATAATCAGCACCTTCTTTCCCGGACGTTCCTTGAGCAGGCGCTCCGCCAGTGCACGGTGCAGAATCCAGATTTTCTCACCGGGACTGTCCGTATTGCCATAGGCTTTGCAGCGGTCGCACTCGCAGGGTTTGTAACCGTCCGTCTGGGCAAGTTCCACGGTTTCTGCTCCGGCGTCCAGTTTCTTCAGCATTTCCGCATAGATCAATTCCTGGACTTCGGGATTGGAGATGCACAGATGATTTCCCTTCGAGACCCGTTTTCCGCCCAGGAGCGCGAAATATTCCGGATGGCTTTTGCCGTATTTCTCCGCCGGAACCGCCGTGTAGTAGGAATGTCCGCCGTAGATTGCATAACTGCCGCGCCCATAGTTGTTGTTGGAATAGTCATACATGAGAGCCTGTCCGCGGCCGGCGGCAAAATTCAGGAGCGGATTGCCGCGGCGCTCCAGATTGGAAGGCAGTTCCAGCGTCTTTCGCTCCGGCGTGGAAATACCTGTGTCTCCGGGCATTACGAAGCGCGTATGGAGATAGTCCTCCATGAACACTGTGATTGCTTTTACGGAACCGAGGATATAGCCGGAGTATCCCTCCCGCTTTTTGCTTCCGGTTCTGTGGCGGTCATTGCCCGCAAGAAAGAGATTGCCGTTTTTCGCAGCGATGACATAGGAAAAATCCCGGAACGATGCAGGGTCGAAACCCGCTTTCCGTGTCATGGCGGTATTGCCGATGAAGATCGAGGGACGGTTCGGTTCCATGGAAGACTCTTTCCTGATCGGGAGAAGAACACCGGATGCCGCCTGAAATTCCTTCTGAAGACACTTCGCGGCAGTCAGCAGATGCGTTTCCGTGACGGCGTTGTCATATTGATCCGGCAGGACAATCTGGAAAGACGATTTGCCGTCTTTCAGCACTGTCACCGGAGATTCCGCAATCTGTTGTGACCTGCATCCTGCCGCGATCATCAGAACCATGCAAAAACAAATGAAAATCTTCTTCATGCTTGACTCATTTCCCATTTTTCATTGCTCATTACTCATTTTTCATTGCTCATTGAATACGATTCGTCCCGCCGCATCGCGCAGATTGCGCCATGTCTTCTGGAAAAGATTGTATTCCCAGATATACTGTCCTTTCGGATTTTCCCGGATGGCGTTGAACTCCCATTCCGCGCCTTTGACGGGTTTGTCTCCGAAGACGCTCCACGGAATCGCAATCATTGCGGATGCGCCTTCCACTCCCGGAGCCGGAGCTGTAATGGTTCCTGTTTTGCCGGATATGCCTTTGTACTGATCTCCGTTTCCTTTGTTGTCGAGAGAGGCGAGGGTGCGTTCATAGACGCCCGTCCTTCCGTTGCGGGCGCGGGCTGTGAACCACATGCGCTTTTTGCCGTTTCCGAGGATGACTTGAATCTGGTCGTTGTAAACTGCTTCCTGTGTGGCGTTTCCGAAAAGGAACGTCACATAGAGATTCTGATCGTCCCACCGGACTGCGACTGAAGTCGGTTCCTCTTTGATGACCGGTTTCTGCCGGTAATAATCCTTCTGAATCAGCGTCTGCGGCGCTCCGCCGGTGTGAATGACGCGCCCGGCGGGTTTGATGCCTTTTTCCTGCATCCACTTCACGTCCCAGTTGAAAGGCGCGAACAGCGGAGCCCGCAGGCGTCCTCCGTCCTGAATTTCACTGATCAGAGGATATCCGAACAGGCGGAGGCTCCCTTTGATTGCCGGACGCGGCGGCTTTGCATTCGGCTGAAGCGGAATTTTCGCAATCAGTTGATTGCGTGCATCCACGGCGGCGGCAAGCGCTTTGAAATCCGCATCGGATTTTGTCTTGCGGAAGCGGTTGAATGCCGTGACGACTTCCGCGGTCAGTTTCAGATAATCGAACTCCATGCGGATCACCGGCAGCAGGAACTTTGCCGTTCCGTTCTGCGGATTTTCCTTTTCCGCTTTTGCAAGAAGCGTTTCCATTTCCGCAAGGACTTCCGGCGGGTAGCGCAATGCAAGCAGTCTCATATTGTCCAGCATGGCGGGAGATTTCCCATCCAGAAGCGCCGGATCGTTCCAGATGGTCCCTTTCCGTTTTCCCTCATGTTCGGCGCTGGTGAATGTCGGCGGAATGTTCAGTTGCAGGCGTTTGTCGAGAAGCAGATAGAACTGCTCCATCGTTCCTGCGGCACCGCCGAATGCATGGCGGCAGTAGTCGGAAAGCAGTTTTCCGCTGTCGAGCGCCGGATTGTCCAACTGTCTGCTCCATTGATAGTAGGCGGGGCCTTCCAACCCGAACAGTTCGCCGAAACCGCAGCGGTAGATGCCGCGGACATTGTCGCGGCTGAACGCGGCGGCCTGCTTTGCCAGAAATTCCATATTCTGTTTCGGAGTAAAGCCTTCCGTCTGGTACCAGCCCCAGTTGTAAAGATAGACCGTGAATCCGTTTTTGACTTTGTGTCCTTTCCAGGCTTCGAAATTTTCATCCGTGAACGGGGCGAGTTCAATCATGACGTTGTCCGGGAACTTCCTGAACGTCCGCGGCGGCTCCAGCGTCGGACCGTATGCCATGATGCAGAGCATCTTTCCGGGACGGTCCTTCTGAAAGCGTTCCGCCATATTCCGGTGCATGATCCAGAGTTTCTCGCCGAAATCCTTGACTCCGTAGAGCTTTGCGCATTCTTCACATTCACAGGGACGGAAACCGTCGCTCTGACCGAGCTGAACCATGTCGACCCCTTTGTCCGCATGGGTCAGAAGCTCCTGATAGATGAGTTCCTGCACTTTGGGATTGGAAAGACAATACTGCGGACGTGTCGGATGCGTGGCACGCTTTCCCTTGAGCAGTGCGAAATATTCCGGGTTTGTCTTGAAATATTTCCCCTGCGGAATCGCCACATTGTGAGAGTGTCCGCCATAGGTGCCATACCACGGAGCATAGAACGCATTGTTCGCAATGTCATACATCAGGTCCGAAGAGCGGGCGGAACAATACTCAATTCGGGGAATTTTCCGATAAGAACAGTTGCCGGGAACCGTGATGCGTTCCAGCGGAAGCACCGCAATGCCCTCCGCGCCCGGAACAAGAAAACGGGTATTTGCGAATTTTTCAAGGAAAACCGTGACCGCTTTTACGGAGCCGAGAATGAATGAGGATTTGTCATTCGGCCAGCGTCCTTTCGGATTGCTTTTCACGTCATTGCCGTAAAGAAAGATGTCTTTCCCTTTTACGTCGATCCGGTGTTCCCACTTTTTGAGTCCGTCTGTCGTGAAGCCCGCCTTGCGCAGAGCCTGCGTATCTCCGATGTAAATTGCCGGTTTCGCCGGAGTTTTCGCATTTTCCTTTACCACCGGCAGAGATACCCCCGTCGCCTGGCGGATGCTGTTTCTCAATACTTCCGCCGCCGTCAGCAGAAAGCGGTCCATCGCCGCGTTTCCCGTTGACTCCGGAACTGCGATCTGATAATTGCTCCCGACGTTCTTCTCCGCGATGGTCAGATCCGCTGCATGGCAGAATGCCCCTGCCAGAAGAATGCCCGACAGTAATCCGAGAAAGATATTCTTCATTCCCTTTTATCCTTGTTTTGTTAAAAATATTTACTTGTTATCATGCTGTTCGGTTCAAATATACAGGAGCAGGAAAAATGCGGGGACACGTCGGAAATCCGGCTGCAGTTCCGTCCTGTTTCCACTTACCACCTGTCATTCTGTCCTTTCTGGTTGTCTTTATCCCAGGGAGCCCAGAACGTTGACTTCCATCCTACTCCTCTTGCTTGATCCGGCAACTTCAGCTTCCCGATGGCTTCCACATGAAAATCCAGAAACAGGACATTGCACATGTTGCTGTGTCTTCGTGCAACTTTTCCAATTGCAGAATTTGCATCTTCCTTATCAGGATAGTAGTAAACCATTGTCCCCCCTTTTCCATCCATGAAGACTGCGTTTCTTGTCGGACGCGGAGCTCTGGTAATTTTGTTGAATGGTCTCTCTGTTGCTCCAACATACATTAATTGAAAATTGCTGTTCAAGGAATAAGTGTAATAAGTTCCGCCGTCCGCACTCATCTTGTATTCTTCCTCTGCTGCGGGACGCGGTTCTGACGGACAAACCAAAGCTCCGTTGCCCCCAGTTTTTCTGTAAGCGCCCAGGTGGTGGGAATTATACGGTCCGCTTTTTATCGGTAGATAAGGTGCCAGCAGTCCTCTGGCTCCCGGTTCAAAAATGGATGCGCTTGAAAGGGAGCTGCTTGTAGGGTGATTTCGAAACGGTGCCGGCCAGTCCTGGTAGTCGCTGATGTAAAATGCATCGGCCTTGCCCAGCTGGCTCAATTGATTCATACAGGCAATACTGCGCCCCTTTTCCAATGCTTTGTTCAGAGCCGGCAGCAGCATTGCCGCCAGAATCGCTATAATTGCTATAACGACCAGAAGTTCGATCAGTGTGAAAGTCCTCTTCTTCTTTTCTTTCATTTTGCCTCCAATATGTTATCATTGAATCTTGAAAATATATTCGGATCATTCCTTATGATTCTTGTCGAATTGCGCTCCACGATCCGGTAGGGGATCGTTACGACCGGGATCGCCGCATCCTCCACGCGGAACCATGATCCGGCGGATGCCAGCAGTTCCACAGACGCCCTGCCGATTCCTGCGTAATTGAGATCTATTGTGGAAAGGGACGGTTCCAGCAAGGTCGCTCCCGGATAGCCGCAGTAGCCCATGACGGCGATATCTTCGGGCACCCGTATCCCTTTCTCCTGAAGACATGCCATGACCTCCATCGCGTAAAAATCTGAAAAACAGAAAATCGCACTGGGCTGTCCGCCGTCATTCAGTATCCTGTTTACGGCATGGCGGATGGAATCCGTTTCCAGAACCGCGGGATAGACAAGGCATCCTTCGGAATTCAGTCCGAGCGACCGGAACAGTCCGGGGAGTTCCTCTTTCCGCCATCCGCGGATGTCATGACTGCCCGGCATACCGATAATTCTGATATCCCGGTGTCCTTTCCCCGCCAGATATTCCAGACCCTCTTTCCACGCCTGACGCATATTCACATACATCAGGCTGAATCCTGTCAGACGGTCTTCATATCTGCCGTGGACAATAATCACGGGCAGTCCGAGCTGTCTCAGAAGCGACACCTCCGGATCATCCGGCATGACGCTGCTTGTGACCAGGAGAACCCCGCACAGGTTCTTTTCCTTCAGGAGCTTCAAAGCCTTTTCCGGTTTGAGTTTGCGCAAATATTCAATGAAACAGAGCTCCGTTCTGAATCCCTGTTCCGTAGCGGCGGCTTCGATCCCCGGCAGAATATAATTCTGCGGAAGTTCCATCCCGCTTTTCTTGATGATTCCGACCAGTATCAGATTGGAACGCCGCCCTGCGCTGATGAATGTTCCTTTTCCCGGAACACGCACTACAAGACCGTCCGTCTCCAACTTTTCCAAAGCGGAACGCAGAGTCACCTTGCCCACGCCGAGCATCCGGCAGAAATCTATTTCTCTGGGCAGTCTGCTCTCCGGCTCATATCTGCCGGAAAGAATCTCCTGACGCAACGTCTGGTAAAGATTGTCTTTTTTTAATGTATAAGGTTCCATCATTTTTTGTCCGATTCTATCTGATACTATTTAATTATATGCGATACTATGCATATTGTCAACCCCTGTTTCATAAAAAAAGCGTTTTTTTTTCTGAGAATCCTGTTGAAGATTGATGTTTCAGACAGGACTGATTCTTTCTGCCGGTATCCGGCAAATTGTAATATTAATTTCTGGTGCAGGTGCTCTGCATCTGCCGCGATCCAACTGCGTAAGTTGGTCGTGCGCAGCACGAAATCCCCCGCCGGAGCGGTCCAAACCGCTCAGTGGCGAGAACTTGATTTATCAAGTTC
>ENA-UOOA01000760-UOOA01000760.1-human-gut-metagenome-genome-assembly--contig:-P61old-NODE-760-length-60516-cov-6.388201_pt1 | contig 60516 bp, 42 predicted proteins | sample MGYA00242467_ERZ724014 | MGnify/ENA metagenome assembly ERZ724014 | reverse complement strand
AAACACGCGAAGATAACACATTGAGCTCTGATCCACCTAATTTTTCACGTGAGCCTTAATATATTGATATACAATACTTGAATCAAATATTTGAGCATTAAAAAAAAGTCAGTATTTCTACTGACTTTCAGCTTTTTGGCTCCTCAGGTAGGACTTGAACCTACGACCTACGGATTAACAGTCCGCCGCTCTAACCAACTGAGCTACTAAGGAATTTTCTCAAAAGCGATGCAAATATAGGGGTTTTGTTGAATCCCGCAAAATAAAAAGGAAGAAAAAACGGGTTGATTGGCGAAAAAAAATGTGGTAATAGATGGGCGTTTTGAGAATCAAGGAATTGTATTTAGTTAAAAGGGAAATTGTGTATTTTGTTTTTTGGGAGATGTAAAAAGTGTTGAGTTTTTTAATATATTTGTAAAACATAGAAACGGAAGTGATGGTAGATATAGAATTAGATATACTTCAAAATTTGAATAAGGGTAAAGAAAGTGCGCTAAAAGAGATTTACCGTTTGTTCTTTCATGCGTTATGTGCGTTTGGAACCCGTTTCGTGAAAAACGATGCGGTGGTGGCAGATATCGTGCAGGAGGTATTTATAAAAGTATGGGCTAGGAGAACCGATTTTCAAGCTATTTATTCATTACGTTCGTTCATGTATCTTTCTGTTCGCAATGCTTGTTTAAATTATAACCGGGATCATGCAAGGGAGAGGAAGATTTCTTTTAATGACTCTGAGTCGGAGAAGTTTGCAGAAGAGCGGGTGGATGATTTTATGATAGAGGAGGATGTGCATCGTCAGATTCGTAATGAGGTGGAGCGTTTGCCGGAGGCGATGCGGAAAGTTTTTAATTTGACATTGTTGGATATGTCTATACCCGAGATTGCAGAGACTCTGGATATTTCGGAAAATACGGTGCGTAATCAACGAGCCCGGGCTAGAGAAATTTTACGAGCTCGGCTGAAAGACAAGATCTTCTTTTTGTTTTTATTATGTGATATTTATTAGTCGCAATATTCGAACGCCATTTGAATGGCGGGTCATATAATTGTTCCCTTGAGCTGTTGTAAGGCTTTGTGGCCGTTATGGAAATAATAAAATGCTTTTTATTTTGAAAAAAAATGTATCAAGACTAGTATGTTTTGATAATTCTTGTGTTATAGGGATAAAAAATAGATTATGTCAGAAGAGAACTTAAAAATAGCGGATATTATTTTTGCTTATATCAAGGGAACGATTACCGATAGTGAGCTGGGGGAACTAACAGCGTGGATGGATGCCGCAGAGGATCACCGGGAATTGTTTCAACAAATAATGACTTCAGCATCTTACCAGAATAAGGAAACCGTGTATCGGCGTTTTGATTCATATTATGATTTTGATTGTTTAAAGGGTGCTATTCGGAAGAGGAAGCGAAGTGTGTGGAAATATGTTGCAGCAGCAGCCGTTATTGTCCTGCCTTTGTTAGTCTCGTTTTTATTGCAAATAAAACAAGAGGGTATTTTTCCGGAAGAGCGTATGCGGGAAATTTCTTTGCTGCCGGGTAAATCATTGGCAACATTAACCTTATCGGACGGGAGTTCCAGAGTGTTGAGTTTGGAGAATTTTGATTTGATAGATGGTTCGAAACGAATTGTAAATGATCCAGACGGGTTGAGCTATCAAGTTGAAGACACTAGCATATGTGGCGAGATTGCCTATAATGAGATAACGGTTCCCCGTGGCGGAGAATATAAAGTGACGCTAGATGATGGTACGCGGATATGGGTGAATTCGGAAAGTTACATTCGTTTCCCGGTTGTATTCCATGGTGACGAACGTCGGATTTGGGTTTCCGGGGAGGTTTTCCTAGAGGTTACGAAAGATGCTGAACGTCCTTTTATTGTTAACACGGAAAAACTGGATATTAAGGTTTTAGGAACACAATTTAATGTTAGGGCTTATCCGGACGAAAAATGTATTCAGACAACGCTTGTGGAGGGCTGTGTGCAGGTGGATAACTTGCGGGGGAAAGTGGCGGTGTTGCTTCCTTCTGAACAACTGGTATATGATGCTCTGGATGGGAATCATGAGGTTCGTGAGGTTGATACAGAATTGTATGTCTCTTGGAAAGATGGGGTATACATGTTTGTTTCTCAACGGTTGGAGGATATTATGTCGCTAATATCAAAATGGTATGATGTCGACGTGTTTTATCAGAATTCTGCCGTAAAAGATATTATATTTTCAGGGCGCTTGAAACGTTACGAGAATGCGGAAACTTTGTTAAGAGTGTTCGAACGCTTGGGAGGAGTGAAATTCTCTGTTCAAGGTAAGACCGTTATTGTCGAAGACGAGTAAAAAAATGAATGGAAAGGAGGTGCAACTGCTTTCCATTCATGTACGAACCTCGACCGGGTGCAACCGGACGAGCATTGTTTAATCATATAATAGTACAAATGTATGAAAAAAAATCGAGGATGTTATCCCCGCTCGTCGGGGATGCAAAAAATCTTATTGACTATGCGTTTTCTAGCTCTTTTTCTTTTTTGTACGGCCATGCATTTATCTGCATCAGTACATTCGCAAAATGTCGTGTTTAGTTTTAACTTGAGAAATGCCACATTTGAGGATCTCATGAAAGAGATTCGTCAACACAGCGACTATTATTTTATCTACAAGGATAGCGAAGTGGCTCAGGTGACGAAACTAAATAAGCGGTTTAAGTCTGTGAGTATCGACGAGGTACTTGAAGAGTGTCTGAAAGGCACCGGTTTAACCTATTCTGTCGAAGATCGGTTGATTATCATTAAAAAGAATCAGGTTACAATGATACGAGATACCACGGCAAGGAACGAGGTCCGGTTGATTAAAGGAATAGTTGTGGATGAGATGGGGAAACCGTTACCGGGTGTGACGGTCGTGATAAAGGGAACGAACACGGGAGTAGCAACAAGTGCGGATGGTCTTTTTAGTGTAGCTTTATCTGCGGATACCGTCACGCTGGTGTTTACTTTCGTGGGGATGGAGACACAAGAGGTTAAAATATTACCGTTGAAAACGGGAGAGGTGCGTAAAGATTTGCGTGTTGTGATGAAGGAGGATAAGATCGCCTTGGAGGATGTGGTGGTGACCGGATATGCGAATATCAAGAAGTCGAGTTTTACGGGAACGGCTACGCAAGTGAAGCGGGAAGACATATTGAAGGTGGCGGGGCGGAACGTGATCGATGCCCTGCAGGTGTTTGACCCATCGTTGCGAATCATGAAAAATAATCTGATGGGTTCGGATCCGAATACTTTGCCGGAATTCTACGTGCGGGGGCGTTCAGGTATTACCGGGGTGAAGGAGTTGGATGCATTGGAGGCTTCCGACGTGTCGCAGTTTGCGATAACCAATAACCCGAATACTCCTATATTTATTTTGGATGGGTTTGAGGTTTCCGTGGAGAAAGTATATGACTTTGACGTGAACCGGATCAAAGATATTACCATATTGAAGGATGCTGCTGCCACGGCCATGTATGGGTCCAGAGCTTCTAACGGAGTTGTCGTGATCGAAACAATAGCTCCCCGTCCCGGACGTTTTGTGGTGAGTTATAATGGTAATTACGAGATCACGGCTCCGGATTTAAGTAGTTATAATATGATGAATGCCCGGCAAAATTTGGAGACCGAATGGGCTGCCGGAATTTATGCAGGAGATCCTGATTATGCATATTACGAACGGGATCGGGCTTACCAGTACGGGATTTACCTGGATAAGAAGAATGTAATTTTGGCAGGAGGAGATTATTACTGGTTGTCACAGCCGTTGACGACGATGTTTAACCATAAGCATAGTGTTTATATTGAGGGCGGGTCTGATGCCATCCGGTTTGGTATAGAATTGCGCTATGATAATCAGAACGGTGTAATGAAAAAATCTTTGCGAGACCGAATTGGTACGGGCTTGACGCTTGAATATCGTTATAAGGGTTTCCAGATGCAGAATAAGATTTCTTATGACATCATGACTTCGAAAGCATCGCCTTATGGCTCCTTTGGAGATTACACGAATAAACATCCTTATGAATCTTGGAAAGACAAAGACGGAAAATTGATCAAGAAATTACCACAACGTAATTATGGTGAAAGTTTTATTAATCCTTTGTACGAGGCAACGCTGGGAAACTTCAATAAGAGTAATTACAAGGAGTGGACAGATAATTTGGCTTTAAATTGGTACGTGAATGATTATTTGTTAGTGAAAGGACAGTTTGCGATCAGCTATAAGTTGGATAAGACCAAGGTGTTTACCGATCCGGAATCTGCCAAGTACGGGGATGGTGTAACAGCGTTCTTGCGGGGAGAGTTGACTGAAGCTTCGACAACAACAACCCGATGGAATACGAATGTATTTGCTGCTTATAATCGTTTGTTTGGGTTGCATAATCTGAACTTCTCTTTAGGATTTAATGCGACATATTCTAATATTTCTTACTCCTATGCACATTATCGGGGGTTCCCGGATGCTCACCGGCATTCTCCGGCGTATGCTTATGAGATTGTAACAAAGCCAACGTTTACTGACAATAAGACCCGTTTGTTCGGAGTGTTTCTAATGATGAATTATAGTTATAATGATATTTATCTGGCTGATTTTTCATTCCGATATGATGGGTCTTCTGAGTTCGGTACGGATAATAAATGGGCTCCTTTCTGGTCTGTTGGGGCCGGAATAAATGTGCATAATTATGATTTCTTAAAAGGAAATGAGTGGATAAATCAGTTCCGGATAAAGGGGAACGTGGGACAGACCGGTAAATCGAATTTCCAACCTTATATGGCCCGGAATACTTACGAAGTACTATTGGATGACTGGTACCAGACGGGTATCGGGGCGAGTTTGATTTATATGGGAAATGAGGACTTAACTTGGGAGAAGCAATTGTCTTGGAATGTCGGTACGGATTTAATCACGTGGAATAACCGGGTGACGTTAGGGTTTGATTACTATTATAAGAAAACAATTGATTTAGTGACGGAAGTTTCCCTTCCGACGTCTTCCGGTTTCACGAAGTATACGGATAATATGGGTGAGATACTGAATGAAGGAGTTGAGCTTGATTTGAACGTGCGGGCTTATAGTAATAAAGATTGGGAGGTTATCGTGTTTGGAAATCTGGCTCATAATAAGAATAAGATATTGAAGATTTCTGAGTCATTGAAACAGTATAACGAACGGATTGATGAATATTTTCAAGATTATTATTCGACATCCGGAAGGCCTTCCGAGGATTCGAAATATGCCAAACCATTTATGAAATACGAGGAGGGGAGTTCCTTGACGGCGATTTACGGGATGAAATCCATGGGTATTAACCCGGCCAACGGTCAGGAGGTTTACGTGAAACGGGATGGTACACTGACATACACGTGGGAGTCGAATGAACAGCAGAAAATCGGGGATACTGAACCAAAGATACAAGGTGCTTTCGGGCTGAATGTTCGTTACCGGAATTTTACGCTTTACACGACTTTCCTTTATGAATATGGTGGTGACGAGTACAACTCGACTTTGGTGAACAATGTGGAGAATGCGAACTTAATTAAATATAACGCAGATAAAAGGGTAAGTTCGGATCGTTGGCAGAATGTCGGGGATGTTGTTCCTCTAAAGGATATAAAAGACCGTTTGTATGTGACTCGTGCAACCTCTCGTTTTGTGCAGAAGAATAATAACGTGGTCTTTAATTCTCTTTCTGTCGGCTATGATGTTGATCCTATATGGTTGCGGAAAATACACTTGAGTTCGTTGAGGTTACAGTTCAATATGAAAGATATTGCGACAATGTCAACGATCAAACGGGAGATGGGGTTAAATTATCCGTTCGCCAGGACATTTACGTTTACTTTAAATGCTAGTTTCTAATACTGAAAGATTATGAGAAAGTTATATTTAATATTATTGTTGCCGATCTTTTGGCTAACATCGTGTAATGATTTTCTGGATGTTTCGGCAGATAATGAGTTATTGCAAAAAGAGATTTTTGGTGACTATAAAGGGGTAAGAATGGCGGTAAACGGGGTGTATCGCTCTCTCTCGTCAACGAGTTTGTATGGACAGAATCTGACGTGGGGATTTGCCAGTGCCATCGGTCATAATTATCAATCTACAAGTCAATATTACCTGCCTTATGGATTGTATGAAGTAGCATCTTTCGATTGGGAAAATGCTTCTGCTCAAAGTTTGACAGAAAGTATTTGGTCGAAAGGATACAACGTAATTGCTAGCTGTAATGATATTATCCAGCAAGTGATCTCGAAAGATACGAGCTTTTTCGGTGAGGGGAAGATGGAGAAAGATATGATTTTGGGAGAGATGTACGGTGTGCGTGCATTGGTACATTTTGATTTGTTCCGCCTGTTCTGCCCGGCTCCGGTAACCCAAAATACGGGACGTGCAATTCCTTACGTAACGAGGTATCCTGATCTGCAACCGAGTTACCAGAATGCCCCGGCTTTTATGGATTCGGTTATTATGGATATGACGCGGGCTCAGAGTTTACTGGCGGTTGTGGATACTGTATTTAATCGGCGACAAAATACGAGTATATATTCCCGGGTACGGAGTGATGGTAGAGGATTGGTTGATGCTCCAGATGATTTTTTCCTTTATCGGGCGACCCGGATGAATTATTTTGCGGCAAATGCTTTACTTGCCCGGATGTATTTGTATAACGGAGATGAGGAGAATGCTTATAAAAATGCTCGCCTTGCCTATGATTTTCACTTGCGGTGGTTCCGTTGGACAGGGAGTTCTTATCAGGGAGGAGTTTCCAATATAAACTTCCTGTATCCTAAACGTTATAATGAACTTTTCCTTTGTTTTTCGAATAATGATGTTGTTGATAACGTGGAGAATATATTGAAAGGTTATTCAAGTGCTCTACGGATGAAAAACATGGACATCCTTTTTGCCGGGGATATGGATGACTATCGTTACACGGGTTTCTACAACAAGACGACTCTCGCATACGGGGCTCAACGGTATGCCACGTGGTTGAGGTTTTCCGGGGAAACGTTTAAGGAGGTGCTGGACCAATTACCTTTATTACCCGTGATCCGAGCTTCGGAGATGTATCATATACAGATAGAATATTTACTGAATAAAGGGCGCAAAGAGGAGGCTATCGAATTATTCAACTCTTTGAGAACCAATCGAGGGGCGAAGACAAGATTGACAACTGACATGACGATTGACGATTTACGACTGAAGTTGGTATATGATATTATCCGAGAAACTTTGACCGAAGGCCAAACATTCTTTATGTTCAAGCGTCTGAATCGGGATATTTTTAATGGTAGCGATGATATTAAGATGACACCGGAAAAGTGGGTGGTTCCTATTCCTTATAGTGAATCGGCGTATCAATAATATAAAATCGATTGATTATGAAAAAGATATATTTGTTTTTAGGAATTATACTTGTGCTGGGAGCCTGTTCGAAGGATGATATAAAAACATACGGTGGCGATAATTATCTTCAGTTCATGAAGGTGGTAACGGATTCATCGGTTTGTTCGTTTTTGGCTTACCCGAATGATAATGAATTGGAATTTCCCGTGGAAGTGGAGGTGATCGGTTTGCCTTCAGAGGGGGAACGGGAGTATAAAATCAGTGTGGATCAGGAAAAGTCAACTGCCACAATTGCGAATTACAGGTTACCGGAGAAATTCACGATGAAGCCCGATAAAGTTCGGGATACTTGTCAGATCACGTTTATTAAAACGGCGGAAATATCGACCGTAGCGTTGCGATTGTTCTTAAAACTGGAACCGACTGCTGATTTCGAGTTAGGACAAACCGAGTGCCGCTCGGCAATTATCTATGTTTCCAATGTGGTGGCTAAGCCGAATTGGTGGACCGATAACGTGACGCGGAGTTATCTAGGGGCATATTCGGATAAGAAGTACCGCTTGTTTATTCAAGAGACGGGTAAGGCGGATATAGATAGTGATAACATTGAAGAACTTCGTTATTACACGATTATATTCAAACATTACCTGCAAAAGAAGAAAGATGCGAACGAGATGGTGCGTGAAGATGACGGAACAGAAATGACCGTGGCATTGGTAGTCGGATAATTAAAATTGAATGTTTATGAAAAGATTTATATTGTTCTCTTTGTTCGTGAGCTTTTGGTTTAGCGCATGTTACGAGGATAAAGGTAAATATAACCTGATTGATTATAATGATATTACACTGGATGTTGTAGCTTCTTTGACTAAGAAAACAATTATTTTGGGTGATACGGTACGCATTGTTCCGAAAGTGATGTGGAAGTATCCCGATCGGGACACATTGGCTTATGATTATCGTTGGGAGATGGGATTGGGGAATGTCATTTCGACAGATCGGAATTTTGAATATATCCCAACGAGTTGTGGGCAATTTGACGTGAATTTCTATATGACGGATCGGCAAACTGGACTTGAGTTTCATGCTAGCCACACGGCGATAGAGGTGAGATCTCCATATAAGGTCGGATGGCTTATTCTGTCAGAAAAGGACAATCGGACAAGTTTGAGTTATATCCGGCGGGATAGCTGGCAGGATGAGGATAAAAAGACGCATTACGAGTGGGAAGCTTATCCGGATATATATGCGGAGTTGTATCCCGATAATCCGTTAGGAACTGGGCCGTTGAAATTGGAAAACGTGATGACGGGAGGCGAGGCAGATGAGGTGATGGTCGTGCAACGTACCGGAGGTTCTTATTATTTGAGCGGAATGGATTTTACAAAAGTGATGGCACTTCATGACGAATTTCCTGGAAGTGCTTATCCTACTGGATTGGAGCCCGTGGAGGTACGCAATGGCGGATGGCATGATTTCGTGTTAAGTGCGAATGGAGAAGTTTACTGGAGAAGAAATACAGGCTCGGAGATACAGCACGTGACGGCTTTTATTGATATTCCGCTTTATTTTTCGGGGGCAACAGATGGAGGGCGGATTACTCAATTCTTTGATCTGGATACGAAGGATTGTGGTGCGGTGTTGATGTATGACGAAGGAAATAACCGTGTGGTAGGTCGATTGACTAGCTTTAATAGTAGTTCGGACAGTGGGCCGGTTGAGTTTATTTATACTCCGGATGATCCAAGCGTGGTTAAATTGACCGATTTGGTCGGGTATAAGATTATGTACTTGGGAGATTATGGTAATGGAAGTGGGCTTAATATTATACTGAAAGAAGAAAGCACCGGAAACTATTACTACCAGAATATGGGAATTGATAATTGGGATGGTTTCAATATTTTTGATTGTACACAGGAGCTTTTTGCTGGTAGTAGTGTTGTTTCAGACAATACGGTATATTTCCGGATTCGTCCTAGTTCTTATCTTTTCATGGGAGAGGGGAGTAAATTGTACTTCTATGATGTAAATACGAAGAGCGTTAAGTTATTCACTGATTATGTAAGTGGAAATATTGTGGAGATACTGCAGGATGCAGATGCCGGAGAGATTGGAGTAGCACTGGATGATGGGAATTTCTATATCTATAAATTAAGCACGGAAGTGCTGGCAGATGCGAATCCCGGAGAGAAAGGATTGTTATTCCATGTTTCCGATTTGGGACGGATTGTGGATATAGAATGGAAGTGGGGAGGTTCTTATAACTGGGCGTTTAAGCGTTACGAGTAAAAGTTTTCTTGGACTTGAGTGTTATGTTTTCTTGAAAAGAGGCTGGCTGAAAAGTCTATTTTCAAACGACTACCCCCACTAACTCCCCCTTACACAGGGGGAGAGCTGATTGCCAAGCGGTTTCTCCCCCTGTGTAAGGGGGAGCTGGAGGGGGTAGTTTTACTAGATAAGACTTTTTATACAGCTTCTTGGGAAAATTATGCCAAATGTGAAGGGTGTGTAGCTATTATATGTAAATTAAAATGAGTAGATTATGAGAAAATTATTAGTGAGTTTTTTCTTGATCGTGCTGCTCCTGTTTACCTGTGGAGTACAGGATGGGTTCGCTCGGGAAAAGAAAAAAGGCGTGAAAGAGGTGGAAAAAGAGACACCTTATCAAAAGTTATTCAAAGGTAAGACCTGCGAAACGGTGAAAGGATTACTGACTATCCACAAGATGGATGGGAAGGTATATTTTGAGATACCCAGGAGCTTGTTGGAGAAGGATATGCTATTGGGATCAACGATTTCTGAAACGACCAATAATCTATTTGGGAGTGTGGGAGAGAAACCGACCGATCCTTTGTGTGTGCAGTTTACCCAGACGGATACGGTTATTAGTTTACGGCAGGTGAATCATGGTTACACGACGGAACTAGTAAATGTGGCACAACGGATTCGGGAGAGCATGAAACCTGCCGTGATGTATAATAGTGGGATATTGGCTTATAATCCGGATAGCACGGCGGTTGTTGTTGAGATGACCGAATTCTTTCTACGGGATGATGAGCAGTTGACTCCTTTCTCTGCTTATGCCCCGGCAACTTGGGGAGGAAGATGGATTGTGAAAGAGTTTAAAAAGGATAATTCCCAGTTGGGTAGGATAAAAGCGTTTGAGGATAATGTGAGTGTACAGTCGTCGTTGAGTTACGAGGTTAATTTGAGGGATGGGAGATATTACTATATCTATAAACTTCCGTTTACTTCTTTGATGACACGTAGCTTTATCCTCTTGCCGGAGGAGCCAATGCGTCCCCGAATGGCTGATCCTCGTATTGGGATATTTTATCAGGGAGTGTCGGATTTTCGGAATGGCGATTCCGGATTGAAAAATATATATTACGCTCAACGTTGGCGTTTGGAGCCATCGGATGAGACGGCTTTCCGGATGGGACAGCTTGTGGAACCGAAGAAACCGATTGTTTTTTACGTGGATAATGCTTTTCCGGAGAGCTGGAAAAAGTACATTAAGGCCGGGGTGGAGGAATGGAAGGATGCGTTCGAGAGGATCGGTTTTAAAAATGCGATCGTGGCAAAAGATTTTCCGGTGAATGACCCGGAGTTTGATCCGGATAACGTGAAGTTTTCTTGTGTTCGTTATTCTCCTTCGCAAGTGGCGAATGCCATGGGACCTTCATGGACAGACCCGAGGACCGGGGAGATTCTGAATGCCTCAGTCTATTTGTATCACAATTTGATACAGTTGGTACATGATTGGCGATTCCTACAAACTTCTCCGGCAGACCCGGATGCACGTAAGGTGATTTTGGATGAGGACGTGTTGGGGGATTGTATTCGTTACGTGGTATCTCACGAGGTGGGGCATTGCTTGGCGTTGATGCATAATATGTCCGGTTCTGCGGCGATCCCGACCGACTCGTTACGTTCGCCTTCGTTTACTCAAACATACGGAACAACGTATTCGATCATGGATTATGCTCGGAATAATTATATTGCTCAGCCGGGAGACAAGGAACGGGGAGTGAAATTGACCCCGCCTAAATTGGGGTTGTATGATTATTTTACAATTCAATGGCTGTATACTCCTTTGCTAGATGCTAAGAGTTCGAAAGATGAAGTTCCTACATTAAGTCGTTGGATTACGGAAAAGTCGGGAAATCCGGTTTATCGTTACGGGAAACAACAGATTTCGTCAAGATTGGATCCCAGTTCGGTGGAGGAAGACTTGGGTGATGATGCGGTAAAATCGGCTACTTACGGGGTGAAGAATTTGAAGTACGTGTTGGCGAATATGGGCGGATGGGTGGCACGGGATGATCCGGATTACACATTCCAGCAGAACATGTACAATGAAATTGTTTACCAATACGTGCGTTACGTGAATCACGTGTTGTTGAATATCGGGGGAATATATTTGAACGAGCGATATGATGGAGATGAATTACCGAGTTACTCGGTAGTGCCGAAAGAGAAGCAGAGACAAGCCGTCGATTTCCTGTTGGGACAAATGAGAGATCTGGAATGGTTGAATGCTCCCGATATGCAACAGAAATTACCTCTGATGAGTAATATCTCGACCGAGTTGGAAGAGAAAATATTCGGGGCCTTATTATCCCGACGGTGGGCAGTGGCTTTGAGTGCCGAGAAAGATGATAGCAAGGATACCTATTCCACGAGAGAGTTCTTGACGCACGTGCAGGATTTCGCTTTTGCTCCTACCCGTCAAGGAAAGACGTTGACCATGCAAGATAAAAAGATGCAGATGGAGATTTTAAGGCAAATACTACTCTTTACGGACTTGGGGAAAAAGGGTATGTCCGGGGATCCGTTGTCGCTGGCTGGCAGATGCAAAATGATCGAGGTACCGGAGCAGGTGAAGTTGATGAGCCGGAAACGGTATGGGGAGCTATCGCGGGAAGTGTTAGGAGGTTTCTCGAACGTGGAGGCGGTGCAGCCTTGTGCGGAGGCTCCTGTGACGAATGTGGCATTACCATTGAATATGTCGGAAAGACAGGGGTTCGGTTATTGGGTGAACGTGAATTCCAATATGGTAATCGAACCGTTGGATCATCTATATTTCGATATGTTAAAGCGAATTCAGACGTTGTTAAAGAGTAAGGCAAATACCGGATCAGAAGATACCCGTCAGCATTATCGGTTGTTGTTGTACAAGATCGAGCAAGCGTTGAAATAGGTTTGATTTTCTAATAAACGAAAGGATATGAGAAATATTATATATATTATCTGTTTTCTTTCTTTTTTCCTGTTCGGTTGGTGTGTACAAGGACAAGCGAAGAAAAAGGATAAGAAAGAGACATTGACGGCTTACCAGAAATTATTCAAGGATAAGCAGGTAAAAACGGCTCATGGGTTGATGACAATCCATAAGATCGGGGATAAAGTGTTGGTTGAGTTCCCGATAAGGTTGTTGGGTAAAGATATGATGCTGACCTCTTCTATCGAGGATATCAGTGACAATGGTGAAGGGGTGGTCGGGCAGTTTGCCGGATATGGCTTACCCTTCCGTTTTACTCGCTTGGATTCGACATTACAAGCCCGGATATTTTTGATTGATAAACCTCTGAATAATAGTTCGGAGATGAATTGGAACGAAGCCATCGAACGATCAAACGCCGGGGGGGTGTATGGCACGTTCAAAATAGAGGCTTATACACCGGATAGCACGGCAGTTGTGGTGGATATGACATCTTTGTTCATGGAGTATTCCCCGTACACGACGCCATTTGCGGCTATCGGGGGAAATTTTTTCTTTGGATTAATTTCCCGGGAGCATGAGTACAAAAAGGAGTGTTCATTGTTGAAAGACGTTGACGCTTTTGATAATAATATCATGGTGACGTGTGAGCTGGGATTTATCGAGAACCAGTATCTGTTCGGGGCTTTTAAGGTGATCCCCGGGGATGTGAAAGTTTCTGTGACGACGAATAAGATGTTGATGTTACTGCCGGAAGAACCTATGCGCCCCCGGTTTGCCGATCCCCGGTTAGGAGTTTCTTTCATGGAGGTTTCGCAGATTGAGAATGACCGGAAGGGGCTGAAGTCCACGTTTTACACGAAACGTTGGCGTGTTGAACCAGTAGATGAAGCGGCTTATCGCCGGGGAGAAACAGTCGAAGTAAAGAAACCGATTGTGTTCTATATGGACACGTTGATGCCCAAGGCGTGGCAGCCTTACATTAAAGAGGGAATCAAGGCATGGAATGAGGCTTTCGAGAAGATTGGTTTTAGAAATGTGGTACGGGTGATGGATTTCCCGAAAGATGATCCGGATTTTAATGCCAACAATATAAAGTATTCTACGATCAGGTATGCCCCGTTGTGGCTTGATATGCAGAATTCGATGCACGTGGACCCTCGTACGGGAGAGATATTGAATGCTTCTCTTTATATTTATGATGGGTTGGTGTCTGGCTTGAAGACAAACCGGATGTTGACGACTATGGCGGCGGATCCGGGTGTTCGGACAACTCGTTTCTCCGAGGAAATGATGGGGGAGTTGATACGTGCGGAGATTATGCGGGAAGCTGGTATTAACCTAGGTCTGGTATACAATGCGGGTGCGTCTGCCGTGTATCCGGTTGATTCGTTACGTTCCCCATCCTTCACGCGGGAGCATGGTTTGAGTCCTTCCGTGATGGATTACGTACCGTGTAACTATATTGCTCAGCCAGGGGACGTGGAAAAGGGTGTGAGGATGGTTCCCGGGGGATTGGGAGAGTACGATTATTACGTGATTAGGTGGTTGTATGAACCGATTTCGACTGCCTCTACGCCGAAAGATGAATTTACAACCTTGGATCGTTGGATCCGGGAGGGGCGAACAAATCCGAACTATCGTTTCGGGAAGGTGCCTTATTATTACTATGATCCCCGTTGTTTTACCGGAGATTTGGGAGATGATCATTTGAAGGCCTTGGAGTATGCCGTGAACAATCTAAAGATTGCTGTTCGGAATTTCTATGATTGGTATGCCGAGGGGGATGAAGATTTGAGTTTAAGAAGTCAGTTGTACAATTCGTTACGCAGTCAGTTGCAAAAGCGGATTAACGATGTGTCTGTGAATCTGGGTGGCTTTTACCAGATGGAAGCTTTTTCCTCGGAAAAGGAACCGAGTTATGTGGTTGTACCCGGTGCGATACAGAAGGCTGCCGTGAAATGCATGATCGATATGGCGAAAGATCTTGCTTGGTTGGAAAACAAGGCTGTCGAGAAAAAGTTGGAGATTCGAAATTCCAATGTAGATCAAATTCGGAGTTTTATTTTGGGGACCTTGACCTTCCGGTTGAAATACGTGGCTCTCGGGGCTGAGAAGGGTGGGGATTATTCGTTGGCCGAGTATGTCGAGGATATTTATAGGAACGTGTGGGACGGGACATTGAAGAATCGTCCTTTGGAGAAGTACGAGATGGATTTGCAGAAGGAGTTCCTGGGTAGTGTAGTTGCATCCTCTACGATTGCCACTACGGCGGGTAATTTTACACCGAGAAGAGGGATTGTAATGGCAGGTCATGAGGGGGCGATTTCTCCGGAGGTGATTGATCGGAAACAGTTGGATTTGATACGTGAACAATTTGCTGTTCTGCCGGAGAAAGGGATGAATCTGGAAGAACAAAGCGGATTTTATCCCACGATGCAGGTGGTGATACCCGGTGATTATATTCCGGTGAATTACTATTTCGATATGTTGTTCAAGATACAGGATTTGTTGAAAGGAGCCGTGGCGAAGAGTTCCGGTGAAACGAAGTTGCATTACGAGTATTTGCTGTATAAGATTAATAAGATGTTAGCTAATAAGTAAATCGTGATTTGTGTGTATTGTATGAATTTAAAATAAATGTATGGAAGAATCTATTGTAAAAGTGGAGCATTTATCTCATCGTTACAGTATTCAGTGGGCGATTCGAGATATTAATATTGAAATTACGCGAAATGGCATTTACGGGTTACTAGGCTCCAACGGGGCAGGAAAGTCAACCACGATGAACATTATTTGTGGTGTGTTAAAACAGACGGAGGGTGATGTGTATATTAAGGGTATCAATTTGCGGGAGAATCCGGTAGAGGCCAAAAAGCATTTGGGGTTCTTGCCGCAGAAACCGCCCCTACACATGGATTTAACGGTAGAGGAATATCTGGTACATTGTGCCAATATGCGCCTAATTCCCCCTCATAAGGTACAGGAAGCCGTGAAAGACGTGATGGGACGTTGTGGAATTTCCCATTTCAGTCGGCGCTTGATCCGTAATTTGTCGGGTGGCTACCAGCAGCGTTTGGGTATAGCGCAGGCCATTATTCATAATCCGGATTTCGTGGTATTGGATGAACCGACAAACGGGCTCGACCCGAATCAGATCGTGGAGATTCGGGAACTGATCCGGGAGATCGCTGTAGATCGAACCGTGATTTTATCCACGCATATTCTTTCTGAAGTACAGGCAACTTGTGATTATATCCGGATGATTGAGGAAGGACAAGTGGTCTTTTCTGGTACCGTGGATGAGTTCGATAATTATATTGTACCTAATACGTTATTTGTGTCGTTAATAGCCGCGCCGCCGGCAGAGATGATCGGGGAAATTCCGGGCGTGGTTGCCGTGGAGGAACTAGGCGGATCGAAGTTCCGAATTCAGTTTTCGGATGCGCTGGAAGCAACAGAACGTCTGGTTGAGGCTAGCGTGACTAAAGGGTGGCGATTGGTCGAAATCCGTCAGGAGAAGAGTTCCTTGGATGAGATTTTTGCAGAATTATCAAAGAAATAATGACTAAAAACAGATAACGAGATGAAGACAATATATAAAATAGCCCGTACGGAGTTACAAACTTTGTTTTACTCTCCGGTTGCGTGGTTGATTTTGGTGATATTCACCTTTCAGGCAAGTATGGTGTTCACGAATGGTTTGGCCGGTAACGTGAGGAGCCAGGAATTAGGGTATGGCCTTTACAACGTGACGATGGGTGTCTTTGCCGGATGGCGGGGAATGTTTACAGCGATGCAACAGTACCTTTATCTTTATATTCCGTTGTTGACCATGGGATTAATGAGTCGGGAGTTGAGCAGTGGATCAATTAAGTTACTGTACTCTTCTCCTGTAACTAATACGCAGATTATTTTAGGGAAATATCTTTCGATGATGATCTATAATCTGGTGTTGATGTGTATTTTTGCCGTGTATCTTTTATTTGCCGCTATTACTATAAAATCGGCAGATATACCCTTAATCCTTTCCGGGATGCTTGGCCTTTACCTGCTTGTGTGTGCTTATGCGGCGATTGGGTTGTTCATGTCGAGTATTACTTCCTATCAAGTTGTGGCTGCCATGGGGACTTTGGCGGTGTTGGCGGTGTTGAATTTAATAGGGGATATGTGGCAGGATATTGATTTTGTGCGTGATATAACCTATTGGCTGGCGATTAACGGTAGGGCGCAGGAATTTATAAACGGTTTAATTTGTAGCGAGGATGTACTCTATTTTGTTATCGTGGTCGTATTGTTTCTTTTTCTTTCAATTATCCGATTGCAGTCTCGGCGGCAGAGGACCACGTGGATGACAACTGTAGGGAAATATGGGAGTGTTATCGTGATTGCTATGTTATTGGGTTACTTAACTTCTCGACCGAAACTAATGTGTTTCTATGACACTACAGCCACGAAACAACGAACGCTGACTCCTAATAGTCAGAATATCGTGGCTCGGATGGACGGAGGTTTAACGATGACAACTTTCGTGAATATATTGGAGGAGAACTATTGGGCCGGTTTGCCCCGGAGCGTGAATGACGATCTGAGGCGTTTCAAGATGTATACCCGGTTTAAGCCAGAGATTAAAATGAAATATGTGTATTATTACGATAAGGCGAAGAATCCGGAATTGGATAAGGCTTATCCTAATTTGTCCGACCGGGAGAGAATGTTGAAACGGGCTGAAATTTGGAATTTGGATTCCAATATGTTTATGCGTCCAGAGGAAGTGCGAAAGATTGCGGATCTTCGGCCGGAAGGAAATCGTTTCGTGCGGTTGTTGGAACGGGATAACGGGGAGAAGACATTCTTGCGGATATTCGATGATATACAGCGTTTCCCCTTCGAGACGGAAATTTCCGCTGCCTTCAAGCGTCTGGTGATGGAATTGCCTCTTGTCGGTTTTGTGAAAGGACATGGGGAAAGAGATTGTGTTCGGGAAGGAGATCGGGACTACAACCGTTTTGCTCAGGATAAGCCGTTCCGCTATTCCTTGGTTAATCAAGGTTTTGACTTTACGGAAGTGACGTTGGATAAGCCGATCCCGGAACAGGTGGATATTATTGTGATTGCGGATATGAGGAGCCCGATGACCAAGAATGAACAAGTAAATCTGGATGCTTATATTGCCCGTGGGGGTAATCTATTGATAGCCGGGGAACCTCGTCGTCAGGAATTTATGAACCCGTTGGTGGAACCTTTCGGCGTACGGTTTATGCCGGGGCGTTTGGTGAAGAAAAGTGAGCATTTTCAGCCTGATTTTATCGTAGCTACGCCGACCAAGGAAGCCGGAGAGTTTTCATATATTTTTAACCAGATGATTCGTAGGGAATACGTGGTAACTATGCCGGGTACGACAGGATTGGAGTGTTTCGAAGATAAAGGATTTTCCATTACGCCTTTGTTCGTGAGTGACACGATTGGTAGTTGGAATGAATTGGAAACAGTCGATTTTTTAGATGATACGGTTTCTCTTAATCCTTTGGTCGGAGAAGTTGAACGTTCGTATATTACGGCTTTGGCAATGTCTCGTTCGATAGGAGGGAAAGAACAGCGCATTATTATTTTGGGGGATGCGGATTGCCTGAGTAACGGGGAAATCAGTATCGGACGTAAGGATGTTGCCGCGGCAAATTACTCTTTAATATCCGGCTCTTTCTTCTGGTTATCTAATGAAGAGGTGCCGATTGACGTGCGCCGTCCAACTCCGCCTGATAATAAAGTATACGTGAGTATGGATTGGATGTATTTCTGGAAAGTGGTACTCATGGGTGTTTGGCCCGGTCTGTTGGCCTTCTGGGCGATTTTTATATGGATTAGGAGACGAGGGCGATAAATAGAAGTGAAAATTTAATATGAGATTGATGATCTCATGTGAGTTTTCTTGTTGTGCGGGGATATTCTGGAACTTTCCGGAATATCCCTTACTTTATTACTATTAATGTAATAAATGGGAATTATACACGAGTTTACAGTACTCATGGGCATACCTGTAACAAACTTTCCCTTACACAGAGGAAGGCCTACTCCCTGTTAATCCCTTCTCTACCCTTTCCCGCAGGCAACAATGAAATACCTACATAACACGAACGGAGCATGTACACCTGCCAGTATTCATGTTATGTACTTGCTATGTACATGCTATGTTCATGATATAGGGAAAGGATAGAGCAACCGTAACCCAAGGCCGGACTATTGTAGAACAAGAATGTAAGACGTTTATTTTACTTTACTGCAAATTCGTATATAAATTCCTAATAAATAGTGTTAGATCATGAATAATTTGTCGGCCGATCGGTTTTAAAAACACCGATAAATGCTATATTTACAGCCTCTATTTTGTGTAAAGTGTTTAAATTGTAAAAGTGTTTATTATGTTATTACGCGGATGTTTAGTTATTTTATTGTTAGGCGTGCAATTCGCTTTTGGACAGCAAAAACCAAATCCCGATTGGGTGAATCAGAAGTTTTCCATGTTTATTCATTGGGGATTATATTCTGAGCTGGGAGGGGTCTGGAAGGGACAGCCGGTTCGTGCCGGATACAGCGAACAGATACAATCTTTTGCCAAAATTCCCAAAGTGGAGTACGAGGCAGTGGCAAAAGTATTCGATCCGGAGAAATGGGATGCTGATTCCGTGGTGGCTTTGGCAAAGGCGGCAGGGATGAAGTCCATCGTGTTCACGTCGAAGCATCATGACGGGTTTTGCATGTATCATTCCAAATACACGAAATATAATGTTGTGGATGCAACTCCTTTCAAGCGGGACGTGATGAAAGAGTTATCGGATGCTTGCCGGCGGCAGGGAGTAAAGTTTGCGGTTTATTATTCATTAATTGATTGGAACTTCCCGGGTAATGGTATTACGCCTCATAATGCAGATGCGATTTCAAAGGAGCATCATGCGTTTAGTATGCATCAGGTAGAAGAGATCATGACGAATTACGGTCCGATTTCAGAAATTTGGTTTGATATGGGCTCTTTGAGCGGACAACAGAGTAAAGAGTTATATGATCTTGTGAATCGTTTACAACCGCAGTGTATGGTGAGCGGGCGTTTGGGAAATGACCGGGGAGATTTTGCCGTGATGGCGGATAATGCTTATCCGGATTATAAGATCGGTGTGCCTTGGCAGACTCCGGCCTCTTTTTTTGACGAGACGTGGAGTTACCGTTCTTGGCAGGAACGGGGAAGTTTGGATAAAAAGATTGATGAGAAATTACGTAGTTTGGTGAAGGTGGTAAGTCGAGGGGGTAACTTTTTGCTGAATATTGGTCCAAGAGGGGATGGCTCTGTGGTGGAGTTTGAGCGGGATGCCTTGTTAGCCATGGGAAAATGGATGAAACGTTACGGGGAGGCAATTTATAATACAACGGCTAATCCTTTTGATCATGCTGTTGAGTGGGGGGATATTACCTGTAAGGGAAATAATCTTTATTTGTTTGTTGAGAAGGTTCCGACTAACCGGGAGATTGTTTTGAACGGGTTGATCGGGAAAGCGAAAAAAGCGAGTTTGTTAGCTGACGAGAAGGTTTTGAGCTTGAAACAGGATGGGCAGTCCGTGTCGGTAAATATTCCCGGGGATGTGAAGCCGGACCGGGGCATGATCGTGGTGAAACTGGAGTTTGCCGGAACATTTCGGGTTGTTCCCGATCAGGTGCTTGAAACGGGCGAATTGTCGGCAGTAAATGCTATTCCCGTGTATGCTTATTCTAGTATGGATTATTATTCCAGTTTCCGGAGTACGGTCGGTTTTAGCTGGCATTTCAAGAAACTCGGGAAGACAATAACCCCGACAATTATTTACACGACAGGAGATCAGGGAAAAGAACTCCGTTTGGTTGTTGACGGGAAAGAGCAGGTGACGACGTTGACGGGCGGGGAGGTGCAGCAGTTAAACAATCATCCGGAAGGAATTACATGGGGTAAAGTGTATATACACGAGCCTCAAGCGGATCGTTTCAATGGTAATATTGGAGGGATAAAAGAAGAGATAAACGTGAATGCGGAGGGGTGGCGTTCGTGGGATGATTTCAGGGCGGGAAAAGCTTTGAATGTTCCGATGCGGGAAAAACAGTCGATACACGTGTTGCACAAGTTTACGAGTGATCGGGAGCAGGATGTGCTGGTTGAGCTGGGTGTTGCCGATGGGGTACAAGTGGCCTTAAATGGAGAGAATGTATTGTTGCGCACGTATGTGGGTGGGATACCCCGGACCAATGAGGTGATAAAACTACATTTGAAAAAAGGAGATAACCAGTTGGTAGTGAAATTACACAATCGTTACGGGACAGAAGTAACCTATTTGATGAATACAAACGTGAAACAAGCGATGTATAGACTTCGATTGAAACCGATGAAGCTCTATTCCGGGGAAATTCACGATTGTAATCTTGAAACGGCTCATCCTGCTAACAATAACAGTGATATGGGGCTACGGGATATACGAGTTGAACTAGAATAATAATATAGGATATGAAAAAGAGATTGCGTAAGAAATTGCATAAAGGGGAGTTCCGGGAACTGGGATTTTCTTTTGATGCTAAATTTAAGACAGATACGGAGATGCAAGTGGTTGAAGAATGGTTGCAGGAGTTGGCCCGTTTGTTGAATGAACATTCTTTGGAGATGGGGGGCGGTTGGAATTCCAAGGTATGTGGTGGATTTATCACGCGTGAACGTGGTAGCGTGACCCCGGAAGAACGGGAAATCGTACGGGAGTGGTTTGATGAACATGGACAGAACCTAGAATCCATCTCTGTCGGTGAATTGAAAGATGCTTGGTACGGATGGTAAACGTGGGGTGTTTATACTTTCCCGTTATGACGAGAAGACTAGAAAACTAATTATATGAGAACAAAATTTTATTTACCTTTTATTGCTTTGGCATTGATGGCTACAAGTTGCAATAGTAAAAAAGAGGCAGAACAGAAAGGCGGGATTCGTCTTGCAAACCTGGATCAAACCGCTAATCCGAGAGATGATTTTTATCAGTACGCGTGTGGAGGTTGGATGAAAGCGAACCCGCTTACGGATGAGTATTCCAGATTCGGTTCGTTTGATCAACTGGCTGAAAATAATCGTACCCAGATCAAGAGTTTGATCGAGGAGCTGGCGAAACAACAAGCTCAACCGGGAAGTGTCGCCCAGAAAGTGGGTGATTTGTATAATATAGCCATGGATAGCACTAAGTTGAACGCAGATGGGGTGGCCCCGATCAAGGGATACTTGGATCAGTTGGCTGCGATTGAGGATCGGGGTGTGTTATCGCAGAAAGTTGCCACGATGCATCGGGATGGTTTCGGACCGTTCTTTGGGTTATACGTGGGAGCTGATGAGATGAACAGTTCCATGAATATAGCACAATTATACCAGGGAGGTTTGAGCTTGGGAGAGCGTGAGTATTACCTGGATAATGACGATCACACGAAGGAGATTCGTGCGAAATTTGAAGAGCATGTGGGTAAAATGTTCCAGTTGGCAGGATTTACTACCGATGAGGCACAAAAGGCTGCTGCTAACGTGATGAAAGTGGAGACTCGTTTGGCCGAGAATTCCAAGTCGGCCGTAGAATTACGTGACCCGTATGCCAACTACAACAAGATCACTGTTACTCAATTAAAGAAAGAAGTTCCGGAAATTAACTGGGATGTTTATTTCACGACGATCGGGTTGAAGGATTTGCAAGATGTGAACGTGGGACAGATGGGCGAGATTAAAACGGTTGCCGATTTGTTGAAAAAAGAGGATTTGAACGTGTTGAAGTCATACTTGCAATGGAACGTGATCAATGCGGCTTCTTCTTATTTGAGTGATGCTTTCGTGGCTCAGAATTTTGATTTCTACGGGAAGACTCTTTCCGGTAGGAAGGAAATGCAACCGCGTTGGAAACGTGCCGTGGGTACGGTGAATGGTGTGTTGGGAGAGGCCGTGGGCCAAATGTATACCGAGAAATATTTTCCGGCTGCAGCCAAAGAACGTATGACGAAGTTGGTGGCTAACTTGCAGAAAGCTTTGGGCGAACGTATTCAAGGTTTGGAATGGATGAGTGAAGAGACAAAAGTGAAAGCTTTGGAGAAATTAGCTGCTTTCCATGTGAAGATCGGTTATCCTGATAAGTGGAGGGACTATTCTAATCTGGAGATTAAAAATGATTCTTATTGGGATAATATCGTGCGTTCTAATCATTTTGATTACGATAAGATGATTGCCAAGGCTGGTAAGCCGGTAGATAAGGACGAGTGGTTGATGACCCCTCAAACGGTAAATGCTTATTATAACCCGACGACGAATGAAATTTGTTTTCCGGCGGCGATTCTTCAATATCCATTCTTTGATATGAATGCTGATGATGCTTGTAATTATGGTGCTATTGGCGTGGTTATCGGTCACGAAATGACTCACGGGTTTGATGATCAAGGTCGTCAATATGATAAGGATGGAAACTTGAAGGACTGGTGGACGTCGGAAGATGCTAAAAATTTCAAGGAACGAGCACAAGTGTTAGTGGATTACTTTAATAAGATAGAGGTATTGCCCGGCTTGATGGCTAACGGAGAATTGACCTTAGGGGAGAATATTGCCGATCATGGTGGTTTGCAGGTTGCATATTTGGCTTTACAAAAGGCCATGACCGAGAATCCGCTTGGAAAAGATGAGAATGGTTTTACTCCGGAGCAACGTTTCTTCCTTTCATACGGAAACGTGTGGGCAGGTAATATCCGTGATGAGCAAATCCGTTTGCAAACGAAATCCGATCCTCACTCTTTGGGACGGTGGCGTGTGAATGCAGCGCTTCCTCATATTAGCATGTGGTACGATGCTTTTGGAGTGAAAGAGGGCGATGCTTTATATTTGCCAGTTGAAAAAAGAGCTTCTATCTGGTAATAGATGAGTTTTTATGATATGATTCCCCGGGTTGGCCATGTTGCCGATCCGGGGATGTTTTTATAGGGGATCTCGCCTATATTGTAGTGCACTTGCGCCGGAGTCTCGTTAGTAGGTTAACGAAAGGTCAACGATAGGTTAACGGTGTGGACTATCAATTTATGGGCGATATTTTCTTCATACATCATGTATATATACAGGAGACACCAAGGAGAGTACGGCGAGATTACTAAGCGTGTCTAAAGAAGGAATGAATCGGAAGGGGGCTAGGAACAGGATTATTGCTTGCATGGATTTGTTTTTAACCAAAAAATAATTTATATTTGCTTGATACTAAAATTGAAAGGGTTATGGACATTGTTAAGCGAGATCAGTTTATTGCTCTTTGGAGAAAATATTTTAATGACGCGGAGCTTCCTGTTGCATTCTATTATTCAAAGGAAAATAATAACGCCACGATCGTGAAGAAGGCGATGGGGCACACTTGTATCATAGCCCAGCTTGGGCGAGTTCGTAAAGGTGAATCACTTTGTTTCTTACCGGAGTCTGTGGGGTGTGGCGGGGGAAAGTTTTACCTCGGATTTAGTAAAAACATGAGGGAGGGCTTCGAGTATTTTCTTTCTCACGGGGAAAATACACCTCGCTGCGAGCGCTATAAACGGACACCGGAACAGGTGAATGCTTTTTTGAAAACAGTTCATGAACTTCCGAGAAAGGGCGATTGCCTTGTGTTCAAACGTTGGGATCACTTGTCGGAACAGGACGAGCCGGAAGCCGTGTTCTTTTTTGCCCCGGCGGATGTTATTTCGGGACTTTTCACGTTAGCGGGTTTTGATAGTTCAAAGCAGGAGGCAGTGATCTCTCCTTTCGGGGCAGGATGTACTTCTATTATTTACTATCCTTACCGGGAACAAGTAGAAGGGACGAAAAGGGCAGTGCTTGGGATGTTCGACCCGTCTGCAAGGTTATGTACGGGCAGTAATCTATTGTCTTTTGCCGTGCCGATCTCGAAATTCATGGAGATGATTGACCAGATGGAGGAGAGTTTCCTAATTACGGATACGTGGAAGATGATGCAAAAACGGATGTGATGGACGTGAAACGGGGAGTCCGGTTATATGTCTCGTTCTACGAGATGTTTGCAGCTTCCGCTCTTGCCGTGTCGCTTGCCTGTGGATTGATTATGTTCATATATCGAATGAAGTCTCCGGCTGTGGTGGCGGTGATTGTTGTGGCTACCTTTTGGTTCAAGGTGGCCACGATGGTATTTATCCGGTTTACCGCAAAACGAAAATTGGGACATTTCTTTTATTATTACAAGAACGTGTGGATGTCGAGCAGAAGGCTCTGGAGCGTGGCCTTGGCGTTTGACTTCTTGACGTACGTGGGGTGTATGTTAATCGCTTATCAGTTGTAATCATGCATACGCTTGATGTAAGTAATCTTTACTTGGAATACGGGTTTAATCGCGTGTTGTGGGATGCTTGTCTGCATTGTGAAACGGGAGAGGTGGTCGGTATCCTCGGGAGGAATGGGGGAGGAAAGAGTTGTCTGATGAAAGTAATTTACGGGGAATTGAGGTTGAAGGACCAATACGTGGCTATTGACGGGAAGGCCTTGTTGACAAGAGAGAGGAGGCCGGAAGATATGCGTTATCTTTTGCAACAGAGTTTTGTGTTACCGGGATTGTCCGTGAAACAGGTGTTTGATGATTTCGGTGTAGCGTTCGAGAGTTTCGTGGAAGATTTCCCCGATTTTGCAGAGACGGCCCGGAAGCGGATGAAAGCTTTTTCCACGGGAGAGCGAAGGATTATTGAAGTGTACGCGGTGTTAGCCTCGGATTCGAAATTTTGTTTGTTGGATGAGCCATTTTCTTTTATGATGCCCCTACACGTGCAGAAGATGAAAGAGGTGATCCAACGGGAGAAGAAACGGAAAGGGATCGTGATCACCGACCATTATTTTGAGGACGTGATAGATATTAGTGATGAGTTATTTATTTTGAGAAGTGGTAAAATTTGGCGGGTCAATGGACGAGAGGATCTCGAATTGTTAGGATATATAAGGAATACAAATGGAGTTCAAGATAGACGAACAGACGTTGAATGACTTAGAGTTATTCAATCAAGCTTTGGATGGGAAAAGTATTTTCTCTTGTTTCAATACTGCTTGCTCTGACGGGGGGAAGGCTTGTATAAGAAAGATGTTGGAGAGCCCGTTGACAGATGTCAATAAAATCCGGGAACGGGCAGAGGCAATTCGCTATCTGGGACAGTTGCCTTTTTTCTTGGATATTCGCCGGGAAGAATTGAGTTTTATAGAGGTTTATTTGCAGCAGGAGGATGTGCCTCAACGTAGTATGTATCATTTGACGAGTCGGGCGGTGAAGGGGTGGTTGAAGCCGGATAATGATTGTTATTTGCGTCAACGTGCGGTTCCCTATCTTGGGCGGCTTATTCGTGAGCTGGGAACTTTTATGGACGAGTTGTCTGCCGGGAAAGTGCCGGAGATGATAAGGGATATGCAACAGAGGGTGAAAGAAACGCTTGCTCATGAAGGGATGCAATACCTGATGAGCCAGAAGAAAGATTCTTTTTGGACACGGGAAAGTCTGGATCTTTATTTCCGGGGGAGGGAACTTGATGGGGTCCGTGTTATATTGGATACACTATATATGCTGGATTCTTTACGCTCGTTGGGGACTATGGCTAAAGACGAGGGGCTTACGTTCCCGATTTTCACGGAAAGCGAGAGGAGGGTGAGGATAGAGGGATTGTATCACTTGTTTTTGGAAAATCCGGTGAAGAATGACGTATTATTTGATGATCGGCAACATCTATGCTTCCTAACGGGGCCAAATATGGCGGGGAAATCTACTTGCATGAAGGCTTTCGGGGTGGCAGTTTATTTGGCTCATTGCGGATTACCCGTGCCGGCAGCCCGGATGGAATTGTCCGTGTTTAAAGGATTGTTTACCACGATTAACTTGTCGGATAATTTGTCGTTAGGATATAGTCATTATTATAATGAGGTCGCCCGGGTAAAATATATCGTGGAACAAGTGCGGGATTTGCAGAGCGTGGTGGTTGTTTTTGATGAACTGTTCCGGGGAACTAACGTGAAGGATGCGTATGATGCATCTTGTGCGGTGATTGGTGGATTGGCCCGGTTGAAGTATGGGGTATTTATGATTTCAACACATATTGTCGAGGTGGCGGAGTTTTTAAAACCGTTTCCTTCGGTATGTTTCCGTTTCTTTGAAATAGACATGACGACGGGAGAGCCCCGCTACACGTATTGTTTACGGGAAGGAGTTTCCGACGAACGGATCGGGATGTATATATTGAAGAAAGCGGGGGTGGTGGATCTAATTGAAGCGTTGTGAGCAAGTGAATACAGAAAAAATTCATGAATTATTCTTTACTTGTTTGTTATCATTAGAATTATTTCTATTTTTGCGTTTGTAAAATGTTTCTTCGGGGCAGGGTGCAACTCCCTACCGGCGGTTATAGTCCGCGACTCCCTTTCGAGGGACTGATTCAGTGAAATTCTGAAACCGACGGTTAAAGTCCGGATGATAGAGGAGATATTTAGTTGTAATTGATATTATATTAGTACAATATAAATTTATGCCCCGAATGTGTATGCATTCGGGGTATTTTTTTAGGAGGTTTTGAACATGGTGAGACAGGAAGATATTGAATACATGCGACGGGCGATGGAGCTTGCCGAACGAGGGGTAGGATTCACGAATCCGAACCCGATGGTGGGAGCCGTGATCGTGAAGGGGGGAAAGGTGATCGGGGAAGGATGGCACGAGAGATGCGGTGAATGGCATGCGGAGAGGAACGCTTTCAAGAATTGTACGGTTTCCGCGGAGGGTGCCACGATGTACGTGACGTTGGAACCTTGTTGTCATTATGGAAAGACCCCGCCTTGCACGGAGGCCATTATTGAACATGGGATTGCCCGGGTGGTGGTCGGGATGGAAGATCCGAACCCGTTGGTGGCAGGGAAAGGTATTGCCTTGTTACGAGAGGCTGGGATAGAGGTGGTTTGCGGGGTCGAGGAAGAGGCTTTGCGGGAACAGAATCGAGTATTTTTGAAATATATATCGACAAAGTTGCCTTGGGTGGCAATGAAGACTGCGATGACGTTGGACGGGAAGATCGCGACCCGGATGGGAGATTCGAAATGGATCACGGGAGCGGAAGCGCGAGCTTACGTGCATGAATTGCGGCATCGTTTTATGGCTATATTAGTGGGAATCGGGACGGCCGTGGCGGATGATCCTTTATTGAATTGCCGGATTGAGGGCCGTGGTGTCAGACAGCCGATACGAGTGGTGGTAGATAGTAATGCCCGTTTGTCTTTGGATAGCCAGCTCGTGAAAACGGCCGGAGAGTATCGTACCATCGTGGCTCATACCCGTTTCGCTCCGGAAGAGAGAGTGAAAGCCTTGCGGGATACGGGTGTGGAGATGTTATTTTGCAAGGAGAAGGAAGGACTTGTGGATGTCAGGAACTTGTTGGAATTGTTAGGGCAGTCCGGAATTGATTCCATCTTGTTAGAAGGAGGAGGAAGTTTGAATTACACGTTTTTGTCGGAGGGGCTTGCGGATGAATTGTATGCTTTTATTGCCCCGAAGATCGTGGGGGGAATGAATGCCAAGACTCCGGTAGAAGGTGCAGGGATGGAGAAAATGGCTGACGCTATTAACCTTGAATTGGAGAACGTACTGAACATCGGTCATGATGTCCTTTTAAAACTAAAAGTTAAAAACTAAAAGATAATAGATTTCGTGATTAAAAAAGTGAGGGCATTGAGCGAGGAAATCTAAAATCATAAATTGTAAATCTAAAATTAAGATGTTTACAGGTATAATCGAAGAAATAGGAACCATACGGGGTATCAAGCGGGGAAACCGGAGCGTGGTGCTGGAAGTGCAGGCAAAGAAGGTGTTGGAGGATTTGCACGTGGGGGATAGTATTGCCACGAACGGGGTTTGCCTGACCGTGATCTCTTTTGCTAACGGGAGTTTCTGTGCAGATGTGATGCCGGAGACGATGCAACGTAGTAATTTAGGAGAGCTGCACGTCGGAGACCGGGTGAATCTGGAGAGGGCGTTGACGTTGAACGGGCGCTTGGGGGGACATATCGTGTCGGGGCATGTTGACGGGCTGGGGAAGATTGTTGGGAGAGAGAAAGACGAGAATGCCATTTGGATTATGATTTCAGCCCCGGCAGAGCTGTTGCGTTATATCGTGGATAAAGGTTCTATCACGATTGACGGGATAAGCCTAACGGTCGTGGCCGTGACGGATACGGGTTTTACGGTTTCTATTATTCCTCACACGCAGGATGAAACGACGTTAGTGAAGAAAAAGATTGGTGACGTGGTGAACCTTGAAAATGACGTGATTGCCAAATACGTGGAGAAGTTAATGCGTCCGACAGCCCCGGCAGAGCCGAAAGGCGGGTTGACGTTGGATTTCTTGTTAGCGAATGGATTCTAGGGAAGTTAAAAGGTAAAAACTAAAAGATATAAAATAAAGAAAACTAGATATGGAAGAATTTAAATTTAGTACGATTGAAGAGGCTGTTGCAGATTTGAGAGCCGGAAAGATGATTATCGCCGTGGATGACCCGGATCGGGAGAACGAGGGGGATTTGATTTGTGCGGCCGAGTTTGCGACGTTGGAGAACGTGAACTTCATGGCTTCTTATGCTAAAGGATTGATTTGTATGCCGATGAGCAAGGCTTTGACCACGAAGTTGGGGTTGGAACAGATGGTTGCTACGAACACGGATAACCATTGCACGGCGTTTACGGTGTCAATCGATCACGTGGACACGACTACGGGTATTTCCGCGTTGGAGCGTTCCGTGACCGCAATGAAAGCGGTAGAGGATAATGCGAAACCGGAAGATTTTCGTCGTCCGGGACACATGTTCCCGTTGGAGGCAAAGAAGGGTGGCGTGTTGGAGCGTATGGGACACACGGAGGCCACAGTGGACTTGATGCGAATTGCCGGGTTGAAAGAGTGTGGCTTGTGTTGCGAGATTATGCGGGAGGATGGAACGATGATGCGTACACCGGAGTTGAAGAAGTTTGCTAAAGCGCATGGAATGAAAATGATTACGGTGGCTGATTTGATCACCTATCGTCGGAAAACAGAGATACTGATCGAACGGGTAACCGAGGCTGATATGCCAACAAAATACGGGGACTTCAAAGCCTACGGGTATGTGAACAAGATTAACGGGGAACATCATATCGCTTTAGTGAAAGGTGACGTGACAGACGGGGAACCTGTATTGTGCCGGGTGCATTCGGAGTGTTTGACGGGAGACGTGTTCGGTTCTTTACGTTGTGATTGTGGAGACCAGCTGGCCGAGGCCATGCGTCGGATCGGAGAGAGAGGTCGGGGAGTATTGTTGTATATGCGTCAGGAAGGTCGGGGTATCGGTTTGATTAATAAATTGAAGGCTTATCACCTGCAAGACGAGGGAATGGATACCGTGGAGGCGAATATCGCTCTTGGGTTTAAGGCCGACTTGCGTGAATACGGTACCGGGGCAGAGATTTTGGCAGATCTGGGCGTGAAGAAAATGATCTTGATGACGAATAACCCATTAAAAATTAATGGTTTGACCGGATACGGTATTGAAATTGTGGGACGTGAGCCGATTGAAATGACTTGTAACGAAAAGAACGAGTTTTATATGTACACGAAGTACAAGAAGATGGGACACATGATTCACGTGCGTCAGCGAGAAGAGATCGAGAAATTGAAAGAAGGATTAGAAAACAAATAAATATAAAGACTATGAATTTACTGGAAGGGAAATTATTGGCAGAAGGCCAACGAATTGGTATCGTTGCAGGACGTTTTAACGAGTTTATCACGAGTAAATTGTTGGGTGGAGCGTTGGATGCTTTCAAACGTCATGGCGGAGATGAGGCAAATATTGACTTGGCTTGGGTCCCGGGTGCTTTTGAAATTCCGTTAGTGGCTAAGAAGATGGCCGAGACGAAAAAGTATGATGCCGTTGTTTGCTTGGGTGCCGTGATTCGTGGGGCAACTCCTCATTTCGATATGGTGGCTAACGAGGCAACCAAAGGGATTGCTAATGTCGGGCTGCAAACGGGAACCCCGATTATCTTTGGTGTCCTGACTACCGACACGATCGAACAAGCTGTTGAAAGAGCCGGAACAAAAGCCGGAAATAAAGGTTTCGAGGCGGTAACTACGGCTATCGAAATGATTAATTTGTTGAAACAGATTTGATTTCCTATAAATTGGGAAGAGGTTACCGTCTCGGATTTAATCCGAGACGGTTTTTCAGTTTTTGGGTCACTCATACACCTAAGAGTTCTCTAATTTCATCGATGGTGTATGTTTTCACGTCACCATTTTGGGATTCTTCTATCCCACGTTCTATGGATGTCAAGTTGTCTGGAGCATTAAATCATGGATCGTTACTTGGGCTTGGGTTTGCGGTGTTTTCTGGCAAAAGAGGAAATCACCCTGCTTTTGAGTTACTCAAAAGGTAGCGGGTAACTTGCCGCACCTTGCCCTCGCAAGGTGCAATCGTCTCCGAAGTCGGGCAATTAAAAGAAAGCTATCGTCAAAATCAAAATAATGGGAAGGTGATGACTGCCTTATTAAGATTTATCACTATCTTCGCTTGTTAAATTAGATAAATTATATATTAATATATGGATGGATATTCTCAAACTCCACAAAAAGAGCGGTTGGAAGCTTTACGATTACTTATGCCTGAAGTATTTGATGAGGGGCATATTGATTGGGAAAAGTTGAAAGCTGCATTAGGCGGAAATGTAAACTTTGCTAATGAACGCTATGTGCTGAATTGGGCAGGAAAGAGCGAAGCTTTCAGAGTAATGCAGCAGCCATCAACGGCTACTCTTGTGCCCTGTCGTGAGGAATCTGTCGATTTTGACAACACGCAAAATGTCTTTATTGAAGGTGAGAATATGGAGGTACTGAAAGTGCTTCAGAAAAGTTATTTCAGAAAAGTGAAGATGATTTATATAGATCCTCCATATAATACAGGCAGTGACTCATTTATTTATCCAGACAAGTTTTCTGAAAGCAAGGAGGAATATTTACGTCGTGTAGGAGATAAGAATGAAGAAGGCTATATGACACGCGACGGAATGTTTCGCAAGAATGCCAAAGAGAATGGGCAGTATCACAGCAATTGGCTGAACATGATGATGCCTCGTCTCTATCTTGCAAAAAGCCTACTACGTGAAGATGGTGTGATATTTATTTCAATTGATGATAACGAAGTGCATAATCTTCGCCTGCTGATGAATGAAATCTTCGGAGAGGAGAATTTTGTGGCACAATTTATCTGGCATGCAAAAAAAGGAGGAGGCAGTGATAGCGGTAAAATTGTCACAGACCAAGAATATGTTTTATGTTACCTCAAATCTGATAATCCTGCAGGAGCTTTGCAAAAAGTGGAATTGGTAGGAGAAACATTGGACAAGCAAGATGAAAAAGGAAATTACCGACGTGGAAGGGAACTAAACAAGTGGGGATCTAATTCTAGACGCGAAGACAGACCTACGATGTATTTTCCCATAAAAGGTCCCAATGGGAAAGAAGTCTATCCAATACGTAATGATGGTAGTGAAGGACGTTGGAGATGGGGAAAAAAAGCAATGGAAGCCATAGTAGAAGCTGGTGATGTTGAATTTGTTGAAAGGCAAGATGGAACATACATAGCATATGAGAAAATAAGAAATACAGATGTACGTTTTAAACCCTATCGTACATTTATCAACTGTGGAACTACGGCAGATGGGTCGAAATTAATAAAAAGTATTTTTGGAGCGAAATATTTCGATTTTCCTAAGCCTCTTGACCTAATTACTATTTTAGCGAATATTGGATTAGGTGAAAATGATATTGTATTAGACTTTTTTTCCGGTAGTGGGACAACAGCCCACGCTGTAATGGAACTGAATAAAGATGGTGGAAATCGTAAATATATTTGCGTGCAGCTTCCTGAACTCTGTGACGAAAAAAGTGAAGCATATAAAGCTGGTTATAAAACCATCTCCGAAATATCAAAGGAGCGTATTCGTCGTGCAGGAGCTAGAATTCGCAAAGAAGTTGAGATGGAACAAGCCAAACAGAAAGAACAACTGTCTTTTGATGAAGAACAAACCGTAATAATGCCCGACCTCGGTGTTAAGGTATTCAAACTCTCTGATAGCAATTTCAAACAATGGAGAGACATTAAAGGTTCTGACAAAGAAGAATGGCAACAACAAATATTGAACTTCCTTGATCCGGTGACAGAAAATGCCACAATCGACAATATGGTCTATGAATTGCTATTGAAGAGTGGTAAGGACTTGAATAGCGTCATAGAACGGAAAGAGGGTTATTATCTCATTAATGGCAATGAATTGATTCTGATGTTGGAATCAGCCACTCAAGATGTGGTAAATTCCGTTCTAGCAGAACATCCTGATAAAGTTATTGCACTCGATCGTTTGTTTGAAGGTAATGACCAATTAAAAACCAATACTGTCCTACAAATGTGTGATGCAGGCGTTGAATTTAAGACGATATAAGAAGGAAATATATGGACTTACAAGAAATATATGATAAACTTTCATTCACTGATGATTGCCTTGTACGGTTATCAGATAAGAACTGGAAAAAAAAGGTAGTGCTTCCAAGTCGTGTCTGTCGTTTGCTGGAAGAAAATGAATTATTAAGGACTTTAGATGCTTTCTTTTGTTTCGACAACAAGCCTCTTGTTCTGTTTTTTAAAGATATTCAAGATAGAAAGGCTCTACATCAAGCTATCTGGAATTTTAATGAATCCCCAATCGCTATTATTGTTGAAAACAATGTAGTTGAGATATTCAATGGCTTTGCTATTGATGAGAATAAACAATTGTTAAAGAAGTTGGGTGGGAATGAAACTTTAAATGATTTTACCTATTTTGAGCTAGTAACCGGTAAAACATGGGAAAAGTATAATGATGATATAAGCCATAAAAACAGAGTTGATTATCGTTTATTGGAGAATATTGAAGCTGTACAAGGACTCTTAAAGAAAAAAGGTTTAGCCCAAACAACGGTAAATGCCCTATTGGGCAAAATAATCTTTTTCAGATATCTAATAGATCGCCACGTTAGGCTTAACTATCAAGGGAAAGAACTATGGAGCAATGAAGATTTATGCAATTGTTTAAGCAACAGAGATGAATTTGTCGCTTTTATACGGCATATAGAAGATAAAGATACTGGTTTTAATGGAGATATGTTTCGTATAAGTGAGAGTGAATTCAATACAATAGACCAAGATGCACTAAATATTCTTATCCGATTGTTACGAAGTGAAGAAATCTCGACGAGACAACAATCTTTATTTAATATATATGATTTTTCTATTCTGCCAATAGAGTTTATCAGCAATATGTATGAGAAATTTATTGGAAAAGAAAATCAGGAGAATGAAGGGGCTTATTATACACCTACTTTTTTAGTTGATTATATTGTATCTGAAACTATAGGGAAAAAGCTAACGGAATCAGATGATTACAATTGTAAAGTTTTAGACCCAGCTTGTGGATCCGGAATATTTTTAGTTGAATCATTACGGAAGATTATAGAAAAATACATAGAAATCAATGAAATAACAGATATTAATACTGATGATTTCAGGCAAGCATTAAAGAGTATAGCTCAAGAGAATATTTTTGGAATAGACAAAGATCCGAGCGCAATACAAGTCGCTATATTTTCCGTTTATCTGACGCTGCTTGATTATCAAGAGCCTGCAGATATTGGGAAATTTAAATTTCCCAATTTATTAGGGACAAACTTTATTTGTAGTGATACTTTTGATTTGGATAATAGGGATTTGAAAGCCTTGGAAGATAGAAAATTGAACTTTGACTACATAATTGGTAATCCTCCTTGGAAAAGAGGTGGAATAAAAAAGAATTCTTGTTGCGAAAAGTATTTAAAGCAAAAAGGATATTTAGAAAAGGTCGGAAATAAAGAGTTAGCTCAGGCCTTTGTTTTTCGAACTCTTGATTTTACTAATTCTAGTACACAATGTGCATTGATTCTTGTTAGTAAAGTGTTGTATAATCTCGATAGCAATAAATTCCGTACTTTCATACTTGATAATTTGTTTATCAGTCAAGTTCTTGAATTAGCTCCGGTTCGAAAAGAGGTGTTCAATAAATCAAATGATTCTGCTGTTGCTCCTGCTTGCGTACTTTTTTACAAGAACTCAAATGGGAAATTGACCGATGGTAATATAATAGAACATATAGCATTAAAACCAAATCGTTTTTTTTCTTTGTTTAAGGTCTTTAACTTAACAAGAAATGACATTCAAAGAATTCAGCAAGATAGACTAAAAAAATATGATTGGCTTTGGAAGGTATTGGTTTATGGCTCCTATTTGGACTTTATTTTTATAAAACGATTAAAAGTGAATCCTTCTGTTCACCAAATTATATCTGATGAAAATAATTTTGTTTTTGGAACAGGTATTCAAGAGAGTCGCAATCCGCAGTATGATAGTACTCATTTAAAAGGTTTCCTATTTATTGACGCCAAAGCCGTCAACAACTTCCGGATTGATGATAAGAAAGTATCTACTTTTAATAAAGAAAAAGTACATCGAATTAGGAATGTTAAAGATATTTTTTCTCCTCCAATGCTTCTCTGTCGCAAGGCGTTGGATGCGAAACGATTCATTTTAAGATCTGCTATTTTCTATCAAAAAGCTATTTTCAAAGATTCTATTACTTCAATACGTGCATATAACGGAAACTTATCCATACTAAAAAACATATCATGTATTGGTGTTTCAAAACTCTTTTCTTATTTGGCTATAAATACATTCTCATCAATTGGAATAGAACGTGAACAATCGCAAAATGAGGATAAGTTTGATTTTCCTTATGTGGAATTAAGCAAAGATTCTTATGAGACTTTAGAGCGAATATATAAAGAACAATATGATGCGAAACAGAAAGATATTATTAATAGTGTCAAAATACAGCAATTAGATGAACAGATAGAAAATAAATATGATGAATTGAATGAAGAAATATGTGATACATTACATATACAAGAATCTGAAAAAGATTTGATAGATTATACTTTAGATATTTCTATACCTTTGATAACTAAGCCCAAGGGGTATAAAAACATTTTTAATGCAATAAAGCAGGATGATCAACAGTTAAAAGACTATGCCCAAATATATATAGATCGTTTTGCTAGTAGTTTTAATAAAAATGGGAAGCGTTTCACGGTTGAAATTCTATATTCCAAACAAATTATAGGAATGTATTTTAAAGTAATTGATGAAAGCATGTTCATCGATGAAATCGTTTTTACTTCTGATCATGAAGATTTATTACCTGCTATTATAGCACTGACCTCTGGTAAATTGACTGATGCATTATTTGTACGAAAGGATGTTCGGGGATTTGAAAAGGAATACTTTTATATTTTCAAGCCAAACGAAAAACGTTTATGGTATAAGGCTATAGCATATTTAGATGTTAATGAATTTGATGACGCAATGTTAAGAGTAGGGAGGAACAGAGAATGACAAAAATATTGGATGCGTCTTCCTTCAATTATTCGCAAACCCGAAAAGATTCAAATTTTGAGTTCATTCTGACAAAATGTGTCATCGTGTATAATTTGATTTTGAACTCTGGTATAAATTTGGCAAACGATGAAAACTTAATTAGGGATGAGTTCTTGAAATATTTAAGAGACTTTGACTTTAAAGTGAAAAACGAATTAAAGCATTTGGTTTTTGATAAGGAAGTACCGGAAATAACAGGAAGAGTGGATATTCGTATTCTTCCAACTAAAGATGAATATGTGAATGATAACGCTTACTATATTATTGAGTGCAAAAGATTGAATTCAGCCAACTTCAATGGAGCAACAGGATTGAATGCGGAATATGTAAAGAATGGAATATGCCGGTTTTCTACCGGATATTATTCCTCGTATTTTGGTTATAATGCCATGTTTGGTTTTCTTGTAGAGCCGGTGAATATACAAAAGGACATTGTGAATAATATAAATTCGATGTTGAATACAAATCTTGTTAATACCCAAGGACAGTCAGTTAATGCAAATGCAACACAGCAAATGCAATATGAGAATTTTGCTAATGGATATTCTTATTCCTATGTGTCAAAACATACTCATAGCTCCGGGAATGAATTAGTTTTATATCATCTAATGTTTGACTTTTCAAAGAATATCCAATGAAACTAACCTTTGAGTCCAATTTAGCCTATCAGCAAAAAGCAATACAAGCGGTAGTCAATCTCTTCGAGGGGCAAGCGCTTGAGTACTCGGATTACCAATATAATCTGGATGAGGCTGGTACGCTCGATTTGATAGCAGGAATTGGCAATAAATTGATTTTATCGGAAGAACAAATTCTTGCCAATTTGCAGAAAGTGCAGGAACAAAATGACATCCCGTGTTCAGATTCGCTTAAAGATATGCATTTCTCGGTTGAAATGGAAACCGGTACTGGCAAAACATACGTTTATCTGCGTACAATCTATGAGTTAAACAAAAAGTATGGATTCAAAAAGTTTGTAATTGTGGTTCCGTCAGTACCTATCCGGGAAGGTGTTTTAAAGAACCTGCAAATCACGCACGAGCATTTTCAAATGCTCTATGATAATACTCCCGTTCGGTTTTATGTTTACGACCGTAACAAAATTTCTCAATTAAGAGGATTTGCAACAGGCGACAATATCGAGATATTGGTTATCAATATCGACTCTTTTGCGAAAGACGAAAACGTAATCAACAAGCCTAACGACAAACTGAGCGGACAAGAACCTATCAAATTTATCCAATCCGTTCAGCCTATTGTGATTGTGGACGAACCGCAAAACATGGAGTCGGAAAAACGTGTGGCAGCCATCTCAAACCTTAACCCGCTTTGTACATTGCGTTATTCGGCGACACACCGTAAACGTTATAACTTGATTTATAGCCTGAATCCTATTAAAGCTTATGATTTGGGATTGGTGAAGCAGATAGAGGTCGATTCCGTATTGGAAGAAAATTCTCTGAATGGAGCTTTCGTTGCGTTGGAATCCATGACTACTGCCAAAACAAAGATTACTGCAAAGGTTTTAATTGACGTAAACGACAAAGATGGAGTAAAAAAGAAATCCGTCACAGTCCGTGCAGGTAGCGATTTATATGCACTTTCTAATGAAAGAGAAATTTATCGTAACGGGTATATTGTAGAAGAAATTGATGCGGCAAATGGTTGTATCACATTTTCAAACGGCGAGATTCTCTATCAGGGACAACGGAAAGATGATTTAAACGATGAAATAATGAAGTTCCAAATTCGCCGTACTGTAGAGGAACATTTACGTAAGGAACTGAAACTAAATAAACAAGGTATAAAAGTTTTATCCCTTTTTTTTATCGACCGAGTGGCAAATTATCGGAGCTATGATGCACAAGGCAACGTTGTTGATGGAAAGTTTGCCGCATGGTTTGAAGAAATATATAATGAATTGATACACAAACCTGCGTATCAATCATTGAATAAATATTCCGACAAAATTCATAATGGATACTTTTCACAAGATAAAAAAGGACGGATAAAGGACACGTCAGGTGAAACGCAAGCTGATGACGATACCTACAATTTGATAATGAAGGATAAGGAGACATTGCTGGATATGAATAATCCGCTTCGTTTCATTTTCTCTCATACGGCATTGCGGGAAGGATGGGATAATCCGAATGTTTTTCAAATTTGCACACTTAATGAAACCAAGTCAGAAATAAAGAAACGCCAAGAGATCGGTCGTGGACTTCGGTTGGCAGTTAATCAAGATGGAATGCGTTGCTATGACAGAAACATAAACCGTCTGACCGTAGTTGCCAATGAATCCTATAACGATTTCGCAAAAGCTCTTCAAAATGAGTTGCAAGAAGATTGTGGCGTTGACTTTAGTGGACGTATCAAGCCAAAACGCGATAGAGTGTCGGTCAAGTATAAAAAAGGATTTGAAGCAGATCCATTGTTTCTTACAATCTGGGAAAAGTTGAAAGCAAAGACCATGTATCGTGTAAATTACGATACTAATATACTTGTTGAAAAAGCTAGCAAGGAAATCAAAAAGATGCCTTGTATCAGTGCTCCTACCATTCGTTCTGTGAAAACGGAGGTTGTTATTTCGGATAAGGGTATTAGTGCCCAATATAAAGGAGACAAAATATCCATCCATTCTTCCGATTACCTTATACCTGATGTTTTGGGCTATATTCAAAATCGAACAGAACTGACTCGCTCAACGATAATGCGTATCCTTGTTAAATCTGAGCGTCTTGATGATCTGGCGATCAATCCGCAACTCTTCATGGATCAGGTTGTAGATAAAATCAAACGTGTATTGCAGGAATTGATGATTGAAGGTATAGTGTATCACAAGATCGGTGATTTAACATATGAAATGCGATTGTTTGAAGAACAAGAACTTGAGATTTACCTGAATGACTTTACGTTTAAAGTTTCGGATACGGATAAGACTATCTATGATGAATATGTTCCATTGGATTCTTCTGTAGAGAATACTTTTGCTCGCGATTGTGAGACAAGCGATCAAGTCAAATTTTATTTCAAATTACCGGATTGGTTTAAAATTCCCACACCAATAGGTAGTTATAATCCCGACTGGGCGGTGGTGTTTGATGATGACAAACGAGTCTATTTTGTTGCAGAGACCAAAGACACTGGAACTCCTATTGTCGATTTGGACAAACTACATCCAAGTGAAAGGCTAAAAATTCGTTGTGGTGAAGCACATTTCAAACAGTTTGAAGATTTGGAATATCGAGTGATAAGTAAAGTGAGTGACTTAATAAAAGAATATTGATTATGAACTTTCAATTTAAAGATATGCAATAGTATGATATATGCATGATTTGATCATCTTGTATTGATGTAAAATCTATTTAACGTGGTTCTTTAAAGCTCATACATATAAAATTTGTTCTTGTTTATTGTTTTGTTTCAATAAATAAGTATTTTCGTACATCTATAATTGTTAATAGTTGAAGGTGGGTTGTATGGGAACATTAAACGAACAGGAACTAAAGGAAATAGGGTGTCGTGTAAAGAGAGGTGATCATGAAGCTTTTCACACGCTTTATCGCTGTTACTTTGAACGTTATGTTCGTTATGCTGTTCGTTATACCTGCGATGTCGAGGAGGCTACGGATTTGGTACAGAATGCTTTTTTCTCGTTATGGGAGAATCTTTCCCAGTATGACGAGAGCAAGAACATTTTTCTTTATCTGTTGATAATCGTGAAAAATAATTGTCTGAATTATTTGCGATCGATTAAAATTAAGGATAGTCATGGAGACAAAATTGTGGAGGCAATGTTGTTTTCGGGGGTAGATGATGAAGGAGTGGATGATGATATTCGGGCCCGATTGAAACAGGTATTACAGGAACTACCGGACAAGGGTAGATTCGTGTTGTTGGAGCATATCGTGGAAGGGAAAAAGGTGAAAGACATTGCCTTAGAGATGAATGTGGCGGAATCTACGGTAAAAACCCATTTGAAACGTTCGTTGAAGTATTTGAGAGAACATCTGTCATTTATTCTTTTTTCCGTGTGATGGTATTTCCCTTGGAGATGTGTTCTTGAGATGCAGCACTTTTCTTTGAAAATATTTTGAAACATTGTCCCCCGTTTTGAATCTCCGTGTGTACTTGTGGTAAATATAAATCAAGTATGCGTGAAGAGAATTTTATAGAATGGAGAATACTTGCCGGAAAACTTCGGGGAACCCTTTCAAGCAAGGAGGAACAGGAGTTTCAGGCTTGGTGTAATGCGAGCATACGACATCGGAGATATTTCGAACGGCTGGGGAAGTTATGGGATTCGGGGGAAGAGGGCGAGATCCGGGTGGATGTGGAGGCCATGATTCGTGACTTTGACAGACACGTGGAGAAGAGAAAGAAAATTGCGATCCGTCGTCGCTGGATACAAGTGGCAGCCGTGGTAATTCCTCTGATTGTACTGGGGGCTGTTGTTTATTGGAATCGAGGAATGAAACCGGTAGAACAGGTTGCTGTTAATACGTTGTTGATGCCGGGAGAGAGTCGGGCGAAATTGACTTTGTCCGACGGGCGGGTGGTATTGCTTGATAAGATGCAAAATGATGAAACCATGATTGATGCGGGTAATTCTTTTATCCGGAGGGGTGAAGGACGGGTGACCTATGTCAAAGGGAGCGAGAAATCCCCGGGTAAAGTGGAGTACAACGTGATGGAAGTACCTCGGGGTGGCGAATACGTGTTGGAATTGTGTGATGGTACCCGGGTGTGGTTGAATTCTCAAACCCGCCTAGTTTATCCGACTTGTTTCGTGGGTTCGGAGAGAGTGATTGAGCTTGATGGGGAGGCTTATTTCCAGGTCGCTCGTGACACGACCATGCCTTTTGTTGTCCGGGTAGGCAAGAATGCAGTTCGGGTATATGGAACTTCATTTAACGTGAGTGCTTATCGAGAAGATGCCAATATGATAACAACGCTGGAAACCGGAAACGTGGGACTTTGGGTCGGGGAGAAAGAATATCGTTTGGTCCCCGGGGATCAAGCTGACGTAACGGTTGCAACCGGAACTGTTGTTAAGCACAAGGTGAATGCGGAGGCGTATTGTTCCTGGAGAAGCGGAACATTCATTTTTGAGGAAGAACGATTGGAGAGCATATTGAATCGTTTGTCCAGATGGTATAACGTGGATATATTTTATCAGAACGAGTCCATCAAGGATTTGCATTTTACTGGGGATCTGGGGCGGTATGAAGATTTCATGGAGGTGCTGAAGTTAATAGGGTTAACTACGAATGTTGAATTTGTCGTAAATGAAAGAAATATTATCGTGAAATACAAATAAAAAAAGAGACCGGAGAAGAAACTGCCATTTCTCTGCCGGTCAGAAATAATCATATTTAATTGAAACAAAGTTATGAAAAAAAACAATGTGTTGTATCCATTGCTTGGTCTGCGGGTACATTTAAATCGATGTTTGCCCATGAAATTGATGATTTTACTGGTTTTTGTCTTTTCGATACCCGCCTTCTCGGCCGCGTATAGTCAAGAAGGCAGTGTTAGTTTTTCTGCGGAGAATATGAAGGTAGAGGAGATAATTAAACACGTGCGGAGTATTTCGGGCTACAAATTTTTGTTTAATCACGAGGAGTTGAGAACCGCGGGAACGAAGAGCGTGAAGTTTGCCAACACTCCGATTCGTGAGGTGATGAATGAGGTATTGAGAGGGACGAATTTGACCTATCGTTTAGAGAAGGACGTGATTGTCATTTATCCGATAGTCGTCACGGCACGGGATTCCGTGCAAAAGAGCGTGACGGTAAAAGGGGTTGTCAAGGATGAAAAGGGGGCCACGTTACCGGGTGTCACTGTTTTACTGAAAGGGACCACGATCGGGGTTACGACTGATGAGGATGGAAAGTTTTCTTTAACGATACCGGAATCTCCGAATGCGGAATTTCTTTTTTCGTTCGTGGGGATGATCCCGCAAACCGTTCTTTACCGTAATATGCCAAAGGGTGATTGGACGGTAGTCATGAAAGAAGAGGTGATGGAGGTTGACGAGGTGGTCGTGACCGGATTATTAACGCGCAAGAAAAGCGGTTTTGCAGGAACGACGACCATGATCACGAAACAAGAATTAGCCAAGGTGTCGACGGGGAATATCTTTACCACGATTTCGGCTATTGACGCGGGATTTAAGATTAACGAGAATAATCTGGACGGGTCTAACCCGAACGTGTTACCCGACTTTACTATCCGTGGTAAAGGGTCTTTTCAGAATGGGTCGACGGCCCCTATTTTTATTTTGGACGGTTTTGAAGTGTCTGCCCAAAAAGTTTTCGACATGGATGTTAATCGTATCGAAAGTATTACCTTGCTGAAGGATGCCTCGGCCACGATTCTTTACGGTTCCCGGGCATCGAACGGGGTGATCGTAATCGAGACGACAGCTCCCCAGGCGGGAAAGTTACGAGTGACTTACGATTTCAAACCGACCATCGGGGTGGTAGACCTGACGGATTATGATTTGATGAATGCCCGGGAGAAATTGCAGTACGAGAAAGAGGCGGGGTTGTATGAGTACGAGGGAAGTGTCGGTTACGAGGAAAATAATCGTCGGGAGCAAGCGAAACTGGATGAACAATATTACACGAAATATAAAAATATTGTAGAGGGAGTGAACACTTACTGGTTATCTCAACCGGTAGAGTCTTCCTTCTCTCATGCTCATTCCATATTCGTGGAAGGTGGAGCGGATAATGTGCGTTACGGTATTGATGCCTCGTACAATCAGAATAAGGGGGTGATGAAGGAATCCGGGCGTGATCGTTTGGGGTTAGGGTTTACCTTGATCTACCGGATAAAGGATAAGGTGACGATTCGGAATTATATGTCTTATGCTCACACGAAGGCTTATAATTCTCCTTATGGCAGCTTTTCCACGTATGCTGCGTTGAATCCTTACGAACGGATTTATGATGAAAACGGGGAGTTGATAGCCAAGTTGAGCGACGGAACGACGAATCCCCTGTATGATGCTTTTTTGCCTAATCGCAGTTTCACAAAGATGCAGGAGTTCACGGAACAATTAAGCGTGGACTGGTTTATCCGGGAGGGATTGCGTCTGAAAGGGCAAATCTCGATCGTGAAAGGTGAAACCAGCGGGGAGAACTATAAGTCTCCGTTCTCCGCGGAGTTTTTGAATACCGTTTATAATTCAGAAAACCGAATGCAGGAATATCTTCCGATTGCAAAGCGTGGGTATTTGTCCATGACGGACGGGAGTAGCTTGGGGTATAACGGGAATATTACATTGAACTATAATACTCTGTTCGGGGAGAAACATATTCTTTACGCGGGTATCGGATGCGAGGTGAAGCAGGATGATAGTAATTCACATGGTTTCACGTTAACCGGATTCCCGGACGATCGTTATTCCGACCCGGCTTTTGCCATCCAGTTCAAGGAAAATTCAAGAGCTACCAGTGATGAGAGTAAATCCCGTTCCATCGGTTTCTTCGCTAATGGGAACTATATTTATGATGATCGTTATTTCGCAGACGTATCCGTGCGTATTGACGGTTCTTCCAAGTTTGGAGTGGACAAACGTTTTGCACCTTTCTGGTCCGTGGGTGCCGGGTGGAACGTGCATAACGAGAAGTTCTTTAAATCGACAAAGGTGAGTATGCTGAAATTGCGTTATTCATACGGTGTAACGGGTAACCAGGAGTTCTCGGCTTACCAGGCCCAGACGATGTTCCAGTTCAACACGGATCGTTTGTATAATTCTTCCGTTACGGCGGAGTTGATGGGATACGGGAATCCGGATTTGGAATGGCAGAACCAGTACCAATCGAATTTCGGGTTGGATTTCGGTTACGCAAAAGACCGTATTCGTGTGCAGTTCAACTATTATTTGAAAAAGACACAGGGATTGTTGACCACGATTACCGTGGCTCCTTCTCTGGGTTTCCCATCGGATAAGTATACGGCGAATTTGGGAGAGATTCAGAATAAAGGGCTGGAGGTAAATCTGAATGCCGTGATTATCCGTGATATGGAGAAGGAACTTGAATGGTCGGTGATGTTTCAGGCTGCCAATAACAAGAATAAGATTAGGAAGATTTCCACTGCCTTGAAAACGGTAAACGATGAGAATAATAAAAATACTCAAGTTCCGGGAGCAGTTTACGAGGAAGGGGAATCGATGAGCGCGATTAAAGCTGTTCGTTCTCTAGGTATTGACCCGACAACCGGTAAGGAGTTGTTCGTGAAGAAAAATGGAGAACTGACTTACACGTGGGATGCGGAAGACAAGGTGATTTGCGGGGACACGGAACCCAAGGTCTTCGGGAACTTCGGAACCAACCTGTATTGGAAGGGGTGGAATTTGAATATGGTATTCAAGTATAATTTTGGTGCGGATTATTATAATTCGACCTTGGCTCAACGGGTTGAAGGTGCCGATCCCGCAAAGAATGCAGACCGTCGGGTGTTGAAGGATCGGTGGAAAGAACCGGGACAGCATGCTCTCTACAAGAATATAAAGGATTACAAGACGACTTATATTTCCAGTCGTTTCGTGCAAAAGGATAACACGGTACAGTTATCGACGCTTTCTTTGTCTTACGAGGTAAACAAGGCGTGGATCAGTCGGTTTGGAATGAATACGTTGAGATTGAGCTTTTACATGAACGACGTGTTCCGGGCTTCAACCGTGAAAAATGAGCGGGGAATTGACTATCCTTTCCAACGTAGTTTTGTGTTCGGGTTAAATGTCAGTTTTTAATTTAAATGGATCAGGTTATGAAATTGAAATATGTAATTATCGTGTTGATCGCTCTGTTGTCGTTCTCGTCATGTAATGACTGGCTGGACGTGGTTCCGCAGGGGCAAGTGCAGGGCGAAGATTTGCTTACGGACGAGAAGGGATATAATTCAGCCCTGGATGGTATTTATTATAAGTTGACTTCAGAGACGCTTTACGGGATGGAGTTATCGTTCGGGATGATGGACGTGCTGGCTCAATACTGGGATTTGTCCACGAAGACGAAGAATCCCTATTATAAACAATCGTTGTTTGACTACGAGGATGCAACTTCAAAAACTCGTTTCAAGGCGATCTGGTCCATGATGTATCAGGGGATCACGCAGGCTAACTATATTTTGGAATCTTTGGAAGGGAATCGTGACAAGATCAAGTATTCCGAATTGATAGAGGGAGAGGCGTATGCTTTGAGAGCTTTTATCCACATGGAACTGGCGTCTATGTATGGTCCGGTGATTCGCTCGGAGGCCGATTTGGATAAGAAATGTATCGCTTACCGCACAGAATATAACGTGAAGGCTCAGGAATTTGAATCTATGCGTTCAGTGTTGACAAAGGCTAAAGAGGATTTGACGAAGGCTGCGGAATTGTTGAAAAATGATCCGATCGTTGAGAATAAACGTTACGGGAACGGGAATAGCTCGATGCTTGATTATCATGCCGTGTTGGAAAGAAGAGGTGACCGGATGAACTTGTATGCCGTGAAGGGATTGTTGATGCGGGTGGAACTGGCATTGATGAATAAAGCGGGGGCCCGGCAGTTGGCCGTGAACCTGATTGATGAGTGTAAATCCACCGAGTTGTTTACCTTGACAGACAAAACGGATAAACTGTATGATATTAATATGGGCGAGGAGATGTTGTTGGGATTCTACAAGAATGACCTGTGGGAAGTGGCCCGAGATACTTTTGGAATGGAAAAAGGGAATGCCGAGGCCAATTTTTGTATCACTCCTAACCAGTATGATATATATCTGAATGAACTTTACGGGCGGGTCCCGGATGGTTCGGGTACGGATAATCGTTTGCGCGTTTGGTTCCAGAGACCTTCTTCCGGTGCGGATTATTACAATTTCCAGAAACTTTACGAAACTTCGCATCCCGGCACGGTATATTTGCCCTACTATCCGGAGGTGGCTATCTTAAAACTGTCTGAAGTGTACTATGTTGCCTGCGAAACATCGATTGGTGTGGATAACGGGAAAGCGTTGGAGTATCTGAATGAGGTTCGTGATTCCCGGAATCTGGCTAAATTGGCAGGTCCATATGGAAATGAGGAATTGATGGAATACTTGATGCGGGAGATGCGGAAAGATTTTATCGGGGAGGGGCGGATGTGGCCTATTTACAAGAGGCTGTACCGGGACTTCTACGTGCGTCAAGGGGTAATCATTGCCCCGACGGAGGACAAGTACGTGTTCCCTATCCCGGATGAAGAATACGAGTATTCCCCCAACACGAACCCCAAAGGAGACAAGTAACCTAATAAGCGAGTTATACTATGAAAAAGATAATATTATATATGATCATGGCTATTGCCGGAATGATAGCCGTGTCCTGTGATAAGGCGATAGATGAGTTTGATAATTCAACGAACTATATTTATTTCGATATGCCATTCGTTTTGGATCAATACGGGAGAAAGACAACTGTTCGGGAGGATAGCTTGATGTACTCTTTTGCTATGGATGATCCGTCGGTGACGGAATACACGTTTAAGATTCCGGTAAATTCTGTTGGTCTGGTGACCGATCAGGACCGGGATTTTAAAGTGGTTGTTGAATCGGGAACCGCTACTGGAAATGATTGGGATGAAACGGCTTTATCCAAGGGGATGATCCCGGCGGGTAAATTAATTGATACCCTGCGGGTGACCGTGAAACGTACCGATGGCTTGAAAAAAGAATGGAGAACGATTACCTTTCGTTTGGAACAGAATGAACATTTTGCATTGGGAGCCACAGAGTTGTTGAAGGCTAAAATATCCTTCACCGATATTTTGCAACCCCCAACCTGGTGGGCTACTTGGGAAAAATATTTTGGTGAGTTTTCTCGTGAGAAATATGCCAAGTGGCAGGAGATCTATTATTTGGGTGCCGATCCTAATTTGGAGAAATATGGTCCGGATACCGGTAAGCAGTTGTACTGGGGACAAATGCCTTATTACACGGTGTCCAGTTGGTACCCTTCAACGTTTATGTTTATCCGTAAGTTGAAACAGTATTTTATTGATAACGAGGTGTACCCGGACGGGGATACTTCCAAACCCAGAATCACTCTTCCTTAATCCTTAAATCTGTTTATTATGAAAAAGAATATAACGATATATCTACTTTTGCTGGCAGCGATATTTTTCGCTTGTTCGGAAGATAAAGGAAATTACGATTATGACCCTGCTAATAATTTGAAAATTAAAGGTATTCCCACGGATACCGCCGTGCAAAATTACGAGGTATTGAAGTTGGTGCCGGAATTTGAGCGTTCCCTGCTCCCGTCGGAAGAGGGATTCGTGTACAGTTGGACGATCGAGGGAGAGGAAGTTGCCACGACCCGAGATTTGGAATACACGATTCCTGGTAGTTTGAACGTGGGTAAACATGATTGTCGTTACATTGTCACGGATTCGAAGAATGACATGAAATATTTCTATTCTTTTAATATTTCCGTGACGTCGCCTTTCTCCTGGGGATATTATTTCTTGTGTGAGGGTGCGAACAAGGAATCAATTTTGTCCTATTTTTCTGCCAAAGAAGGTACGACGGATTGTATTCACGTGGATAATATCGGGGGATATTCCCTAGGGAGCGAGCCGAAGGCGATCATCGAACAATTCGGTAATATCTCTTCTTTAGGGGATTATTATTACACGTTTTACGTGATTTCCGCCAAGGGGGAGACTCCCACGATTATCACGGATAACGGGGCTTTCATGCCTACGGGGTTGATCACGAATTCCAGTTTTATGTTCGAGGGAGATTCCTATAACCCGACGGATGGCGTGATGATGGCCACGGGTACTCCTTATTTTATCTCGAACGGGAAGATTTATTCCTATAATTCGGGACTGTTATATCGTCCGGCACAACATGACAAGGAGTATAAATGGAGTCATCCGGCCTCTTATTATAGTTACGTGTTTGTTTTTGACGAACTGAGCAAGAAGTATTATGTGCTGAAGAATCAGATTAACGATCCGGAGCAGGGTTTGGTATCAGATAGCTATGCGCTGGATCGGGTTATAGAGATCAAGGAACAACCGAGTTACGAGGGACAGACTCTTGTTTCACAATCCGTGGGGATGGATGCCGATGCTCATGTCTTGTCGTTGGCCTTGGCTGAATCGGGAAAAATTAATCTGGTTTCATTGCAATATATTGATTTCAGGGCAGCAAAGGATGAAGACCCTGAAATCAAGGAACAGGGTATATTGAAAACTTCCGAATCTCTCTCTTTGGCGGGGGCGGATGCTAATACACGGGGTATTTTGGTCGGACAGGACTGGTATTTCGTTGTAGGTAATAAAGTGTACACTTCTCCGGTTTTGAAACCGCAACTTGCAGATTTGACGACTTTGCCGGATGACTTGGGAGTACCGGTTGCTGTGGCTGTTACTTCAAAAGAGACGCATCTGATTATCGCTACTTATGATGCTGGTAGTAGTCACGAGAATAAAGGATCGTTCGCTCTTGTAGATCTTACGACGAAAGAAGTTAAAGTACATCGTAACGTGATGGGAAAATGTGTGGTGGCAAAAGGGTATGATGCGAACCCGTGGTTCTAGTATTGGATTTCCTTTCCCCTCCCGGACAAGGAGGGGAAAACCATTTGATAATTAGTGTTACCACGTATTAGTTTCCTTCTTTTACTTGAATTCATTTTATCGCATTGGCAATGATTAATTGTCGTTTGGAATAACCTACCTGTACTTTCCCTTTAGGCAGTTCGAACTTACCTAAGGAAACCCGGCCTTCAGTTTCAGCTCTATCAGACTATTCTCATAGATTAGGGTATATAGTTGCATTTTGATGAATTTATTCTCATGTTGCTGTTTGCTTTGTTTAAAAATGTTGTATATTTGTGGCGTACGTCATAATCAGCGAAGTAGTGGACCTGCTTCAATTTCAGTGGCAGGCATTTTTTTGCCTGCTGCTGTTGCCGATATACGGTTCCGCACCCCCGTGGAGTGCATTAATGTGCCTCCGGCTTCGCTGAAGTGACGTACAACGGGTCAGGCGGGACCGTTCTTTTTGGAATACCCGTCAAATTAATACATAATTATTATGGAAGAAGATGTAAACCGTATGTCTGCGGTAGACATGGAAGTACCTAGGCGGGTTGCAAATCAGTTATCAATTGAGGAGAAACAAAAATTGATGGAGTATTATTCGAAACAACTCGAAATGATGTATCCGATTGCGTCACCGGGAATGACGGATAAAGCGGGACTTGTGACTCTCCAAAGAAGAAACACGAGTTTGATTGAGATGTTGACCGTATTCGATCGTTCATGGGCAAATGAAATCACGGTTGTACAAAAAGCTGTTCTGCAATATTTGGCTACCGAGGGTATTTCTAAAAAGGAACGATTACGGATAATAGAAGTATGGGGAGATTGGACTACTTTTGTGTTAGATAATTCTCGCTTTCGGGTGTTGCTTGGTCGATTTTTACAATATCATCAGCGTCAAGCGTGTGAATTGAATGAGTTATTGAAAGCGGAGAATATGTCGTTGAACGTAGATGGGCAATCAATTAATAGTCAGAATTATGGGAAATAGTAGTTTTATCCCAGCATCGAATGTGTCGGAAAAATTTACAGGCGATGAATATCTTGCCGATTTCTTAACCGAGAATTGTTTTTACCGACAAATGGTCGAGGATCTTAAAAAATGTAACGTGGATTTGGTTTCTGAAGATCCGTTGGAAACGATCTATAATTGTATTTGCCATCTCAATAATCTTTTCCGGGTACTTCGTCGTCCATGGAGTATCGAGTGTGGAAAAATACAAAAAGCTTGTGCTTATTATGTTGCTAACGCTAAACAGTCAAAGCAAGAGAATGAGGCTATTATTGATGCGTCAAATGGCTTTATATCTTCGATCTGTTATTTCACGGAATGGTATGATTTTATTTGTCAGATGCAACAATTCCTTTGTCATCAGGAAAAAGAGCTGAAGCGGGTGTTTAAGAAACAGAAGCAAAAAGTTGTCAGTAATGATAAACCTGTCACGGAAATTACGACTTATTGTATGACTGTGGGAAAAAGTGAAATCTATGGTATGACGTATGGGCAACTCGAAGAACTTTACAAGGCTGTCGGTTTATTCATCAAGCGGGAAAAAGCTCCTTTTGACTGCAATATTAAAGGGTATAACAGATATCCGATTAGTATAGATAAGAGTATAAATTTTGATGTACGCAAGGAAGTGTTTTTTGTAGACTATAGTCTTGACTCGTTTGAATCTAGTTTGAATTGTATGTCTGCTGATCAACTGAAAAGGGTGGCAGATGTTATTACTGAATTTTTGAAAACGTATGGCGAGAATGGAAATCGGAAGGTTTGTTGGGATGTTGCGGATTACTCTCCTGTTCTGTCTGGTCGGGAAATTTATTTTAGAGTGAATGAAGATTCCCGAACTACACATTTCATGACACCACCTTATGTTCGAAAGTGTATTGATAAGGTGGAAGATCGGGAAGTAGAGATCAGTTACAATATTAATGTGAACGAATTGGAATCAGTAAGTTTGTCTTTTGAGGAATTCATATCGTTGTATCGACAATTGGGGAGTTTTTTGAATTAGTGCTTATAAAACGAGGGAGTCATTAAATATAATCACTCCCTCGTTAATGTTATTTGTAGTATCTTATTTCTTTTTCGGCATCTGTTTCATCCGTTGTTCTTGCATCCGCTGCATTTCTTCCAGTTTTTGTTGGAATTTGGATTTTTTCACGGGTTTCGTTTTGGCGAGTTCTATTTGTTTCAATAGTTTCTCGTCGTTCACGAATTTCCGGATAGCCCAAGTTTGAACGATCGTGATCAATGTGGCAATGAAATAGTAGTAACTCAAACCGGAGGAATAACTGTTGAAGATGAATAGGAACATGATAGGCATAATATACATCATCACTTGCATTCCTTTCATCTGGTCATTCTGCGGTTGGTTCTTACTATTGTACCACATATACAGGATGTTCGTGATTGTCATTAACAAACAGAACAGACTGACATGGTTCCCGTAGAACGGAATGGTGAAGGGCAGCGTGGCGATGGAATCGTATGATGCCAAGTCGGTGGCCCACAAGAAACTCTTCTGGCGCAGTTCGATGGCTCCGGGGAAGAAGTAGAAGAGGGCGATCAATATAGGCATCTGCAAAAGCATCGGTAGGCATCCTCCCATGGGGTTCACTCCTGCTTTCTTGTACAGTTTCATGACGGCTTGCTGGCGTTCCATGGCTTTGTCGGCAGGGATTTTCTTGTTGATCTCGTCAATCTGTGGTTTCAAGACACGCATCTTGGCTTGTGACATATATGATTTGTATGTCAGCGGGAAAAGAACGAGTTTAATGATCAAGGTCAACAGGAAGATGATCAGACCGTAATTCAAAGTCACGTTGGTTTCTAAGAAGTTGAAAATCGGAATTACAACGTAACGGTTGAACCAGGCGATCCATTTCCACCCGAGGTCAACCAATTTGGGGAGTTCGATATCTTTACCGTATTCTCTCAAAGTCGGGTAGGAGTTGGGCCCGAAGTAGAAACGCATATCGTATTTTTCAATGGCTTTCCCGGAGTAAGGCAATGAAATTTCGGCATCTGCCGTTTTCAAAAAGCCTGGGGTTGTGTTGTTGGCCGTGGAGACCAACACGTTCGGGAATGACTCGTTTGCGATAAGTACGGAGGAAAAGAATTGTTGTTTGTAAGCCACCCATTTCACGCTTGTCGGCAAGTCTACTTTCTCGTCTCCGGTCAAGGAAAGATGTTCTACATCATTATTTGAGAAGTTGTAGTATACCCCGGTATAACGGCTTTCAAAATCCCTACTTTTTTCAAGCTGAGGCATATCTACTCCCCAGTATAACGTGAGGAAGTTCGTGTTCGAGGCGATAACGTCATTCAGATTGTACGTGTTGATGTTGAAATCAACCATGTAAGAATCCGGAGCTAATTTGTACTCGAATTCGAGGTATTTGTTTTCATCCACGTAGGCCCGCATCGTGAGTACTTGTTCTGCCCCCTCGGCATTTAGTTCTTTTTGATTCGTGTTTGGAACGAAAATTAGATCTGCCGTGTTGATTTGCTTGTTCCGGGCGTAAAAGTTCAAGCCCATGGAACTCTTGTGGTCTTTCCACAGAATCAACGGGAGAGAGTCGTGTGTACGGTATCCTTTTAGGTCAACATAGTCAATGCATCCCCCTTTGGTGTTGATGTGTAATTTGATTTTGTTATTTTCCAGAGTGTATTGTTCTACCGGCAGTGAATCCTGTTTGAAGATGGCCTCTGTTCCGGCTTGCTGTGTTTCTGTATTTTGTTGTTGTGCTGCAAAATCTGCTTGGCGTTCTTTCTCCAATGCTGCGGCCCGTTGGGCTTCAACCCGTGCAATGGAGTCCCGGACATGCATAGCTTTCAGTTCCTCTTTGGAAGGACTCATGAAATAAGAGTAGCCGATTAGTATGAGTGCGATGACTACTAAACCGGTTATTGTATTTCTATCCATATTTTAATATTAGGTTTTAAATTTTTGATTTTGGAGTGAACCGCACGGGGCGGTTCTATCTGTTATCTTTTAGTTTTTATCTTTTAACTTTTATGATAGACAGGCTTTCACAAATGCCACGAATAGAGGATGCGGGTTGGTTACGGTACTCTTGTATTCGGGGTGGAACTGTGTACCCACGAACCATTTATGGGTCGGGATTTCCACGATCTCAGTTAATCCCGTGTCCGGATTAACTCCTGTCGTGATCATTCCGGCCTGTTCGAATTGTTCGGTGTATTTGCCGTTGAATTCGTAACGATGGCGATGTCTTTCCTCAATATCTTTTGTCCCGTAAGCCTCAATCGCTTTAGATCCTTCTTTCAGCACGCATTTGTATGCTCCTAGACGCATGGTTCCCCCTTTGTCTGTAACTTCTTTCTGAGACTCCATCAAGTCGATAACCGGGTATTTGGTTTTCGGGGCCATTTCCGTGGAATCGGCTCCGTCCAGGTGCAGCACGTTACGAGCGTATTCGATAACAGCCATTTGCATACCCAGGCATATTCCTAGGAAAGGGATATTGTTGGTTCGGGCATATTCGATGGCAAGAAGTTTTCCTTCAATTCCTCGTTGTCCGAATCCGGGAGCCACGAGAATACCGTCTACATCTTTGAATATGTCACACACGTTTTCCACGTTGATGTCGTGTGCGCTGTGTACCCATTTAATATTTACCTTACAATCATTAGCAGCCCCGGCGTGGATGAATGATTCCACGATAGATTTATAGGCATCGTGTAACTCCACGTATTTCCCGACGAGGGCGATGGTGACTTTGCGATTATAGTTTTTGAATTTGTATAGGAAACGTTCCCATGATTCCAAGTCCGGCTCGTGTTTTAAAGGTAATCCAAGCTGGGAAAGAACGATTTCATCCAGTTTTTCTTCCCGCATTTTGATCGGTACCTTGTAAATAGTGTCAACGTCTATGGATTGGATAACGGCTTTCGGGTCAACATTACAGAAAAGAGCAACTTTTCTCCTCAGATCTGAACCCAATTCATGTTCCGTGCGCAACACGATGATGTCCGGTTGTACCCCGTTTTCGAGGAGGGCTTTAACCGAGTGCTGTGTGGGTTTGGTTTTCAACTCACCAGAGGCACTCAGGTAGGGGACCAAAGTCAAATGGATGAACACGGATTTTTCACCCAGCTCCCAACGTAATTGGCGAACGGCCTCGATGAACGGTAAGGATTCAATGTCACCGACTGTACCCCCGATTTCAGTGATTACCACGTCGTAATCCCCTTTTGCCCCGAGGAGTTTTATATTTCGTTTGATTTCATCCGTGATATGCGGGATGATTTGTACTGTTTTGCCTAGATAATCACCGCGACGTTCTTTCGTGATCACGTTTTGATAGATGCGTCCAGTCGTGATGTTGTTCGCCTGGGACGTCGGGATATTTGTGAACCTTTCGTAGTGTCCCAAGTCCAGATCGGTTTCTGCCCCGTCATTGGTCACATAACATTCGCCGTGTTCATAAGGATTCAAGGTTCCGGGATCGACATTGATATACGGGTCCAATTTCTGGTTTGCAACTTTATAACCTCTTGATTGGAGTAGTTTTGCTAATGAGGAAGCAATAATTCCTTTTCCTAAAGAAGAAGCAACTCCACCCGTAACGAAAACATATTTTGTTGACACGATATAAATATTTTATAGTTATTTCTATATTATACATCCAACGGTTTGAAAATACTTGAACTTTTTGTTATTCAATGAATAACAATCAAATGGAACAAGTATGTTGAAACTTAACGACAAAAGTAAGAAAAAATATCATACAAACATAAAAAGAGGCATTTTTGAAATGCCTCTTTTTGTGTTTGATGGTCTCGACTTAAATCATGCCATCGATGAGTCTCAGCTTTTCTTGCATTAATGCCAGTTTGTGGCGAGCGCTCTCGATCTTGTTGGAAAATTCTTTGACCAGGCTCTCGGAATTACTTGATTTGGAGAAGAATCCAATATTGTTTTCCCAAGCGTGAAGGTCTGTTTCCAGTTGCTTGATCTTGTTGACTAATTTTTCTCTTTCTTGAATGATCTTGCTGTCCTTGTCATCACTGTTGTCGAACGTGTTGATTTTGGACTTAAATCGTTCGATATTTTTCTCGAATTCGTCGATGTCAAGCTGATCAAAGTGATCGTTGATTAGTTTACGGAATTCGTTTTGAACGGTTTCTTTTTCTTTGATCGGAACAAATCCGATTTCTGCCCAGCGGGTTTGGAAGGCTTTCAAAGCCTCGATGTCATCATCGTTATTGCCGGTCAATTTGAAATTGCGTACTTCTTCAATCAGTTCTCGTTTCAGTTCAAGATTCTTTTCTTGATCGGAAGAGACGTGTTTGAATTGCGCTGATTTGCGGTCAAAGAAATGATCACAAGCAGACCGGAAACGGTTCCATATCTTGTTGGATACTTTTTTGGATACGGGGCCGATTGTTTTCCATTCTTTTTGGTACTCGATGATTTTCTTCGTGGTCGTACCCCAATCCGTGCTATCCTTTAACGCCTCGACTTTTTCGCAAAGTTCTATTTTCTTGGTCAAGTTTTTATTCTGTAAGGTCTGTATATCTTGGAAATATTGACGTTTTCTCTCGAAGAAGGCATCGCAAGCTGCCCGATAACGTTTATACAGGCGATTGCGTTCCTTGAGTGGAATTGTTCCGGCATGTTTCCATTCGGTTTGCAGGGCAAGAACAGTATCCGTAGCCACGTTCCATTCGGAGAGTTTCTCGAAGGAAACAGATGCGTAATTTTCCAGTTTTACGCAAATCTCTTCTTTGATTTTCAGGTTGTTGTCCTGCTCTTCCCGGAGGTTGTCGAAGAAACGATGGTAAGCGTTGTTGATCTTGTCCGTCACTTCTTTGAATCGGTTCCAGGTTTCTTCTTGAACTTCTTTGGCAACCGGTCCGATCTCTTTCCATTGCGAATGGAGAGATTGCAGTTGTCGAAAGGCATTCCCGATGTTATTGTCTTCGAGTAAAGCGTTAGCTTGTTCAATCAGGGCATTTTTGGCATCTAGGTTTTTTTTCAGATCAAGATCCCGCAACTCCTTGTTAATTTTGATATAATTGAAGAAGTTCTCCACGTGATGGTGGTACGTTTCCAGCAAATCGCTTGCTTGAGCTTGCGGAACCATCCCCGTGTTTCTCCATCTGTCTTGCAAATTTCTGAAATCCTGGTATGTTTTGTTCAGTGATTCCTCGTGTTGAATCAGATCTTTTAACTCCTCGATAATCTGGAGTTTTTCTTTCAAGTTCTGTTCTTTCTCTCCTTCCAGTTTTTTGTAATATTCCGATTTTTTCTCCCGGTAGGTCCTATACACGCTATAAAAGCGTTCCTTGGAATTGTCCTGATAGTCGAATGTCTCAGCCGGACTCCCGTCTTTGGTAAAATCGGCTAATGCTTTATCGTATTCTTTTTGGTACTGGGCCTCGAAAACTTGGGGTAGGGAATCCAGCACCTTCAGGCGTTGCACGGGGAAATCGTCAATTAAAGACTTCATGTGAGAAATAATTTCGTCCGTGTTAAAACTGGAGAAATCCCATACCGGAACTTCCTTTTCGGGGGCTTTCTCTATCGGTGTAGGTTGACCCTGAACTGAAACCTCGTTTCGTGTTTCGTCATTTAAAGTATCCGGAGAAATTGGCTCGTTGTTATTCAACTCTTCGGCTTGTTGTAAGTTTTCTTGCTCCATAACTGTTCGTATTTTTACGCATTCAACTCACGAAATTAATGATTAATTCTGATAATGCCAATTTATAATGAGTAAAAAAAGCGAGAGAGAGTTCTTTTTGGATTTCAATTGTAAAGCACGTATCTTTGACATTTATAATTGATGCTTATGTTTTCGTATATTCTATATGGTTTTATATGGTTGATCAGTTTTCTTCCGCTCCGGATTCTCTATCTGGTGGCGGATTTGAACTATTTGTTGCTTTATTACGTGGTCCATTATCGACGTGGGGTAGTGAGAACAAATTTATGTAATTCTTTCCCGGAGAAAAGTTTGCGGGAGATCAAGGTGATTGAACGGAAATATTACAAACATTTGGCTGATTTATCTATCGAATTGTATAAGTTGTGGCATATGTCCGAGGCGTCAATCCGAAAACGTTGCGTGTTTAAGAACACGGAATTACCCCAGTCGTATTTTAACGAGGGAAGGAGCGTGATCGGGGTGTTGGGGCATTATGGTAACTGGGAGTGGATGTCTTCTTATAGTTTGTGGGAAACGGGGGCGGATTTTCTGGCTTTGTATAAACCGATTCGTGATAAAGTGACGGATCGTATGATGAAACAGATTCGTTCAAGGTTCGGGGCGGTACTCGTGGCAAAGGATGACACGTTAAGGGTTATCGCTCGTTACCGTTCGGAAAATCGTTTGTTTCTGGCTGGCTTTATCGGTGATCAGACTCCTAACGGACGTAATTTGAATTTCTGGATGCGCTTTTTAAATCAAGATACCCCGGTTTTGCTCGGTACGGAGCGGATTGCCCGGAAGTATAATATTCCGGTAGTTTCGGTGCGAATGCGTAAGGTGAAACGTGGGTATTACGAGGTCGAGTTCGTGGATGTGTGTGCTAACCCATCCGAGTTACCCCAGGGGAAATTGACGGAAATGCATACTCGATTGTTGGAATCTTTTATACAAGAAGAGCCGGAGTTTTGGCTGTGGTCGCATAAAAGATGGAAACATAAGAGAGTTGAAAGCTAAAAACTAAAATCTAAAATTAGAATGGTGAAGCGGGTAGCTATTATTATATTGAATTGGAACGGGGAGAAGTTGTTACGGGAGTTTTTGCCCTCGGTCGTGAAGAATACGAATGCTGATTTGGGGCGTGTTGTTGTGGTGGATAACCATTCTACGGATGGTTCCTGGAGATGTTTAGAGCAAGAGTTTCCAGACGTGGAACGGGTGCTGTTCGAGGAGAATTTCGGATTCGCTGGGGGTTATAACCGGGCGATCGAGATGATCGAGGCAGAATATGTGGTTCTTTTGAATAGTGACGTGGAGGTCGCTCCCGGTTGGTTGGAACCGTTGGTCGCCGTGTTGGACCGGGACGAGAAGGTTGCGGCCGTGCAGCCGAAGATATTAGCATATCGGGATAAAAACAAGTTCGAGTACGCTGGAGCGGCTGGGGGATACATTGATTATTTAGGTTTCCCGTTTTGCCGTGGGCGTGTGATGGATACCACGGAGCAGGATTATGGGCAGTACGATGATGAGGTAGATGTTTTTTGGGCAACGGGGGCTTCTCTATGTATTCGGCGGGACGTGTACCGTGCGGCCGGAGGGTTGGACGAGGCTTTTTTTGCGCACATGGAAGAGATTGATCTTTGTTGGCGATTGAAAAATGGAGGGTATACTTTAAAGGTGGTTCCTTCTTCTGTCGTCTACCATTTGGGGGGAGGCTCATTGCCGATGAATCATCCGAGAAAATTGTTTTTGAATTACCGGAATAATTTATTGATGTTGCATAAGAATCTGTGTGCTAAACAGCGTAAGAAAATCTTTTTTGCACGAGTTTTGCTGGACACGATGGCGGGAGGGCTTTTCCTATTGAAAGGTCAATGGTCCAACACCCGTTCGGTAATCCGGGCATACAAGGCTTTCCGGGAGATGAGAAAAGTCTATCCGGTTCCAGAACGTTCCGTGAGTCTTTCGGGAATATATCCCCGGAGTATCGTGTTGGATTATTTCTTGCGGGGTAAAAAGAAGTTCTCGGATTTAAATTTTAAATGATGGTAAATAAACCTTCGACATAAAATGTTGTCATAGGGATGTAGGCTTTAACGATATGATTAGAAAGCATGAACGAGATAAGTGATGAAGATATTGTAAGAATGTTTCATTCCGGAAATGGAGAGGAAAAAGCTTTTCGGTTACTTGTAGGAAAGTATAGCGAGAGGCTTTACTGGCATATCCGTAAAATCGTGATAGGGCATGAAGATAGCGACGATGTGTTGCAGAATACCTTTATCAAGATTTGGAAGGGGTTGAGGGAGTTTCGTTACGAGGCGAAATTATTTACATGGATGTATCGAGTGGCGACGAATGAGGCGATTAATTTTTTGAGTGAAAAGCGTCGGAAGACTTATGGAAACTCGCAGGAGATTACTCCCATGTTGGAAAATCAGTTGGAAAGTGATAGTTTTTTCTGTGGGGATTCGATCCAGCAGGAATTGCAGAAAGCCGTGTTGAAATTGCCGGAGCGTCAACGTCTGGTATTTAATATGAAGTATTTTGATGACATGAAATATGAGGATATTGCCGAGGTGCTGGATGTCGCCGTGGGAACGCTGAAGGCAACTTATCACAATGCGGTAAAGAAAATAGAGGAAAGTTTGAAGATTTCGGATACTTTACCCTCGTTCGAATAGTTATTGGATAATAGAAAATGGAAGGTTATGGATAATTTGGATGAGAAATATAAATCAAAGAACCCGTTCACGGTGCCTGATCGTTATTTTGACACGTTGGGCGATCGGGTGATGGACCGGATAAAGGATGAGGATGGGAAGACTCGGAAAACAAGTTTGTTTCAGACGTTAAAACCTTATCTTGGTTTAGCGGGATTATTCGCTTTTGCAATGATCGTCGTGCAGTTGCTGGTTCCTAATCTGGTGGATGAAAATCGGATGCTGTTAAAGAATGGAGAGCAGGCGAACATGACGGCACAAGCAGAGGATGAGAATATTTTCGATGCGGATTTTAACCCATCTCGTGAAGAGATCATCGAGTATCTGTCACAAGAGACAGATCCGATTGAGTTTTTATATGCGGAGCGTAGGTAGAATTGAATGTACAAGCAAGATATATGAAAAAGGTAAGTTTGATTATATTGATGGTGGGGTTTGGTTTTTCTTTATTTGCCCAAAGCGGGAAATTGAGTGAAGACAAACGGAAAGAGTTTGAGGCTCAAAAAGTAGCCTTTTTTACCCAAGAGATGGATTTGACCCCGGAAGAGGCCACTAAGTTCTGGCCTTTATATAACGAGATGCAGCAGAAAATTCGTGTCGAGAATGATAAAATACGAGATTTAACCTGTCGGAAAGATAAAAAAGAGGTTCCGGAAGTGACGGAACAACAAGCTTTGAAGAATTTGGAGATAATGTTATCTGCCGAACAGGCTGTACGGGATATTAAGAAAGAATATATCGAGAAGTTGACCAAGGCTCTGTCCGCCAAGAAAGTGTGGATGATGATTGAGGCCGAGCAGAAATTCCATCATCAATTGTGGAAGAAGATGGGGAAATATCCTGCACCTGCGCAGAAATAGTTGATCGAGTGGAGAAATTCGTGTCTGGACGTGAAAAAAAAGAAAAAAATCACGTCAAAAGCTTGCAAGAACAATAAAAAGCACTACTTTTGTCAGCGCAATTGGAGAGATGGGTGAGTGGCTGAAACCAACAGTTTGCTAAACTGTCGTACGGGATACTGTACCGGGGGTTCGAATCCCCCTCTCTCCGCCACCAATTTTTGAGCTCATTTTCGGGGCGTAGCGCAGTCCGGTAGCGCATCTGCTTTGGGAGCAGAGGGTCGCAGGTTCGAATCCTGTCACCCCGACAGATAGACAGCCACGAGAGTGACTGTTTTTTTATTTGAATAAAAAACTTATCTTTGTCCCTATAAATTTAATACTTACACGAATGAAGATGTCTAAATAAACAGATAGTGTTTCAAAAAGTGTGTAAATCCTTTCTTTTTTCATTATTGCAAATCT
>ENA-UOOA01000758-UOOA01000758.1-human-gut-metagenome-genome-assembly--contig:-P61old-NODE-758-length-60683-cov-8.771046_pt1 | contig 60683 bp, 97 predicted proteins | sample MGYA00242467_ERZ724014 | MGnify/ENA metagenome assembly ERZ724014 | reverse complement strand
TGGTTAACTAAGTTCTACCGTGCAGATGTCCAACTTGCACTTGCAATTTGCGAATTATTTTGAAGATAATAAAGGTAAAGATTGGTGGGATTTGGTTGACTATAATCAGTTTATTGCTGATGGGTATAATCGGCTGGTTGTAAAGGAACTTAACAAAACTGATGCAAGCAAGATACTGAATTTCTATGTAGACCCAACAGAGATTAGTTTTACTGGCTATTTGAAAGTGAATCGAAAGGCAACAATCAAATTTTATCTAAAAGAGGTTTAATCTTATTAAAGACTCTATGGTAACATAGAGTCTTTCTTTTTACATCCGCGAAAATCTCAGGTCCTTATATGAAAAGAGTACAAAATACTCTGATATTTTTAAGGAGGAACCATTTATGAAAATGACACCTGTTAAGGAAGTACCTGGAAAGAGTGGTCACTACGGTGATTTGCAGGGGATGCTCAAGGAATTTATAGCTATGGACGCCAAAGTCGTGAGGCTGGACGTTGATGGGTATAAATCTTCTACTGTAGCAGCATCCTGCATCAGTATAGCTATCAGAAGATCCGGATACCCAATCAAGTCATTTAAAAGAGGCGAATTTGTGTATCTGAGTAAAGTATCTTGAAAAAAATGGCTCCGTGGAAACACGGGGTCTTTCTTTTTATATCTTCCAGGACGCAGGTTACGAAAGGAAGTGGTATTTTCATATCGTAAAATTCCCCGGGATGAAAATTTGAGAAAACTGTTTAAAGGAGAATTTACATGGATTGGCTTTATATCCTGATTGGGCTGATTATTTATTGTGTGGGCTTTGCTGCCGGAGGATTCTATATCAAGGAAAAATTCCTGCATGACAAAACAATCGGCAGCCTGCGAGTGGATCGTTCGGATGAGGACGGTCCTTTGGTTTTTATGGAGGTAGATCCTGGATTTCGGGATTTCGCGGAAATGGACGTTGTAGTTTTAAAAGTAAAGCACGAGGATTTTATTCCGCGAAAATAACTGGGGCTATTATGGAACCATTTATTACTTTGAAAGGAGATTATTAAAATGGCAGATCAAAACAGCGAAATGTTGAACAAACGTATCGAGGAGACCCTCGGAAATTTGGAGACACTGAAAGGAGAGGAACGTGCTCAAGCGGTGAAGGAGCTGGACACGCTGTACAAACTCAGGATCGATGAAACGAAAAATGAGGTTGAGGCCCGCCAAAAGACATCTGAACATCAGGATCAGGTGTTTAAAGACCAGGCTGAACTTCAGGAAAAGAAAGTTGGTCGGAAGATTGATACGGCAGTGGACATTGCTAAATTCATCTTGCAGAATTGCGTGTATGTCGGCCTATTCGTAGTGGGACTGAATTTCGAGAAGGAAGGTGTGATTGGTTCACCATTCGTCAAGGATGAGATCAAATCATTTGTAAAATTCTTGAAGAAATGAGGTTCAAAAGAGCTTATGGAAACATAGGCTCTTTATTTTTATCGGTGGATGTGGTAAGATGTAATAAATCCCTGCAGCATAGAAAGGAGAAAATCTATGAAAAAGTTAATGGCTATTGGGCTGACAGCGGTTATGGCATTTGGCCTGGTTGGATGCAATGGGAGTCAGAGCACGGCTGCGAGTGTTGAGAGTGATTCTGCCGAGGCTGCTTCTGAGAGTCATGAAGAATCCTCTGCTAATACTAAAGAAGCGAAAGAGACCTCGTCAGCCGAAATGGAAGGAACCATTGACTTTGAGATTTCTCATGGCGTCGATGAGTATGGCAACAAGAGCCTGATGTTGAGTTATACCAACAATACCAATCATGCAATTCTTGGTGGACAGTTCATGTCCGATTTGAAAAAGGATTTAACTTCAGACGAGGAAACACTTTTATCAGAGCTGCAAGAAGAATGTGGGGTTGACGATGACGACCTCAGCTGGGCCTATTTCATGGCGTATAACGAATGTTATACAGATCCTGGTGATACGTCTAAGCCGGCCGGTTACACATTTATTCTGAATACAATTGATGATGAAAAATATTTGGATCTTGCTGACGCCGGTATTGCCACTATTGTTTATCTAAATAACGATAAGCTATATACAGTAGATTACGATTTTGAGTCTAAGACTTTCACATCTGCTTCCCCGAGAGGAAATGCCTATGATTGGCTTACAAGCGAAATCGGACTCACTATTCCTCAGATTGACGAGTGCCCTCGTGTCGTAAGTACCGATGAAGAAGACTCCGGATTCGTTTATAATTACAATGTATCCCTCGACGAATTTGAAGAATATGTGGATCGATGCAAAGAAGCCGGATTTTCGACCGTTGAATTCGATGGCGGCTCTAATTGCACCCTGGCAAACGACGAAGGTGTTGAGCTAAGCATCTATTACATGTCCAACGATAACACGATGAATATTCGATTCAACAAGTAACTTCTATAGACCTCCTCGCTCAAACAGCAGGGGGTCTTTTATTTTGTCTATGAGATATTTTATTGAAAAACCAGAAATTACGACCCACATGTTTGGCAGGACCTATAGGTGCGACCATCCTTTATATAACCGATGTACCTTATACCAAATTGGTAATAAAGGAATAGCAGTAGTGCAGCAGCGATTCGATGAGAGCACAAAATCGACCTACTGGACAGAGATCGACCCGTGGCTCAATGATATTTTGTATTTAAGCCCCGGATTCAGGGAGTTCTTCAACACATACGCTGAGAAAGGCACCGAGGGGATTTATCCGACCGTTACAGTGAGGCAGGTAATGTGGCGACTACGGCTCAAACCACTGAAAAGAGAGCGCTGGGAGACTGTTATTGATAGAAAAACATTGTAGGTGCGCGTAATTCACAAATCCTATTATGAAAGGAAAGCACATAATAGGAGGAATTACTATGAAAAAACTTTATGCGGTTTATGGCAATAATATTGATATGAACACTTTACAGGACTATAGTCCGAGAGCCTACGAGGGCTTGGATGGACAGACGGTCTACATTGTAAAGGCAACCATTATTGAGGCAATTAAACTTACTGCAAAAATGAGCTTTAGAAATGCTACTGTAACTGCTTTCTGATCAATATTAGGGTTTATGGAAACATAGGCCCTTTTATTTTTGCCACCGCATATTTTTCATGGTATAATATGGATAACTTTTGAAGGGAGGTGCATGGATGAAAGAAGTGCTACTCGAATTCTTACGCAATATGAAGGACGAAGAATATGCTAAAAATATTGCGTATGTAATTGCGATTATAGCCTGCGCGATTGTCGTGATTATCTTCATGTTAAAAGCTTTCTGAAAGAAACGGCTCTCTGGAAACAGAGGGTCTTTCTTTTTGCGCGAAAAACGCACCTCCTTATATGGAACAAATTAAACTAAAGGAGGATTCTGAAATGGAATTTTACGTAATTTTGTTGATTTTTGCTCTTGGCTTACTTGTAGTTGGCGCTGCATTCGTCAACGGAGCCAAGTTTGTACTGGGCATGATCGGAAGAATCGTGGATTGCATTTTTGGAAGACACGGTGATTGAACCAAAGGCAAGGCCTATGGAAACATGGGCTTTTGCCTTTTTTCTTTTTTTTACGCGAAAAAATCATTTGGTAATATGGAGAAAATCCAATAAATTACTGGAGGTATTTTACTATGCGGTATGTATTTGACAAGACTAAAAATCAGGTTACTATTACTGCGGACAATCGAAAATACGAGGTTGATGCCGAGGAAATCATCCGGGTCAAAGGTATTGTAGACATTGCTTATGTCGAACTTATCACTGATCCTTTGGATAATTGGTCGCCGGCAAAACTTCGGATTTATACGACGCCCGATGGAGTTACTGACCTGAAGTACATGGTTATGTGCAAGACATTTGCACCGTGGAAGAAAAAGACTGAAAAGAAGGATTGACCGGAAACGGCCCTATGGAAACATAGGGTCTTTTCTTTTACCTTCGCGAATTTTGCAAGTTCTTATATGGAGAAAACCAATTTAAAATTTGGAGGTATTTACTATGTTTAAGAAAATCTGGAACAAGCCTATCACTTATGGCGATTACATGAAACTGGGTGGTATCTGCGTTGGCATTTATATCGCCATCGTAGGATCATTCCTGCTGAGGGTATATGATATCCCTGAGAAGATCAAGGCAAAGTTCAAAAAAGAACCTGACGTAGAGACCTACGAGGATTGAAAGGAGGTATCTGAGCTAAGGCTCTGTGGAAACACGGGGTCTTAGCTTTTTCTTTTACCTTCGCGAATTTTGCAGGTCCTTATATGGAAATAGATAGCTTATGAGTAAAGCGCCCGGTATTTCGGGAGAACCAAGCTCGAACCTTGGTCTATTTCTTTTTGTTTTTATATTTGAAAGGAGAACCTAAAATGAATCTGAAACTCAACCGAAAAATTGTGAAGGAGATGGCAAAGAATGGACTCAAGTTTGTGGAAGATTGTTCACCTACTATTCTTACGGGACTGGTTGCAGCAGGAGTGCTCACGAGTGTTGGAATGGCTGTACGAGCTACCACCAAGGCGCTTCCGCTCATCGAAGAAGAAAAAGTACGTCGTTGTAAAGAAGGGCTGGACGACCATTTAAAGCCCGCTGAGGTCGTAAAGGTTTGCTGGAAGTGCTATGTGCCAACCGTGAGTATGGCCGCGTTGACTGTGGTCTGCGCGATTGGGGCCAATAAGATCAATCTCCAGCGTAATGCCGCGCTTTCCTCTTTATATTCTGTAAGTTCTACGGCACTCAAGGAGTACGAGCAGAAGGTTATTGAGCAAGTCGGACCGGAGAAGAATGAAACAATCAAGAATGCTGTGGCAAAGGACCGTATGGAGAAAATTCAGATGGACGAGTCTGCGGCGCTTGGTGACGGCAATGTGTGGGTCTACGATACCTTTAGCGGACGAAAATGGCCGTGCAATATTGGTAAGATCAAGCAGATTGCCGGTGATCTTAACTGTGATATGGCGGTTAGCGGCGATTGGAAGAGCCTGAATGAGTTCTATATGGAAATTGGCTTGGATGAAATCAAGCCTGGCGATTCGTTAGGGTTTGATGCTTCTAACATGATCGATCTGTGGTTCTCGGCCCAGCTGGATGATAACGGCCGACCTTTGGTGGTTATGGATTACAAAGTTATGCCCAAATTAAAATACAAGGAGATGTTTTAAATGTGCCCATGTGCCATGAGAGTTACTTATGCCTGGATGTTTGAAGGCAAAACCATGTACCGCGAAGGGTATGAGTGCTTGAAGTACCGCAAGGAATGCAAAGATACGAGAGTTTGCAAATACAACTTCGCAGAAATTTCACCGGCTACTATGGAAAGGAGGGAAGACAAATGATGCCTAAATTCACTATGACGAAGGTCATTAGCCTTGTTTCTATTATCGTAGTTGGCGTTGGCTCTGCAATTGGCCAATGGGCAACTATGAAAGAATGGAAAGAAGAGACTAATGAAAAGTCTAAGAAAAAGGACTAAGGTCTTCATCTGATCGAGAAACGGCTCCGTGGAAACACGGGGTCTTTTCTTTTATACGCTAAAATTACACATCCTTATATGGAGGTGTATAAAAAATGATCACACTTTATTACTTATTAGAATGCGCAGAAAATTACTTTGAGAAGAAAGGCGGAATCCAAGAAATTATATTCAAGGTCACACTTTGTCTCATTGTGTTTAGCATATTCATGTGGTGCATGTGTGGTGCAATTGATGACCTGGTAGCCAGAGGGGTGTAAAAGCCCCTTTTGGTTTTGTTTTTTCTGGAAAGGAGAAATAAGATGCCGAGAACTCAGGATTTCGAGGTCTTGGACAAATTTGAAAATGAACATTACTTCCTGCCGAGTAAGGATTGGCCGGAATATGAATTTCAGTATCAGAGCACCTGCCGCTGGGCCTTGAACCAGATTCGTGAGTACATGGCCCAGAAGGCGAACGAGCACAAATCTATGACTGATATTTTGGAAGAACTTTACTGGATCTTCGATACCGGCATAGCAGAGTGCGGCGAGATGTACGATGAGAAGAATGAAATCAAAGCATGGCAATACCCGCCACCAGATATTGTCTTTAGTGTTGGTAGAGCCATGGTCGAGGAAGTAGCAGGTTTATATTTATGAAAGGGGAGTTCCGATGAATTGGTATAAAGTCGTAGGCGTTATGGATGACGGTGCCAGTATTTATGGAGAAGAGGTAATTGTGGCCGCCAACTCTAAAAAGGAAGCAAGTGAAAAAGCAAAACAAGTTTTATGCAACAATTCAGAAGAAATTTTCCGTACGGATCATGTTTTTGATTTAGACCCTAAACTTGCTTATGTGTTTTCACTTAGAAAAAATATTCCTGTTTAAGATTAAGGAACCGTTTATGAAAGGAGAATCCCAATGAAAATCAAGTATCCGCGAATCAATGTGAAACCGTTTGTTCATGCCTGTAAGGTCAGAATGGCCAAAAACGCGCCTACAATCCTGACTATCACAGGCATTACAGCGATGGCTAGCTCGACTTATTGGGCAGTCAAGGCTACCCCGAAGGCACTGGCTTTGAAAGAAAAGGCCGAGGTTGAGAAAAACAAGAAGGCCGGGACGTTTAAAAATCAAAAGCTGCATTACTACGATGAAAAGGAAGGCACCTTTGTTGATGGATTCCAGAATTGGGTGCCATTGACCAAACTCGAAATCGTGCAGACTTGCTGGCGCTGTTATGCTCCGGCGTTTATTACCGGTGTGTTGGGTGCTGCCTGCCTGATCGGGGCCAACTCGATGAATCTGCGTAAAAATGCAGCACTGGCAGCGGCGTATGCGCTTTCTGAGACCAATTTCAGGGAGTATAGAGAGAAGACACTTGAGGAAGTTGGCGAGAAGAAGGAAGAAAAGATCCGCAATGCTGTGGCCGAGGAAAAGATTACCAAGAATCCTGTAAATACCTCGACTGTGCTTGAGACTGGCAATGGCGATACCCTCTGCTATGACGCGATCTGTGGAAGATATTTTAAGTCAAGTATTGAAAAGCTCAAGAGCGCTCTCAATGAACTCAATATGGAGCTGGTTCAGGATGGTTATGTCTCGCTCAACCAATATTACGATTTGATTGGCCTGCCGGATGGGATGCTTGGTGATGACCTTGGCTGGAGTATCAATGACCATCATTCAACTGTACAGCTCGATTTGAGTGCCCAGCTGACCAAAGATGAGGCCCAGACGCCTTGCATGGTCGTGGCCTTTAAGTACGGTCCTATCTACAATTACGATGCGTTTTAATCTCACGCGAAATTTGCAAGCCCTTATATGGAACAAGATTCCAAAAATTATATTTTATTAAAGGAGACTTTATCATGGAAAACGAGGAAATTATGATGAACGAGACTACTGAGGCTATGACCGATGTGGAGGAACCCATCACTGAAACCGAGACCAATGAGGAAGAATCGAGCAGCTTTATGCCTGCAGCGTTGTTGATCGCTGGCGGTGTGGCAGCTATTTACGGAGGTGTTACCTTCGCAAAGAAGCATGTCATTCCGCATGTGAGCAATGGCATCGCAAGTCTGAAAGCTAAGTTCGGTCATTCCAAGGGCGAGGCAGTGGAGGCCGAAGCAGAGGAAGTCGATGAGTACGAATCTGAAGAGTAATCTGTGAAAGACCTTAAGAAATTTAAGGAATTGTTCGAGCTAGGGCTCTGTGGAAACACGGGGTCTTAGCTTTTTTTGGTTTTGCTTTGAAAGGAGAAAAAAGCAATGACTGTACAAGAATGGCTTAAGGTTTCGTGGAACATGACGAATACTAAAATTAGGCCCTGGGCACTATGCAATGATGGCTATGAAATTTCAATCCAAGCTTCCGCGTATCATTATTCAAATCCTAGAATCGACGGTGCAAGCGAATATACTGAAGTAGAACTTGGTTTTCCTAACGAGCCTGACGATGCAATTCTTGAATATGCTGACGATCCTGGAATGCCTACCGATACTGTTTACGGATTTGTTCCAATCGATCTTGCTGAAGAATTGATTCAAAAGCACGGCGGCATTATTAAAGCTTCACATTTTGAGGAGGACTAAATTATGAGTTTCGGTAAGAATTTGTTTGTGTTCGTTTCTGGCGCGGTTGTCGGCGCCGGTGCGTTGGCTGGTTTTGCTGGCTGGAAAATGTATAAGGAACTTAAGAAGAATGATGTTTTGTACACGGCGGTTCGTAGTTCCGTGGATGCCGGAGTAAAGGCCGCCTCGAGTGAATTCAGCGAGCATGGGGCCAAGGCTATAGTGAATATGGTGTTTGGGCGGCCGAAGAAACGTAACAAGATTTCCTATGAGGATTACTACCCTAAGTGCGGGGAGACTTGTGACTTTGGCGTCAACCAGGTAAGCTTTGGCAGTCGGAAAGAGGCTGCAAATGTTCTTCATCGTCTTGATGATATTCTGGACCAGTATGGAAGTGTCACGATTGGAGATTTCTACAACGAGGCCGGATTAAATGAGCTTCGCTATTTTGAAATTCGTTATGGATGGAAAAATCTTGAAGATGCTTATGTTGTCAAAGTGCGTTCTGGATGGTCTATTTCTCTTCCTGACCCGATTAAACTGGAGTGATTTATGTGATGCGTTATATTTTCAAAGGTCATGTTGTGGACCAGTTTGGGACTATGCTTGACCGGAACTGGAAAGGGGAGACCTTTGCACCGAGTATGGCAAAGGCGAAGTCGAACCTGAATTACCAGTGGAAGAAACAAAACAACTACCCTCGGGAGACAAAGGTAATTCTCGAGGGTCATTTTACATCCGAAATGGATTTTCTGAAAGGAGTTAGCTGATGGCAGAATACGATATGCCCAATAACAGCCACGCATTTAAAAATGGACAGGTGAAAGAAAAGCCCAAGACCCAGAAGGTGATTGAGGGCACGGCCAAGACCAAAAAGAAGAACAGTGCCCGGAAACTGGCTGATATTTTCCTGCCTGAAGATGTCACGAGTGTAAAAGAGTATATCTTCTGGGAGAGGATCGTTCCGGCTATCAAGGACATTATCCATGATACGGTGGATACTTTCCTATATGGTGAGTCCAGAAGGCCGAGTTATTCGAGTAGTTCCAGAATCTCGTATTCCGGATATTATTCTGGCAACAATCGTCCGGAGCCTCGAAAGGATACTGGCCGCCCCCGGAATGCCTTTGATTACGACGACATTATCTTTGACAGCCGTATCCAGGGCGAGCAGGTGCTGGACAACCTGATTGATATTTTGGACCAGTACAATATTGTGACGGTTGGTGATCTTTATGATTCGGCAGGTATCACCACTACGAACTACATGGTAAACCGTTATGGCTGGGACAATCTGGCGGATTCGAGTGTTGTCCGAGTACGAGAGGGCTATACCCTGAAGCTGCCCAAAGCCAAACCTATTTGAAAGGAATGATATTTTTTGGAAACGGAACAATGTTATCGAACTCAACTCGAGGAAGCACTTTCAAAAAATAGAGTCAATCACCCCTACCATTATGCTGGAGCTGGTGGCCTTGAGGCAATCGATGTGATTGCTGCTTTTACTGACAACCTCAATGGGCGTATGGCATTCGACATTGGAAATGCACTCAAGTATATTTGCCGTTTTAGTAAGAAGAATGGTGCCGAAGACCTCAAAAAGGCTATCTGGTACCTGAATGATGCAATCAACAATTATTCTGAAAAGGAGAACTGATTATGAAACTTTCTAACATTATGTCCGTTGCTGGCCGCAATTTGTCTGTGGCTAAGCTAAAGATTTCTAAGCACAGCCCGGAACTGCTGCTGATCGCTGGTATTGCCGGCGGTGTCGCGAGTGCGGTCATGGCCTGCAAAGCTACCACTAAGGTCTCTGAGATCCTTGACAGCACTTCTGAGGCAGTCAACACGATTCATCAGGTCGAGGAAAATCCGCCGATTGGTTCTGACTATACCCACGAAGATGCACAGAAGGACCTCTTTATCACTTATGCTCAGACCGGTGTAAAGCTCGTGAAGCTGTATGGCCCGAGCCTGGTCGTTGGCGGTTTGTCCGTGGCGGCGATCCTGGCATCCAACAACATCCTGCGTAAGCGTAACGTAGCTCTGGCTGCCGCGTTCAGCACGGTCTCTAAATCCTTTGAAGAGTATCGTGGCCGTGTCATCGAGAAGTACGGCAAGGACGTTGACAATCAGCTGCGCATGGGCACCCATGAGGAAGTCGTCCAGGAGACTGTGACCGATGATATGGGTAACGAGAAGCAGGTTTCTAAGACTGTAAAGGTCACGAATCCCCTTGGCAGTCCGTATGCAAAACTGTTTGATGAATGCAACCCCAACTGGGAGCGCAATCCCGATTACGGCATGATGTTCCTGAAGTCTCGTCAGCAGTTCGCCAATGACAAGTTGCGCAGCCAGGGTTATCTGTTCCTGAATGACGTACTTGACTCTCTTGGCATTCCTCGCTGCAAAGAAGGTCAGATCGTTGGCTGGGTTTTCAAGGGTGATGAAGGCGATAACTATGTCGACTTTGGTCTGAATGAAGAAAACGAGTGGGTCCAGGACTTCATGAACGGCGACGAACCCAGTGTTTGGCTGGATTTCAACGTGCAGGGCAACATTCTGGACCTGATCTAACATGATATTTTGAGGAGGAATCAGTATGCGTGACATTCTTGGTTATACTTTTGCTACAATCGCCGGTGTTTGCTTTGCCGGAGGTATTGCGGTCCTTTCCGGCGGAAAGGGGAAGTAAATGGAGTATCTCGACAATCTGCTGACCACCCTTGATTATATTCTAAACTCAAAACGTAAGCGCCATATTGTTGGCGGAATCCTTATCAGTATGTCGACCCTGTTTGCGGGGCTGGCTGTTACTGTGATGAGCATCAAGGAGGACGATGATGAATAAGGTTTTATATTTTGGCATTATGGCCGGTGCTGCAACTATCGCCGCTGTGGCTACCTGGGTCTATGCCAAGGATAAGTTTGCAAAGCAGGCCTCGGACGATATTTCCGAGATGAAGGCTTATTACAAAGAAAAGTATGAGTCCCAGCCGAAGGAAGAAGCTGCCGAGCCTGTCAAGAAGGAACAGCCCAAGACCGAGGCTCAGAAGAAGGCGGAAGATCTTAAAACTTATCGCCAGATGGCGCGGGACAAGTACAAAGCCAATCATGAAGAAGAGGAAGGCAATCCCCATGTGATTACGCCGGAGGAATTTGGCGAAAATACTCACTACGACAGAATCACTCTGACCTATTATGCTGACCACGTGCTGGCAGACGAGAACGATGAGATCATTCGGGATGTTGAGGAGACGATCGGATTCGGAAGCCTGAATCACTTTGGAGAGTACGAGGCAGACATCGTGTATGTCCAGAATGATATTCTCAAGTGCTACTACGAGATTACTCGTGATCTGCGCAAATACGAGGATGTTGCCGGAGAACTTCCTTACCGTCCGGAGGTAAACTGAACTTATGACGAAAAACGAGACTGACGCCGCCTATTTCGACTGGATGTGCGGTCTTGTAGCGAAAGATTTCAAAGACGGCGGGCGTCGGTATCGTAATTTACTGGAAACGCTTAACCGAATTGATTTCCGCTACTCGATCCCGCTGGATTCCAACCGGGAAGCAGACGGCATTGACCTGCGATACCGTTTCGGCTATGAGAAACATGTCAGAGACTATGTTATCGCAAGATATTTGGACAATCATCCCTGCAGTGTACTTGAGATGATGATTGCATTAGCCCAGCGATGTGAAGAAAGCATCATGGACGACCCGGAGGCGGGTAATCGCACCGGCGTTTGGTTCTGGGCTATGATCAATAATCTCGGCCTTGAATGCATGAGTGATGACGATTTTGATGAGCTCTATGTCGAAGAGCACATCCAGCACTTTTTGGACCGCCAGTATTCCTATCAGGGAGATGGCGGTCTTTTCTTTGTCCGAAAGCCGCCTATGGATATGCGCCGGGTGGAGATCTGGACACAGCTGAACTGGTATCTCAATGAGAACGATTGATATTTGAAAGGGGAAATAACCATGTATAAAATTGACGGCAGCACTTTAATCAATACGGTTGAAGATCTTTTGCCGGTCTTCAATAACAATACCGAAATGACAGTCGCTGCATTGAATATTCTTGAAAAGAAAGTTGGTAAACTCAGCCGCAAAATGAAAATGAACAACCTCACGGGCCTTGCTCTTTGGTTCGGCCTGTTTGGGGTAATTTCGGTGACTGGCGGTATGCTCAAGCAGATGGACGTTCAGCGCCAACGGATTGATATTCTTGAGGGACTTGTCAAAGATACCCAGAATACTGTCCACAACACTGTAATCAATACTGAGAATAAGGACGAAGAAATGTAATGGTTGACTTTCTCGAAATCGGCCGAGTGAACAAAAAGGGGTATACCGAAATATACCCAAAGTTTGTTCTCAAGCGCCGTTCTGAAGATTTGATGATTCGGGGCGGAGACTTTTACGCGATTTGGCTCGAAGATCGAGGGCTGTGGAGTACGGATGAGATGGACCTGACGTACCTTGTGGATCAGGAACTAAGCAAGGTGAGCCAGGAAATTCGGGATAAAGGAAATGTCGTAAAAACGCTGTACATGTGGGATGCAGAATCTGGTATGATCGACCAATGGCATAAATTCTGCCAACGGCAATGCCGAGATAACTTCCACATGCTGGACGAAAAATTGATATTTTCCAATCAGGAACTGAAAAAGACGGATTATGCCTCAAAGCGTCTGAACTATCCGCTGGAAGAAGGGAATACGCCTGGGTGGGATAAGCTCATGAGCGTATTATATTCTCCGGCGGAGCGGCACAAGATCGAGTGGGCGATTGGGTCGATCATTACCGGTGACTCGAAGGATTTGCAGAAGTTTATGGTTCTGTATGGTCCACCGGGAAGCGGTAAATCGACTGTGCTCAACATTATCCAGCAGCTTTTTGATGGATATTACTCGGTCTTCGATGCTAAGGCGCTGGGCAATCCGTCTAACTCGTTCGCGCTTGAGTCCTTTAAGACAAATCCTCTGGTAGCTATTCAGCATGATGGAGATTTGTCTCGGATCGAGGATAACACTCGCCTGAACAGTCTTGTCTCTCACGAGCTGATGACCGTAAACGAAAAGTTCCGATCTGCCTATGCCAATCGGTTTAAAGCATTCCTATTTATGGGTACGAATAAGCCGGTAAAAATCTCGGATGCAAGGTCCGGTATCCTGCGACGACTTATTGATGTAGAGCCCACTGGAGATAAACTTTCCGGCAAAGAATACCGCCATGCCATGAAGCAGATTCCGTTTGAGCTTGGAGGGATCGCTTGGCACTGCAAGGAAGTCTACGAGGAGGACCCTGATTATTACGACGACTATGTGCCGACGAATATGATGGGGGCTTCCAATGACTTCTATAACTTCGTATCGGATTCGTACTTGATATTCTCGAAGGAAAACTCCACGACTCTGAAAATTGCCTATGAGATGTACAAAAATTACTGCGACGATGCTAAAGTGACCTACCCCTACAACAAGCGCCTCTTTAAAGAGGAACTGAAGGCTTACTTTACTGTCTTCGAGGAAAAGCATGTAGATCCCGATGGCAATACGATTCGTGGATGGTACGAAGGGTTTGATCTCAATAAATTTGATGGCAGCGGTGAGAAAAAGCCAGTTGAAGAGCCAAAAGAAGAACCACCCCCTGCCATTGAGTTTAAAGAGCAGCACTCAGCCTTTGATGATATTTGTGCTGATTGTCCAGCCCAGTATGCCAAAGAGGATGAGACCCCTAAGTGGAAGTGGGACGGAGTTAAAACGAAGCTCAAGGACCTTGATACCCACAAAGTCCACTATGTCAAGGTGCCGGAGAACCATATCGTAATCGATTTTGATTTGAAAGGAGGAGACGGATTTAAGTCGTTTGAGCGCAATCTGGAGGCTGCTGCAAAGTGGCCCAAGACTTACGCAGAACTTTCTAAGTCCGGCAAAGGCATTCATCTGCACTATTTATATTCCGGCGATGTTACAAAACTCATGAGAATTTATGAGGAAGACATCGAAGTGAAGGTTTTTACCGGCAAAAGCAGCCTGAGAAGAAAATTGACCCTTTGCAATGACCTCCCGATTGCGACGATCAGCTCGGGACTACCTTTGAAAGGAGAAAGCAAAGTGGTTAATTTTGAAGCTGTGAAAAATGAGAAAGCCATTCGAACGATCATTCGTAGGAATTTAAATAAAGAGTATCACGACAATACGCGCTGCTCGATGGATTTCATCAAGAAAACGCTGGACGATGCCTACAATGCAGGCGTTAAGTATGATGTGCGGGACATGTACAATGATATTTTGGTGTTTGCCATGAACTCGACGCACCAGTCAGAGTATTGCATGAACCTTGTGCCAAAACTGCACTTCTGTAGCGATGAGGCTTCTGCTCCGGTCGTCAATGACGAGGTGCCTATCGCATTCTATGACTGCGAGGTGTTCCCGAATCTCTTCTTAGTCAACTGGAAGGTCGCAGGCGAGGGAAAGACCGTTGGCCGGATGGTGAACCCTACTGCACAGGACATGGAAAATTTGATGAAGTATCGTCTGATTGGCTTTAACTGCCGCAAGTACGATAATCACATGATCTATGCCCGAATGCTTGGATATTCTAACGAGCAACTGTACGATCTCTCGCAGCGCATCATTGCCGGCGATAAGAATGCCTTCTTTGGGGAGGCGTACAACATCTCCTACACTGATATTTACGACTTCTCGAATAAAAAGCAGAGTCTCAAAAAATTTGAGATCGAGCTGGGCATCCATCACCAGGAATTGGGCCTGCCTTGGGATAAGCCGGTACCGGAAGAACTTTGGGGCAAGGTGGCTGAGTATTGCGACAACGATGTTATTGCAACGGAGGCGGTCTTTAATGCCCGTAAGGCAGACTGGGTGGCACGGCAGATCCTGGCGAGTTTGTCGGGCCTGACAGTCAATGACACGACCAACCAGCACACTACCAGAATTATATTTGGTGGGGAAAAGAATCCGCAGTGGCAGTTCAATTATCGCGAACTGTGGAAACCTGTGCCTTATACCAAATACGAAGAGCTGCGCGAGAAACTTGGCAATGATTATGACTTCCGTGTCTGGAATGGGAAAGGCGAACCGCAGTACCGAAGTTATGTGCCCGGCGAGGAATTGCCGATGGGTTGGAGTATTCTGCCGTTCTTCCCGAATTATGTCTGGACAGGGGCGAAATCCTACTGGGTATATGATAATTTGGATGCCGATAGAGCCAGAGCGAATCCTGAGTATCTTTATGAATTGTTGGAGGCCCAAAAGGAAGTCGAGGCGTGGTGCAAAAAAACAGGAGAGAAACCTCTGAATTTTATTGAAGAAATTCCTGAGGACGATATTTCTGAAAAGCACTATAATGTCGTCGAAGAAGTTGGCGAGGGCGGTTACGTCTATTCGGAGCCTGGCATGTACGGCAAGGTGGGGCTGGATGATATTGCTTCGATGCACCCTTCCAGCCTCATTGCAGAGCGGCATTTCGGCCCTTATACGAAGAACTTCGCTGACCTGAAGACTGCTCGCGTGGACATCAAACATCACGATGTAGAGGCTCTCAGGGGAATTCTGGACAGCAAATTGGTACCGTTTGCTGAAGCGATTGCTGCTGGCAAGGCTGAGTACGATTGGGACGATCTGGCGTTTGCGCTGAAAATTGCAATCAACTCGGTGTATGGACTGACTTCGGCCAAATTCAGTAATGCCTTTAGAGATCCGCGTAATAACGACAATATTGTTGCGAAGCGCGGGGCTTTGTTCATGGAGACACTCAAGCGGGAGGTCCAGAAGAAAGGCTTCATCGTAGCACACATCAAGACAGATTCTATCAAGGTGCCTGATGTCACGGATGATATTCTCGACTTTATTGACAAGTATGGCCGGGAATATGGGTATGTCTTTGAGCATGAGGCTACTTACGACCGTATCTGCCTGGTGAACGATGCCGTGTACATTGCCAAATATAATGAGCAGGGTGTCATCAACAAGGGCGGAAAACATGCCAATGAATGGACGGCTACTGGTACACAGTTCCAGATTCCGTATGTATTCAAATCACTGTTCAGCAAAGAGCCTATTAAGTTTGAAGACATGTGCGAGACCAAGCAGGTAACTTCGGCTTTATATTTGGATATGAACGAAAGACTGCCGGAGGATCAACATGACTACAAATTTGTGGGCAAGGTTGGTTTGTTCTGCCCTGTCAAGCCTGGCTGCGGTGGCGGCATTCTGGTACGTGAGTCTGACGATAAGAAGACCGGCGGGAAGAAATACTCGGCTGCTACCGGCTCTAAGGGCTATCGCTGGATGGAAGCAGAGATGGTCAAGAAACTTGGGAAAGAGGATTGCATCGATAAATCGTATTATCAGAAGATGTGCGATACGGCGGTGCATGATATTTCTAAGTTTGGCGACTTCGAGTGGTTTGTATCGAATGATCCGTACATTGGGTGCAGCTATGATGAGCATGGAGCGCCTATTTATGACGATGTTCCGTTCTGACGCGAATTTTACAGGCCCTCATATGGAGAAATCCAATAATTTAACTGGAGGTTTGTGAAATGAATAAACTTGGAAAAGCAGTTCTGATTGCTGGAGGTATGGCAGTTGTTGGTTGTGTATCGTATCTGAAATGTCTTACAGACGTTATCGTTGACTTAGATGAGTCAAGTGAAACGGCCTATAACATTTATAGCTATGATGTACAAAAACGTCCTACCAACGGTGTTTTTGATGTGCTTATGAAAAACGCAATTAACGCAAATGAAATAGTAAAACAGTGGGTTTAACTCAAAGGCTACGGCCCTGTGGGAACATGGGGTCTTAGCCTTTTATTTTTGAATGGAGTGGTATTTTGACTAAAGAAAAAGCAGAAGATCTTTTTAACTATTGGCTCCGTATTCTTGGGATTGAAAATTGGAATATTGTTTTTGATTGGGCAGTACGGAAATCCAACATGGTACTCGAAGATACTTATGGGACATGTACCTATAATCGTGAAATTCAATCGGCCATGATACAAATTATGGACGAGCTGGATATTGGAGCCACGGATACACTTGCGCCTTTTGACTATGAAGTAGTGTTAGTTCATGAGCTTCTTCATATTAAATTTGCATGGGCGGATAATCCGGCTAATGACCTTGAAAAAGCACTTACGCATTCTTTGATCCAAGAGCTTGCAAAGAGCTTTGTTCAAACCAGGCGGACGCCTAACTAAAGGAGTGATATTTTCTGAAAGCAAAAGACTATTTTAAGAAGTACCTCGACACCTACAAGCATCGAGAGTATTACGGCTTTACTGACAGAGAAGTTGGGGCGCTGATCCGTAAGGAGTTTGTCAAGGAGACGAACGAGCTGATCGACCTGAGAAAAATCAAGTCGAACTGGCAGCTTGTGACGATTCTGGGCGAGCAAAACGACAAATGGAATGCCTTGGCAAAGATCTTTAAAAACAACCTGGGTTCAAGCCCTATCAACAAAAACGAGTTTCGTCGCAGAATCGTGCCGGAGGAGTGGCCCTCGGTAAAAGAGCCCGCCGGTGACTGCGACAATGATATTTGAAAAGGAGAAAACTGTAATGGCTGAACGTATGAATAAACTGGTGATCGACAATGCACGTCTGATCTTCAAGAATTTCTCGGGCAAGGGCGATAACTACAATCGTGAGGGCGACCGCAATTTTGCCGTTATTATCGATGATCCTCAGATGGCAGAAAACCTCGCAAAAGACGGCTGGAATGTGCGTCCGCTGGTATCCAAGGACCCGGATGAGGAGCCCACTCATTACATTAAGGTGAAGGTCAGCTTCAAGGTTCGTGCCCCGAAGGTTCGTCTGCTGTCCAATCATAAGCAGGTTTTCCTCAATGAAAACACGATCTCCAGCCTGGACTTTGCCAAGATCGAAGAGTGTGGTGTTGTCATCAGCCCGTATATGTGGGAGGTCAATGGCAAGAGGGGCATCTCGGCTTACCTTGACTCGATGTATGCAAAGATCGAAGATGATCCGTTTGCCGATAAGTATGCGGACTATGTGGAAACCGAGATCGATAATCCCGATGGTTGCCCGTTCTGATTGATATTTTGGGGTGCCTGATTTGAGAGGGTCAAACGGCGTGCTTACGGTACGGCCCCGATGAAAGGAGAAAAACGATGTATCGTGTTGGGGATAGAGTTAAAGTTTTTATGGATTGCTTCTCTCTTCATACAGAAAAAGGAATAATCTGTAACGTCAAGTTCCTTCCCGATAAAAACGAGTTTATCTATTTAGTTGCCCTTGACAATGGGGAAGGAGGGGTAGTGGTTGGAGAAGAAAGCATCATTTGTCTGACGCAACGAAAGGAGAGAAACGATGGCTGCATTTATGAAAGGTGACCGGGTTGCTATTATAGATCGGGTGTCACCATTTTGTATGAAAAGTGGACGTATCTCTGATATTCAATTCACAAGCAACAACGACCTTTTCTATAAAATCGACATTGACCATACCGACAATTCAGTTTGGGTCGATGAGCACAGCATTCTTCGGCTGATGGAACCTGAGCAGGAACTTTGGAAATTCTTTATTTACCAGGATCGGCCGATTGTCGCGTACACTGTGGCTGAAGAATTTTCTGGCGAAGAATGGGATACAGTTCTATATATCGCGAACGGGAAAGGTATCCCTATCACTGATATTTCTATTCGACTTGGCACTATGAACGAAATCACTTGTGAGAAAGGAGACACAAATGAGGAAGTTTGAACCTGGTAATGTTTATTCTACTCCGGGTGTGAATGCAAAGCTCGAGGATGCAGGGTTTATGCAGTTCATGATTGTTTCTTTGAACCGGCACATCAACGGTGATTGGGGCAATATGTGCGATGAGGATAAGGCCGCCAACGAGGAAGCACTTGTGGATGGGCTGCGGCTGATGAGTGTCTATAAGCGCAAGGACCATCCCGATGACACGATTTGGATCATTACGGAGGCAGATCGAAGTTCTACTACGATTTTGCTGCCGGACGAGTATTGATATTTTGGAGGAACTAATTATGGTTTTGTTGCTTATTGGTCTTATGGCCTTTATTGGTGCTGTTATGCTGCTGGTTAGTGGCATTTCAACTCTCGTCAGTTTTGGCTTCTCTATCATCCTCAAGATGGTTCTGGGGCTTGCTGGAATCTTTTGTGGAATTTTGCTTATTCTGTTTGTGATATTTCTGGTCGAGGAGATGATGAACTTATGATTTGGTTACAGATTTTGGGATGGATTTTGATGCTTCTGCCACTTGCTGGTATCTTGATTCTAGCGTTTATTGTCGACTGGCGAGGAACTCTCTTTACCCTAGCTATGGTGGGGATGATGTTTCTCGGGGCATTCTTATTAAGAGGTAAATTATGAGTTTACGAGATTATCTGTACCTTCTGGGCGTTATGGTGCTTATGTTTGCAGCAGGGATCACTGGACATTGGGATTACCTCGGTCACATGCTCGATGGTGCGGTTATAATGTTCTTATATTTAAAAGGTAAAGAAAAATGATGAAACTATTTGGATTTATTATGGTTATGACACCTATAATATTCTTTATTTCACTGCCGTTTGATCATGTTACTATTTGGGATGCCATAAAAATAACAATATTCGTTGATTTAGGGATAGGCAGGTTAGGTCTTGGCCTTTTAATCATGTTTTATGGAGGCTTTCCACCACAATGATGAAACTCTATGACTTCCAGATTGAAGCTATTAAAAAGATGAAGCGGGGCTGCATTCTTTGCGGAGATGTTGGAAGTGGGAAGTCGATTACTTCTCTTGGATACTACTATCTACGAAACGGAGGCGATATTGAAAGCTTAAAAGGCAGGGATTATGTACCTATGGATGACCCGCCGAAGGATCTTTATATTATCACAACGGCCCGAAAGCGCGATACTCTCGAATGGGAGAAAGAGCTCGGGCCGTTTCTTATGTCTACGCATAAGGATTGTGATATTTACAGACACAACGTTGTGGTGGACTCGTGGAACAACATCAAAAAGTATGTTGGAGTGTACGGTGCGTTCTTTATATTTGACGAACAGCGTGTAGTAGGGTCCGGCAGCTGGGTGAAAGCGTTTTACAAAATTACTCGTAAGAATGAGTGGATTTTGCTGTCGGCTACCCCCGGAGATACCTGGAGTGATTATATTCCAGTCTTTGTAGCAAATGGGTTCTACAAAAACAAGACGGAATTTCTACGTAGACACGCTGTTTATTCACGGTATTGCAAGTCGTTTCCAAAAATCGAACGGTTCGTGGATACAGGGCATCTCTGCAGGCTGCGCAATGATATTTTGGTGCCGATGGATTTCAAGCGAGATACCGTGCAGCATCATGAGTATCTGGTGGCAGAGTTTGATAGAGAAGGGACGAAGCAGCTTTTTAGAACTCGTTGGAATCCGTGGAAGAACGAACCGATTGAGAATGCTTCAGAGCTTTATTACTGTGCCAGGAAGATTGCGAACTCTGATATTTCCAGGCAGACACTAGTTTTGGAAGTGTTCGAGGATCACCCGAGATTGATCATCTTCTATAACTTTGATTACGAGCTTGATATTTTGAAAGGGATGAATTTTGGTGAAGGTGTTGCCGTGGCAGAATGGAATGGGCATAGGCATCAACCCGTTCCGGAAGGAGAGTCGTGGGTATATCTTGTGCAATACACTGCCGGGGCGGAAGGATGGAACTGCATTACTACTGACACGATTCTGTTTTACTCCCGAAACTACTCATACAAAATCTCAAAACAGTCAGAAGGGCGCATTGACCGACTGAATACGCCTTATAAGGATCTTTATTACTACCATCTCACTTCTAAATCCTTCATTGACCTGCGGATTGCCAAGGCCTATGAAGAGAAGCGGGATTTTAATGCAAATCGAGATTTCAAACGTCACTATGGTGATTTCTGAAAGGAGAAATTCAGATGAAATTCTTAATTGATCGTGCGTCTTTTGGGCCAGAAGTTAGAAAGCCCTGCGAGGAAGCACGAAAGCTTACAAATGGAGGCTACGGCGTAAAGTTGAATAGCCTTGATGATTTGATTGAACTTGTGAAAAGCATCGGCTCTCCGATCATTATTTATGGACCGAATGGCGATCAGAGTCTCCCATTTCTTAGTATTTACGATGACTTTATCGAGTGAGGCTACGTGATGGGATACAAGGCTCATGATCATCAGGAAAGACGGTGTATGGATTGTCTGTTTCTGAAAAGGCGCAAGACCTGGAACAATTCTAAACGATACTACGAATACGGATGGTTTTGCACGTGCACAAATCAGGAGATCCACAAAATTAGAAATGAAGATTGTTGGGTACTTAGTGATGCGTACCCATACGGAAAAATGGAGGTTAAGTAAAATGGGCGTTTTTGCATTTGTTGGCGGTATCATTATTGGAACTATTTTTAGCGCTACTGCGTTATATTTTACGTCTATGAAGGACGATGAGAAAGCAATCGAAGCTGCTCGCCGGGAAGCTGCTACATGGGAAAACCAGGCGCGGCACTGGGAAGGTGAAGCAATTCGTGCGAAAGACAATGAGCGAATGGCCCGAAAGATGCAACAGTATTGGAGGGCCCGGTGCATGAATGAACATTTTAGCTTTAATGCCGCCTGTGATGGTGACGGAGTCCGACCGGTGGTTGCTTATCGCGATGAGAACAATGATATTTGTGATGGGCTGCTTTTGGCTGCAGTAAAGGAGGAAAATGCCGTATGAGTGAGAGCAATGTGCTGATTTTGCAGTGTGATGTGGTGCTCAAGAACTATGAAATGAATGAACTCTACAATACAATCCTCGAGCAAAAGGAGCAGGGTGTGATTTTACTACCCAAGTACGTCAAAGTTGTGAATGTTCCAGAGGAAGTAACCAATGGAGAACTTGTTGTGATGAACAGTGGAGCGCCTGAGCCGAAGAAGTATGTACTTAAATGCTATGACGGAAGATACGTATACCGATATACACCTGGTTCATCTATTATAGAATTGACGCCTGATAGAACATTTGCGATTGTTTTTTCTAAAGCCAGAGCAGAAGAAATGCTAAAAAAAGTTGGAAGGGACTACGAAATGGAGGAAGTTTAAATGGAAACTCGTACTAAGGAAGTCTTTTATGATATTTACTGCAAGCAGTGCAAATATTATAACCTTGAGCCTTACAAGAACCCGTGCAATGAATGCCTGGCAGAACCGTATAACATGGACAGCCACAAACCTGTGAACTTTAAGGAGGATAAGTGATGGAATTTGGTAATGTGTATGAAGTATTCGAACCCGGCGATCTAGTAAAGATCAATAATGCTCGTCATATTCACGATGGACGCACTGGAACTATCATTGGCATACAACATACAGGTCCAGATACTATTCCTAGCTATAATGTCAGACTTGATCCAACTGCGTTTGACGTTGGCCGAGATGTAAAAGACTTTGATCTTTGGGTAGACGCTAGAAGCCTTACACACAGATTTCCTGAAAAAACTGAAATTACAATGGGGCTTAGGAGTTGCAAAACATTGTATCAAGGTTTAAAGAAGCTTCAAGATGGACAATCAGAGTATACTAAAGAACTGCTCAACAAACTCATTGGAGGTACTGATGAAATGAAAAATGTCGATGTTAAGAAGATTATCTTTAGCGGCCCGAAGACGATTGTGCTGTGGAATGATGGGACAAAAACAATCGTTTCCATGAGCAAAGATGAAACAAACTTCGATCCGGGAGCCGCTTTCTGTGCTGCTTACACGAAGAAAATGTTTGGAACGAACAGCAAAATCAAACGTGTTATCAAAGAAAAGTCAAACATTGAGCAGCACCAGAGAATTGTTGAAGAAAAGCTAAAAGAAGAACTAGCAAAGATCAGTCAAGACTATGATAAGTTTATGAGAGAACTATGCCCCTGGCTTTACACCGGAGAGAAACTCACAGAAGTCGATTCTGCTTGCGCAAATGCGATTAGTGATTTCTATAAAAAAGAATTCATCAAGGGAAAGAATGGCGAGTGTCTAGGTAAATCCTGCCCTTGCGGCGATCTAGAAAATACAAACGAAGATATGGAGGAGAAAGATGGCAACAACTAGTTTCACGATTAGGCCTGAGAGACGGCTTTGCATGATAAATGGCGAGTATGGATATTTCCATTGCTGGGCATTGAGGGCATTGAGATATCTTAAAAAAGTCGGTTACACCTCAGAAGTTGTTGCGGTCATCGAATTTGAAGATCGAGTTGCTCAAATTTGTCCTTGGGAAGTAAAGTTTGTTGATGAGGAAAACCAGATGCTTCACTGGATGAACGAGCATGAGAGAAAGGAGAAAACTGAATGACTGTTGGCTGGATAATTGTATTTATTGGTATTGCATTTCTCATGGATCTTATGGTAAAGATTGGAGAGCTTCCTTGCGACCCTCACCATTATGATTTTGAAGATTACGATAAGGAGAACGACGATGCTGAAAATTGAAAAGATTGATATTCATGGCTGGGAGGCGGCCATTCGTGGGGCTCGGAACTCTTTTAACAGCTGGGATAAGAGTGATAGCGAATTTCTTACATCCGATGGCGATCATCATGATATTATGGGCAATTCCGGCCCTTGGCATGGTGGAGATGGTTGGGATGAAATGATTATTGGTCCAAATGATGCTGACCTTATGAAAAAACTCTCCAAAGCTGGGCCGAGTCATGCAAAGTATCGGCGGTTTATTACGGTGACGATGGATGTTACTGGGCCGCTGTACTGGTGGAAAGAGATGGATACCTACAAGGTTGGTACTGTGGGGAACTCCTGCTCTACCATGCATAAGATTGCGGATAAGGAGTTTGAGCTGGATGATTTTAGTCATGAGCATCTTATTTCTGACGAAGCTATCCCAGGCCGTGTTTATTCGGCAAAAGGTATGATGGAAGCTACTGTAGATAACCTAAATATGTTTCGTAAACTTTACCTTGAAACTCAAGACAAAAAATACTGGTGGCAGCTCATCCAGCTCCTGCCGAGCTCTTATAACCAGAAGCGGACGTTGCTCGTGAATTATGAGGTACTTGCCAATATTTACCATCAGCGGAAAGGGCATCGACTTGACGAGTGGAAGACGTTCTGTGAATGGATTAAAGGGCTGCCGATGAGCGAGATTATTACTGGGGAGGAGAAATAATGCTAGCTGTTGCGTTTGCGATTCTGTATGCGGCACATGCACCGATAATTGTATATATTGAAGTTGGAATTGTTTGGTGCATTACCGCTTCCTATAATTTTCATATTCACATGGATAAGTGAAAGGAGACTCAAATGACTAAATTCGGAAGACTTTATATTTGCGACCGATGTGGCGGTACTGGATTTGCCGGATATGTCGGTGCAATTGATCGGTCAGGTTGGATTGATCCTTTTGGTAAATTTGAAAAACTCGAAGGCTGGGAGATCTGGGAGGGGAAAACCCTGTGCCCGGATTGTGCCAAAGAGTATCATCAGAGGCTCGAAGGCTTTTGGAAGGAGGAAAAGTAATGACTGTACGTGAATTTATGGAGATGTGTGCATCCGATGTTTTCATTGCAATTGGGTATCCAAGATATGATGAAGATGGAAATTTCGTAGAATCTTATGCAGATCCTAATACTTGGTATAATGATGAACTCGGCCTAAAAATTCCGAATAAAGATCTTGATAGAAAAATTGTAGGAATCAGACTGGAAGTTGTTCCTGGATGTCGCACTGGAATTGTCCTGGACACTGTGAAAGGAGAATGATATTTATGCCTTTGGATGAGGAAGTTAAGAAGATTGTTGATGAGGCGGACTGTAGATGTCCTGTATGCGGACAGAAAGTCGTAGCCGAAATCAAGGGTGATGCAAAGCACGGATGGTATTTGTGCAGTAAATGTGTGTTTTGTGGCTGGATAAACGACGGAGAAAATTATGCCTAAGGAGGTCTGAGTATGAGTGATTTAAAGTTTGATAAGAAGGATCTTAACATGGTTCTCGATTGCCTTGATGACTTGAAGTATGAGGACTGTAAGAGAGCGGTAAGTGATCCATATTGGGAAGGGCCAAAAGGAACTGCGGAAAGTATTCATGAACTGATTTCGGGTTACAGCCGCAAAAAGGAACATTATATTGAGCTGTATATGGCAGCAAATCCTAATCAAAAGGATTACTTCTACTGCCCGAAATGTAAGCGGATTCTTAATGTCGATTTGGATTGGAAGTTCAAAGATGAATACAAATTAGGTCACTGCACGATTGTAGGCGGTGAGCCAGGCAAGCGCGAAGAGGTTTTCTACTGTAAAGATTGTGGTTGGACCGGGGAAGAAGCGCCGTTTGAGGAGGTGAAAGAAGGTGGAAATCAGGCAGAATAAGGCTCCGAAAGACGTGCATCTCTCGCTGAGAATCGGAAAAGATGACCTTCGGAAACTGAAAACAGTGGCATTTTGGAGCAAAAAATCGACTTCAGAAGTGATTCGAGACACGATTGAATTGGCTTACAAAGTCGAAAAAATGAAGCATCCAGACTGAAAAATGTAGCACAAAATGAGGCCTTTTGTAGCACAAAAATGGCGTGTAGCACAAAAAATAAAAATGTGCTACAAAAATAGGGCAAAATGTAGCACAAAATTTTTGAGGCTGCAAAAGGAGGCCGTTTGATAGGAAAATCATGAAAAGTCCTCAAATTATGACATATTTGTCATAAAAACAGGCATTTTGTAGCACAAAAATCGAATGTAGCACAAAAAATTGCAAAAATTACCCTATTTTATTTATATATACGGATTTATGACAAATATGTAATAAATAGTAATATATAATTAAAAATCCAAAATTTTTTCAAAAATTTGTGCTACATGTGCTACAAAAGTTTTGAAAGGAGATAGACCAGTGAGCCGAGGATCTAATTTGATGGACGAGTATATGCATCAGGTGTATTTATATTTTCCTGATTTGCTTGGGGAAGTTGTACACGCCAGAGAGTATGTTCAGCTTATGCTCTTGCTTGAGACGACCACCAAGTACGATTATTTCTATAATATCACAAACAACGTCTTGATTCCAATTCCGAAGAGTGATCAAGATTTGGACAAAGAAAGTTTCGCACGGATATTTGGAGTGCTGCTTCGTAGAGCTCTTGAGCACAGTGGATTGACACAAGAGGAGCTGAGCGAGAAGACCGGCATTCCTCAGGCCCGTATCTCGGATTATCTTTACGGCAAGCATTTTCCGAGTTTTTACCAGATTGATAAAATGGCAAAGGTTATGAACTGCAGTGTGGAGGATCTGCGTTATGTGAAGTAAAAAGTTTACAATTTCCTTGTTGCGGTGGACTGATATTTTGACTATACTGAAAATGTCCGAGGAAACTACACAAGGAGGTTAAGCAATGGGATTGTTCAATAAGAAACGGAAATCAGAAGTTACGGAAGTAGATGTCTACAAGGAACATGGTAATGAGATCCATGTCTTTGACGGGCCGGATGGCAAAGTGGAAGTGAGCAAGGTTCACATGGCTGACTTCCTGCCGACCGGTGAACAGTGGTGCCCGCATTGTCATGTGCAGTGCGAGAAGCGCGATGACGGAAAATGGTTTGAATGCCCTAAATGCGGTTACAGTATTACTGCCGAGGATGCAGAACTGTTTGGCAGTTACCCGACTGAGGCATCTACTTACGATTGATGATTACTGCTGAATATTGATATTTTCCCTATGGCCTGTGCATAAGTGCATGGGCCTTTTGTTTTGCCCTGATTTCGGCCTGGGGTTCGCGAAAAAAACATGGTGTATTATGAGAGAGATAATATGTCCCGTTTTTAACTGTTTTTGGCAGTTTTCAAGGCATATTGTCTTTTGTTTTGCAAAGGAGAAGGCCTTATGGCAAAAGAAAGCAAATTTCAGAAGGGTCTCATTGATGATCTGAAGAAACGCTTCCCTGGCTGTATGGTGCTGAAAAATGATGCCAATTATATTCAGGGCATCCCGGATTTGATGGTTTTGTACAAAGACCACTGGGCAGCTCTTGAATGCAAAAAGGCGGAAAATGCGAACCACCAGCCAAATCAGGATTATTACGTTGAGCGAATGGCAGAGATGTCGTTCGCTCGTTTTGTTTATCCTGAGAACAAGGAGGATGTTCTGAATGAACTTCAACGATCATTCGAAACTTAGAGGGCAGCACGCCTTTCTGGGTGCCAGTAAGTATCACTGGCTGAACTATGACCCCAACAAGATTGCGGAAGCCTACCGCAACTTTCTGGCTGTGGCGATGGGGACCAGACTGCACGAGTATGCAGCGGAATCCATCGATCTCGGTCAGCGGCTTCCGAAGTCTCACAAAACGTTGAACATGTATGTCAATGACGCGATCGGTTTTAAGCTTAGACCTGAGCAGGTTTTATATTACTCTCCGAACTGTTTTGGCACTGCCGATGCAATTGACTTGCGCGGTGATCTGCTGCGCATCCATGATCTAAAGACCGGCAAGGTTCCGGCACATATTGAACAGCTGATGATCTACGCAGCGTTGTTCTGTCTTGAGTATGGTATTAAGCCGTCTGATATTGATACGGAGCTTCGCATCTATCAGAGCGATGATATTCTCGTGGAGAAGCCGGACCCCAATGATATTCTGGCGATCACCAAGAAGATCGTCGAAGCCGATAAAGTCATTGAACAAGTCAAAGAAATGGAGAGTTGAGCTATGTACCAGGATAAACCGCCGATCGAAGATGTAATGATCCACTACGGTGTCAGTGTCATGGATGGCGCTCCTGGCCGTGGCTCTGGTAGATACCCCTGGGGGTCCGGCGATAACCCGAAGCAGCGCACAGATACGTTTCTGAGCCGCTACAATGAATATTCGGGCCAAGGACTTACAGAGAAAGAGATCGCGGAGAAGATGGGCACTACGACCACCAAACTCCGTGTTCGGCTTTCCTATGCTAAAAGCCAGAAGCGTATGCAGATGGTGGACCAGGCAAAGTCCTTGCGCAAAGAAGGGAAGAGTCTGAATGAAATTGCTGAAATTATGGGCTTTGATAATGATTCTTCGGTACGTTCTTTGCTGAATGAGAATGCAGAGACCCGTATGCGGCAGAGTACGGTTACGGCTAATAAGCTGCGCGAACTGGTCGAAGAGAAAGGTTTCCTGGATGTGGGGCCTGGTGCAGAACGTGAGCTCGGGGTTTCCCGGACTAAGTTCGACCAGGCTCTTTATATTTTGGAGATGGAAGGTTACGACACCTTTAACCGCCGTATTCCGCAGGCTACCAATCCTGCACAAAAGACGACGTTGAAGGTGCTGACACCTCCAGGGACCAAGTATAGCGAGATCTATGATGCCTCGAAGATTCATTCTGTGGGTGACTATGCCATTTCCTATGACGATGGCGAGACTTTTCATAAACCGTTTGAGTTTCCCTCGAGCCTTGATTCCAAGCGGTTGATGATCAACTATGCCGAAGATGGCGGTATCCAGAAAGACGGCGTCATCGAGATTCGGCGCGGTGTGAAAGATCTTGATATGGGCAGTCTTCACTATGGTCAGGCTCGTATCTTGGTTGATGGAACCCATTACCTGAAGGGCATGGCTGTGTATGCAGATGATCTGCCCGATGGTGTTGATGTTCGGTTTAATACAAATAAGACCAAGGATGTTCCGATGATGGACGTTCTGAAGAAAGTCAAGCGCGATAAGGACGGCAATGTTGATCGGGATAATCCGTTTGGTTCACTCATCAAGGAGAAGGGCGGTCAAAGCTATTACATCGGCGACGACGGCAAAGAGCATTTGAGCAAGATCAATTGGCGTGCTGTAGAAGGAGATTGGGGCGAATGGGCCGACAAGCTTCCGTCTCAGTTCCTTGCTAAGCAGCCGATTGCTTTGATCAATCGTCAGCTTAAGATCGCTATTGAGGATAAGCAGGCAGAGTTTGATGAAATCAGGTCTCTTACCAACCCCACTGTTAAGCGCAAATTGCTCGAGGATTTTGCTGACGGATGCGACAAGAATGCAGTTACGTTACAGGCAGCGGCCTTGCCGAGGCAGAAGTATCAGGTGATTTTGCCGCTTAATTCTATTAGTGAAAACGAGATCTATGCTCCAAACTTTAATGACGGAGAAACCGTTGCACTGGTTCGGTACCCTCATGGCGGTCTGTTTGAAATTCCTATTTTGAAGGTCAATACCAAGAACACCGAGGGCAAACGTGTCATTGGTACAAACCCGAAGGATGCAGTTGGCATCAATGCTAAGGTGGCAGAGCGGCTTTCTGGCGCGGACTTTGATGGCGATACTGTCATGGTCATTCCATTTGGCAAAGGTTATAAGATTGCATCCCAGCCCGAATTGGAGGGGCTTAAAGGCTTTGATCCTAAGGTTGAGTATAAGATTCCGGCAGGCGATACCAAAACCAAGCGAATGACTGATGCCAATACTCAGAAACAGATGGGTGTCGTATCTAATCTAATCATGGATATGACTCTTGCAGGTGCCAGCACTGAAGAGCTTGCTCGTGCAGTTCGGCATTCCATGGTTGTTATCGATGCCAAAAAGCATGACCTTGATTACAAGCGCAGCGAATCCGACAATGGAATTGCCGAATTGAAGCGCAAGTATCAGGGACATTTCGATGAGAACGGTCAGTATCATGAGGGCAGTGCTACTCTGATCACGAGGGCAAAGAGTGAAATCTCTGTTCCTAAGCGTCAGGGCAGCGGTGTGATCGATCCCGAAACCGGTAAGAAAACCTACAAGACTGCCGATGATTTATACTATGAGACCAGCCGTGTGGATAAGAAGACCGGTGAGGTCATCACCAAGCAGAAGATGCGCACGCAGCAGTCTACCAAGATGGCCGAGACCGACGACGCCTATACCCTGGTATCCTACCGCCGTACCAAGGCCGAGCTTGCCTATGCTGAATATGCGAATAAGCTGAAGTCCTTGGCGAACGAAGCTCGTAAAGAGATGAAGGCCACCGGCACCCTGAAGTATAGCCCCGAGGCCAAGAAGGCTTACGAGCCGGAAGTTACCCGGCTTCAGTCTGCCCTGGCCCTTGCCAACTCGAATAAACCCCGTGAACGTCAGGCACAGGTCCTTGCTAACGCCCGTATCAAGGAGAAGATCGAGGCCGATCCTGACCTTGCCAATGATAAGAAGATGCTCAAGAAGGTATCCCAGCAAGCTATAGTTGCCGCCCGCCAACAGGTGGGGGCTAAGCGCCATCCCATTACCATTAGCGATAAGGAATGGGAAGCCATTCAGGCAGGCGCTATTTCGGACAATGTGCTGTCCCAGATTTTGGATAGCGCTGACATCGATAACTTGCGGCAACGCGCAACGCCTAGAGCGAACAACGAGCTTAGCAATGGTAAGATTGCATTGATTAAAGCTCGTGCTGCTTCTGGTTATACAAACGCACAGATTGCCGAAAGTCTCGGTATTTCTGCTTCTACTGTGAGTAAATACTTGAACGCTTAAGGAGGTGAAGTCTTATGGTTCAGTACATGTTGACCACTTACGATAATCCCTACAATCCGTTCCAGGACTTCTCCAAGTGGTTCTTGTGGGACACGGAAAAAGGGTACAATTCGTGTGCATATCTTGCTCGTGTTGCAGCTGATTCTGATTCTTTTGATGAGAAAGAAGAAAATGCTGCTATTGAGCAAGCAATTGATGAAATCATTTCTGCTGACTTTATGAATGTTTATTGTAAACTTCGTTTTGATGGCGAGAAAACGGATTTCGTTGATGTTAAGAGAGAAAATGTAGTAAATCAAACAGCTTAACCGCACTATAGACATCGTTTAACCATAGGGAGGGGGTCGTGTTTTTAACACCCCCTCCCTACATCGCGGCCCTCCTTGATATTTCTCCGGGGGAAGAATTTGGGAAAACAGCTTTAAACCGGCTTGTGGACCCTTTTATATTTCCTCCGGCTTTTTGTAGTGGTATGTAGGTTTCTATGACTGTCTTAGAGTCAAAACCTCCTTTATTTCTCCTTTCTGGGGTTATCTACACCCCTACATACCACTACAAAAAGCCGGAGAATCTGACAAGAAAGGAGTCGGAAACAGTTGAGAAGAGCAAAGACTACCAATGAATCTGGCTCGAAAAGGACGATTAGACCGGCTCTGACGCCGGAAGCACGGGAAAACCAGCTGATTGAGCTGGCTATGGATCTTGCGGAGAAGCGAATCCTTGAAGGAACAGCTTCCAGCCAGGAGCTTACCCACTTTTTAAAACTTGGCTCCCAGAAAGCACGGCTCGAGAAGGAAGCACTTGAGAAGCAGATCGAGTTGATGGAAGCCAAGAAGAATAATCTTGCTGCTGCAGCCCAGATGGGTGAGATGTACGAGGAAGCTATTAAGTCTATGAGACGGTATAGCGGCCAGGGAGAAGAAGATGCTTAGGACATACACAGAGCTATGCGGATATTCTACCTTTGAGGAACGCTATGAGTACCTTAGGCTCGATGGTGAAGTCGGAGCGGACACATTTGGGTTTGACCGTTACTTGAACCAGATATTTTACCAGAGCGAAGAGTGGAAACAACTGCGAGACCGCGTGATTGTACGGGATGGTGGATGTGATCTTGGAATGGAAGGGCATGAGATCAATGGATTTTGGAAGAATGGTAAGTATGTTCGGCCAAAAATTCTGATCCACCACATGAACCCTATCTCCAAAGAGGATATCCTGAAGCGAAGCGATCTGCTTTTGAATCCTGAGTATTTGATCACTACAATTACACGGACACACAATGCTATACATTATGGGGACGCGGATCTTTTACCGAGAGGCCCCGTTACGAGGGCACCGAATGATACATGCCCCTGGAAACGAGGTTGAGTATGGAAAGTATCCTAAACACCATTAAGAAGAAGCTGGGAGTCGCCGAGGACTATGACGTGTTTGATACCGACATCATTGTAGACATCAATTCCGTCTTTTCGATCCTTACCCAGCTGGGGGTAGGGCCAAAGAACGGGTTTTCTATCAATGATGCATCGGAGACATGGGACATGTTTATCCCTGATGACCCGAGGCTGAACGATGTGAAGACCTACATGTACATGAAAGTACGGCTGCTCTTTGATCCGCCTACCAGCAGCGCAGCTATTGCCTCGATGGAAAAGCTGGTCTCTGAGTTTGAGTGGCGGTTGAATGTGGCAGCAGAAACCTGCGATTGCGAATAAAGAAAACACCATAGACCGAACTGTAGGTCTATGGCGTTTATAATTTCGGTTAATCGGAATTGTTATCTTCTTCATCTTCGGAATTATCAGAAGGTAATCTCAATTGCGAGACTACACCAAGTATGGACGCTGCCCCGGCGATGCCAATCGCAAAATAAGGACCAATTTCCTTAAAAATAGAAAGCCAATGCTGCTTGTTCTCCGTATCCTTATTATACATTTGCATTCGGATGTCAACGAGTCGCTCCTCGAGTTTGGCGCGTTCTTCTTTTGTTATCGAGTCAGAGTTCAGTCGGCTATAGCAATAATCGAGTTCTCGGTTGCATGTCCTATAATATTCGGCCATGCTTTCCTGATTGGATTTATAGGCTTGATCGAGATTATACCTCATCAAGTTAATAAATTCCTTTTCAAGTTCGATAAAATTTGGGAACTCGGACAATGCTTTCAATGCCACCTCGCGGTCCATATAAGGAATATTGTTTGCAAACGTAAGCATTTTATCGATGGTCATGTAATTGAAATTTGGAATTTTCATTTCTTTAAGCATTTGTTTCTTGGTTATGTGACCGGGTATAAGCATGGGGTGTATCGCCTCCTTTACCGAAATTATAGCATTTTTCGTAAAAACTGCAAGAGCATTTATAGGGGTGATAACTAAATGTGGAAGTATGAATATGTGACCACCGGAGATGATTACCTAGAACACCATGGCATTCTCGGCATGAAGTGGGGAGTCAGACGATACCAGAACAAAGATGGCACTTTGACCCCGGCTGGCCGGAAGAGGTATGGTGATGGGGAAGATGATACTTCGGCCAATGAAAGCATTGAGCAAAAGAAAGAGCGAATCCGGAAATCCAGAAATGCAAAAAAAGTGTACGACAATGCTGGGCTCTTTGACGATAAGGAACTGACAGAGATTTACAGCCGTTTGGCTGTTGAGAAGAAGATCAAAGACCTTATCCCGAAAGAGAAGAACAAGGGAAAAGAATTTATTGACAAAGCCCTTGCTGCAACTGACACGGCTAACAAGGTTCTAGATAGCGGTACAAAATTGTATACCAATATCGACAAGCTGATGAAGCTGATGGATGAGCAGAGTAAGAAGAAATAAGGAGAAATTATGGCACTCTCTAATACTGCCGTACCGAGATACTACGGCCAGTTTCGGGAGGCCGTAATCCGGGGCGAAATACCTATCAGTCGAGAAGTGGAGCTGGAGATGCACCGGATCGATGATCTGATTGCTAATCCTGGCATCTATTACGATGATAAAAAAGTTGAAGGCTGGATCTCTTTTTGTGAGAACGAGTTAGTCTTGACTGACGGCTCTGATTTGCATCTGCTGGATACCTTTAAGTTATGGGGTGAACAGGTGTTTGGCTGGTACTACTTTATTGAGCGAAGTGTGTACGAGCCGAATGAAGATGGACATGGCGGCCACTTTGTAAACAAGAGAATTAAGAAGCGACTGATCACCAAGCAGTACCTTATCGTTGGACGAGGTGCTGCTAAATCTTTATATGCTTCTTGTATGCAGGCTTACTTCCTGACTGTAGATACTTCAACTACTTTGCAGATTGCTACGGCCCCGACCATGCGCCAGGCGGATGAAACCCTTTCGCCGATCCGGACAGCTATTACCAGATCCAGAGGGCCTTTGTTCAAGTTTTTGACAGAAGGCTCTTTGCAGAATACGACCGGTTCCCGGATGAACCGTGTAAAGCTGACGCCGACCAAGAAGGGCATCGAAGATTTCCTGACTGGGTCTCTTTTGGAGATCCGACCCATGGTAATCGATAAGCTACAGGGCCTACGTGTAAAGTGTGCGACCGTGGATGAATGGCTTTCCGGTGACATCCGGGAAGATCCCATTGGTGCTATTGAGCAGTCGGCCAGTAAGGAGCAGGGTGGAGCCTATAACAACGACTATCTTATCATTGCTACGAGCTCTGAGGGTACTGTACGAAACGGCAGCGGTGACACAATCAAAATGGAGCTTATGAAGATCCTGAAAGGTGATTATGTCAACCCGCATGTTTCGATTTGGTGGTACAAGCTGGACTCTGTAGACGAGGTAGGAGATCCCAATACCTGGCTGAAGGCGAACCCGAACCTTGGTAAGACCGTTACCTACGAGACTTATCAATTGGAAGTAGAACGTGCTGAACAGAACCCGGCGGTTCGCAATGATACTTTGGCAAAGAGATTCGGTTTACCCATGGAGGGTTATACTTACTATTTTACCTACGAGGAAACGCTGCCGCATCGGCACAGGGAATACTGGAAGATGCCGTGTGCTTTGGGGGCAGACCTTAGCCAGGGTGATGACTTCTGCGCATTTACCTTCTTGTTTCCGCTTTCCAACGGGTGCTTTGGTGTTAAGACGAGGAACTACATAACCTCGTTGACATTGATGAAGCTCCCGGCGGCTATGCGGCAGCTGTATGACCGGTTTATGGCCGAAGGCAGCCTTGTGGTTATGGATGGCACTGTTTTGGATATGATGCAGGTCTATGACGACTTGGATGCTCACATTGCCCAGTATGAATACGATGTTCGGGCTTTTGGCTTTGACCCCTATAATGCGAAAGAGTTCGTGGCCCGATGGGAAAACGAGAACGGGCCTTTTGGCATCGAGAAGGTTATCCAGGGCGCTAAGACAGAATCCGTACCATTGGGTGAGCTGAAGAAGCTTGCAGGGGAGAGGATGCTGTTGTTTGATGAGGAACTTATGACTTTTGCCATGGGCAACTGCATTACTTTGGAAGATACCAACGGCAACCGAAAACTATTTAAGAAACGATATGAGGAAAAGATCGATGCTGTAGCAGCCATGATGGATGCTTATGTGGCATACAAGATCAACCGTGAACAGTTTGATTGAGGTTAAACAATGGAAGAAAATTACTCTTTTGGCTCCAGGATAAAACGTGCCTGGAATGCGTTCTTGATTCGAGATCCCCCGGTTTATCGCGGCGGTGAGGTTAGTTATGGCTACCGACCTGACCGTGTACGGTTTACGAGAGGTAATGAGCGAACGATCGTGACCTCGGTTATCAACCGAATCGGTATCGACTGCGCTGCAATCAAAATGGTTCATGCCCGGATGGATGAGGATGACCGTTTCCTGAAAGAAATTGACAGTGGGTTAAACAACTGCCTGAATGTGGAAGCGAACATCGACCAGACCGGGCGATCTTTTATCCAGGATACGGTAATGAGCCTGATGGACGAGGGCTGCATTGCCATTGTGCCGGTAGACACTACCTCCAGCCCACTTATGACTAATGGATATGACATCCAGAGTTTGCGAGTTGGTAAGGTGATCGAGTGGTATCCCGATCGGGTACGGATTCGGCTTTACAATGACCAGACTGGGCGGCAGGAAGAGGTTACTTTGCCTAAAAGCATGGTGGGCATTGTGGAGAACCCGCTGTTTGCAGTGATGAATGAGCCGAACTCGACGATGCAGCGCCTGATCCGTAAGTTGGCCCTTTTGGATGTTGTGGACGAGCAGACCAGCTCCGGTAAGCTTGATCTGATTATCCAGCTGCCTTATGTCATCAAGACAGAGGCCCGAAGGAAACAGGCTGAAGAACGGCGAAAGCTTGTGGAAGATCAGCTGGCAGGGTCAAAATACGGCATTGCTTACACTGACGGCACCGAGCGCATTACTCAGCTGAACCGAAGTCTTGATAACAACCTGATGAAGCAGATCGAGTATTTGCAGAATCTGCTTTGGAGCCAGTTGGGTATTACCCAGGCGGTTATGGATGGAACGGCTGACGATAAGACGATGCTGAACTACTATAACCGGACGATTGAACCGATCATATCCGCTATCGTGTTGGAGATGCGGCGAAAGTTCCTGACTAAGACGGCCAGGAGCCAGCATCAGTCGATCGTGTTCTTTAACGATCCGTTTAAGCTGGTGCCGGTTGCACAGTTGGCTGACGTGGCTGATAAGTTCCGCCGCAATGAGATCCTGAGTTCGAACGAATTGCGACAGATCGTTGGTTATCGCCCGAATGAGGACCCGAAGTCGGATGAGCTGACGAACCCCAACATCAGTCAGAGCAAGGAAGAGGTTGCCGATAATAAACCGATCGTTCCTAAGGAGGAGAATCAAAATGGCAAAGCGTAATTACGATTGCCGTGGCTGGGCCACTAAATTTGGTGTGCTTTGCGGCGACGGCCTAACGATTATGCCGGGTGCATTCCGAGAGCAGGACGGCCAGGAAGTTCCACTTGTATGGAACCACCAGCATAACGATGCCAAGAATGTTCTGGGCCATGCCCTTTTGAAGGCAGAGCCCGAGGGCATGAGGGCTTATGTGACCTTTAACGACACTGACCAGGGACGTAATGCGAAGGCTCTTGTGAAGAACCGTGACATTACGTCCTTTTCCATTTGGGCGAATGGGCTGCAATACGCTGGCGATAAAAGCAGAGGCAATGTGGCCCATGGCGTTATCCGAGAATTGAGCCTGGTGCTGGCCGGTGCTAACCCAGAGGCCCATATCGACGAAGTGCTTGCCCATGGCGAGGCCAGTGTTGATGAGGGCGTTATCTATAACAATGCCGGTGATATGGAATACGATTCCGGTGAGTTCGATGACACCCTTGAACATTCCGACGAAAAAAAGGAGGAGCCTGAGATGGCCGAAGAAACTAAGAAAACCGAAAATGAGGAGACCGTGAAAGACGTGTACAATTCTATGTCTGACAAACAGAAGCAGGTTGTAGATTACATGGTTAGCATGGCTCTGAATGAAGGCAAGAAAACCGAAGACACTGAGGAGGAAACTGAAGTGAAGCATAATATTTTTGACAAAGAGACCGAGCGTACTGAGGATGTTCTGTCCCATGACGCTATGACCACCATCATCAACGACGCTAAGAAGGGCCGCCTGACTTTGAAGGAGGCTACCGAGGATTATCTGGAGCATTCCGAGGGTGATTATGGTATCAAGCAGATCGACCAGCTGTTCCCGAACTACAAGGAGCTGAATACTCCCCCGAAGTTCATTGATCGTGATCAGAGCTGGGTCAGTGTTGTGATGAACGGCGTCAAGCATGTTCCTTTCAGCCGCATCAAGACCAGCTTTGCTGACATCACCGCTGATGAGGCACGTGCACGAGGCTACACCAAGGGCAAGAAGAAGATCGAAGAGGTCTTTACCCTGCTGAAGCGCACCACCGACCCCCAGACTGTTTACAAGAAGCAGAAGTTCGACCGCGATGATGTGATCGATATTACTGATTTCGATGTTGTTGCTTGGGTCAAGGGTGAGATGCGCGGTAAGCTGAACGAGGAACTGGCTCGTGCTTTCCTGATCGGTGACGGCCGTCAGTCTGATTCTGATGACAAGATCCAGGAAACCCATATTCGCCCGATCTGGACGGATGATGCAATGTACTCTGTCAAGCGCGAGATTACCAAAGGTACTACCGAGGCTGAAACCGCCAGCAACCTGATCGACGATACCATCCGCGCCCGCAAGGAGTACAAGGGTTCCGGCAACCCGACCCTGTTTACCAGTGAGGATGTCCTGGCTGAGATGCTGCTGCTGAAGGACAAGAACGGCATCCGCATTTACAAGAGTGTGGACGAGCTGGCTACTGCTATGCGTGTTTCCAAGATCGTTACTGTTCCCCAGTTTGACGGTAATCTGACCCGCGAGAACACCGCCAGCAACAAGAAGGATACCTTTACCCTGAAGGCCATTATGGTCAACCTGGTCGACTATACTGTCGGTGCTGATAAGGGCGGCGCTGTCTCCATGTTCGATGATTTTGACATCGACTACAACCAGATGAAGTATCTGATCGAGACCCGTTGCTCCGGTGCGCTGACTGTGCCGAAGTCTGCTATCGTCTTCGAGACCAAGGAGACCAGCACGATTAGCGCTTGATCGTAGGTTAGTATTGACTAACCTAAAAGGAGATTCTCATGGCTAAGTTTTACGGAAACATCGGATACTGTACACTGACTGAGACCGCGCCAGGTGTGAATGTCGAGGAGATTACAGTTCGGCCATATTATGGCGATTTCATCCGGAATACACGGAGACTCCAGGGGACGGAGCACCTGAACGACGATCTCATCATCAGCAGTCAGCTGAGCATTGTATCCGACCCGTATGCCCGTGAGAATTACTTTGCGATGCGTTATGCCGAATTTAACGGGGCAAAGTGGAAGATCACCGAGGTCGAGGTGCAGTATCCACGACTGATCCTGACGTTGGGAGGTCTTTACAATGGGAACGAGACTTGAGCTCCACCATGATTTGTGTGAGGTTTTGGGCTGCCCGGAAACCGGAAAGGATTGCAGGGTCTACTTTCAGCCTACGGTGAATACCCAGCTGAAGTATCCATGCATCCTTTACGAGTTGAGTACAGCCGATACCAAATTTGCGGACAATGCCCCGTACAGATGGACAAAACGCTATCAGGTCACTGTGATTGATAAGAACCCGGATACGAAGATTCCGGAACTTATCGCACAGTGGCCGCTTTGTTTGTTTGACCGTTTTTATCCGGCAGACAATTTAAACCACTATGTATTTAACCTTTACTATTAAAGGAGGACAATCAAAATGGCAGCTATTACCTGGGATGATACCGGCAAGCGCTTTTACGAAACTGGCGTTGACCACGGTGTTCTGTACCCGTATAACACCACCTCTAGCAAATATACCCCCGGCGTGGCCTGGAATGGCCTGACCTCGATCTCCGAGAGCCCCTCCGGCGCAGACGAGACCGCCCTGTACGCCGACAACATCAAGTATGGTTCCATGCGTGCAGCCGAGGACCATGGCGGTACCATCGAGGCTTACACCTATCCCGATGAGTGGAATGAGTGTGACGGCCGTGTGCAGATCGCTAAGGGCGCTTATGCCAGCCAGCAGAGCCGCAAGATGTTTGGCCTGTCTTACCGCACCAAGATCGGCAACGATGTCAGCGATGAAGCTGGCTATAAGCTGCATCTGGTTTATGGTGCCACGGCTTCCCCTTCGGAGATGAGCCATGAGACCATCAATGACAGCCCTGACGCTGCGACTATGAGCTGGGATTACACCACCAACCCGGTTGCTGTTGCCGGCCATAAGCCGACTGCACACATCGTGATCGACAGCCGCACTGCGGACAAGAGCAAACTGGCTCAGTTGGAGGCCAAGCTGTACGGCGGCGAAACCGACCAGCCTGAACTGCCGCTGCCTGCTGAGGTTCTGACTCTGCTGGGCGAAGCCAGCGCATAACTACGATCTTTGAAAGGAGAAAATGACCATGCTTAAGAAAACCATTACCTATACCGATTACGACGGCCTGGAGCGTACCGAGGAGTTCCGCTTTAATCTGACCAAGGCTGAGCTGATGGACATGGAACTGACTACGGTTGGCACCTTCAGCAAGCTGATGCAGAAGATCATTGACGAGAAAGACATGGTACGCCTGGCCAAATACTTTAAGGAACTGATCCTGAAGAGTTACGGCGTGAAGAGCGATGACGGCAAGCGCTTTATCAAGAGCCCGGAGCTGAGCGAGGCTTTTAGCCAGACCGAGGCTTACAGTGAGCTTTATATGGAGCTGCTTGGCAACAGCGAGTATGCTGTAAAGTTCATCCAGCAGGTTATGCCGAAGGATCTGGACCAGAACGAAGTTGTTCCGGCAGGAAATGTAACGGTTTTGCCTAAAGCATAAGGCATAAGGAGAGATAAGGAATGCTTGAGATTACGGTGGCCCCGAGAGAGTATTACGACGAGGCGAATAACCAGTTTATTACGGTACCGGAGCAGAAACTTGTGCTTGAGCATTCCCTTATCTCCCTTTCTAAGTGGGAATCAAAATGGCACAAAGTTTTTTTAAGTGACGAGGCTCATACCAAAGAGCAGCAGATCGATTATATCCGCTGTATGACGGTGAACAAGGCTGTAAACCCGATGGCTTATTACGGGATTACCAATAAACAGCTGGCTGAGATCGATGCATATATCGAGGACCCTATGACAGCCACCTGGTTCGCGGATGAGAAGCGAACGGGAAAGAAAAAAGTTATTACTAACGAAGTGATCTATTCCTGGATGGTGGATTTGGGTATCCCGGTTGAGTTTGAGCGCTGGCATCTGAACCGGCTGATTACTTTGGTACGGGTTTTAAATAATAGCCATGAACCGAAGAAAAAGATGAGCAAAAAAGCTACCTTTGATAGATATGCAGAGCTAAATGCTAAGCGCCGGGCAAAGACCGGTACCAAAGGATGATTCCCTTTTAGAAGGAGAGATAAAAAATGAGACTTGCAGGCGGTATTACCAACGGACGAGTGCGAGTCCGTTACAATTATGCAAGATATGGTTATACCCGTGGCGGAGGAAAGATCTGGCACGGAGGTATTGACCTGGAACTTTTGGATGATAAGGAATATTTCGCCCCTTATTACAAAGACGGCACGAAAGTGAAGTTTAAAGTTACGAGAGCCAGAATTGTGACTTACAAATCCAATAGGACCTGGGAGTGGGGCTACTATATTTGCCTGGAAGTGCAGAATCCACCGAAGGGCAGCCGGACGAGGTATATCTACCTGTGCCATAATGCAAAGCTGCTTGTTAAGGCTGGGGACATTGTAGAATCTGGTGACTTAATTGCCGTTATGGGTAATACCGGCAACGCGGCATTGGCTGACCCGCCGTATGAACATGTGCACTTTGAGTGCCGCGAAACTGCACTGGGAACAGGCATTGATCCGACAGAATATTGCGGTTGTCCGAATGCAGTGGGCACCTATGGAGAGGAGAATACAACCGTGGCAAACGATATCATGATCGATGTATCGAAATACCAGAAAACTGTCAACTGGGTGAAGGTCCCTTATAAGGCATTTATTCGCATTGGTTACCGAGGCTACGGCGATGCCGGTACCTTGGTAACGGATGAATACTTTGAGAAGAACATTGCAGGAGCCCTGGCCAACAATAAGCTGGCAGGGTTCTATTTCTTTAGCCAGGCGTTGAATGCTGCAGAAGGCAAGGCCGAGGCTGAGTATGCGGTTAAGGTACTGAACGGCCGCGGTAAGGGTCTTCCGATCTTCTTTGACGCAGAGTATTCGAGCGAAAAGAGCCATAGGGGCCGCGCGGATCATATCTCGAAAACCTTGAGAAATGCTGCTGCAACGGCTTTCTGTGAGAGAATCCGTGAACTTGGTTATCTGCCTGGCCTTTATACCTATACGAACTTTGCTTATTCGAACATTGACTATGCGAATCTTGTGAATGGAAATGGCTATATCGGCTGGCTGTCAGATACCAGAACAAACTATGATACTATGCTGCCGCGCCATATTCACCAGTATGAGCAGGGCATTGTGAGCGGTATCAATGGGGAAGTGGATCTGAATCGGATCATCAAGGCCTGGTCTACGGATGTTGTCCCTTCGGCGCCTGCAAAACCTGCTACTGGCACATTGCAGAAGATCACGATTGGTCCTGTGAGTAATGGCGATGCCATGAAATTTTACAATCTGGCAAAAGAGCTGAAGCTGACAGACATGGGGCTGTATAAGGCTGAGTACGTGTAAGGAGAATCAAAATGGCCATTGTTTTTAAGCATAAGGGTGACTTTAAAAAGACAAAGCGTTTTTTAAAGCGCATGTCCGAAGAGGAATACCTGAAATGCCTGGATAAGTATGGCCGGAAAGGGGTAGAGGCACTGGCCCTGGCTACCCCGAGAGACAGCGGCAAAACTGCTGAAAGTTGGGACTACAGGATCAACCGCGATAAAGACGGTGTAAAGATCACCTGGACCAACAGTAATGTAAATAAAGGCGTGAATATTGCAATCATCCTGCAATATGGTCACGGAACAAGGAATGGCGGATATGTTCAGGGTAGGGATTACATCAACCCGTCTATCCGCCCTATTTTTGACCAAATGGCAGCTGAGGTTTGGGGAGAGGTGACAAAGGAATGAGTTCGTCTATTGACCAGCGCATTGTAGAAATGCAGTTTGACAATGCACAGTTTGAGAAGGGCATTTCGACCTCTTTGAAAAGCCTTGACGACCTGGAAAAAGGACTGAAGCTGGACGGAGCCAGCAAAGGATTGCAGAGTGTTGCGAATGCTGCAAACTCTATGAACTTTGATGGCTTGCAGAGCGGCATTTATGCTGTGCAGCAGAAGTTCAGTGCCTTGGAAGTGATTGGCATTACCGCATTACAGCGCATTACGAACCAGGCTATTTCTGCCGGTGAGGCCCTTGTGAACTCTCTTTCGATGGACCAGATCTCGGCCGGTTGGAATAAATACGGTGCTAAGACCAAAGCAACCCAAACACTGGTCGCCCAGGGAAATGCCCTGGAAGACGTGAATAAGCAGATGGAGCAGCTGAACTGGTTCACCGATGAAACCAGCTACAACTTTACCGACATGCAGGAGAATATTGCTAAATTCACCGCTACCGGCAAAGGACTGAAAGAATCCGTTACTGCCATGGAGGGTATTGCCCTTTGGGCTGCGGCATCGGGCCAGAATGCCACTACTGCAAGCCGTGCGATGTACCAGCTGAGCCAGGCAATGGGCGCTGGTGTGATGCGCAAGGAGGATTACAAGAGTATTCAAAATGCAAGTATGGACACCGATGAATTCCGACAGAAATGCCTGGACGCCGGTGTTGCATTGGGCACCTTGAAGAAAAATGCCGATGGCACCTATAAGTCTTTGATGGCGAACTCTAAGGCTTTTAATAAATCCCAGTTTGCAGAGCATCTGACGGATGACGCTTGGCTTACCAGCGATGTCATGATGAAGGTTTACAACGATTACGCCAAGGCCGTTGACCAGATCTATACCTATGTGCAGGACAAAGCAGATGCAGGTGAGATCATCACTACCTCAGAAGCCATTGAGGCGATGGGCGATAAGGTTGATGCCTTTGGCTTGAAAGTATTTAAAGCCGGTCAGGAAGCACGTACCTTTGACGATGCTATCGACTCTGTAAAGGACGCTGTTTCTACTGGCTGGATGAAGACTTTTGAACTGATATTTGGCGACGCCGAACAGTCTACTAAGTTGTGGACCGACTTAGCGAATGATCTTTATGAGGTATTTGCTGAAGGCGGCAACGAACGCAACGATTATCTGGAACGGTTGATGGGCAAGCAAAGCGACGCCTTGACAGAAGCCCAGTGGAAGACGGTTGCGGAGACTACGACCGCCACCGATACTTTGAAGCAGGCACTGATGGAGACGGCCAAAGCCCATGGTGTTGCCATTGATGAGATGATTAACGACGAGACAAGTTTTGAGCAGTCGTTATCCAAAGGTTGGCTGACCTCCGGAATCTTAAGCGAGACTTTAAAGAAATTTACCGATGATACGGTTACAAGCACTGAAACTCTGACTGCGAAGTTGGACGAGTATAAGAAACTGGCGGCAGACGTTATCCAGGGCAATTACGGCAATGGTGCTGCACGTAAGACGGCTTTGGCTGAGGCCGGGCAGGACTATGCAACGATACAGGGTATTGTTAATAAGATGCTTGCCGGGACTGAGATCACAATTGAGGATCTGGGCGATGCCCAGTTGAAATCCATTGGTTATACCGATGACCAGGTTGCAGCCCTGAGAGAGCTTGCCAAACAGGCAGAAGAGACCGGCACGCCACTGAATGAGCTGATCGAAAGCCTGAACAAACCGTCCGGCCGTGATCTGGTTGTTGAGTCATTTTCAAATGTGCTGCACGGATTGATGGGGGCCATTGAAGCTGTAAAATCGGCTTGGAGCGAGGCTTTTCCGACGCCGACCGTTGAGCGGGTCTATTCTATTCTGGAAGCCATTAACAAATTTACCCAGAAGTTAGTCTTGACTGACGAAAACTCTGAAAAACTGAAGAACTCCTTTCGTGGGCTCTTTGATATACTTGGCATCGTTACTGATATTGTATCCAAACTTGGCAACGGCGCTTTTAAGATCCTGAGTGCAATTATGGGCGACGTCCATGTGAATGTACTGGATTACACGGAGGCTATCGGTAAGAATCTTACGGCCACTCGTAAATGGATCAAAGAGAATGAAACCCTGAACAATATCGTTGATACTGTGGTCGATACGGTAGTTAAGTGGGTACGGGCTATTAAAAACTGGATCAGCGAGCACCAGATCGTTACGAAAATTGCACGAACTCTGAACACGATCTTTACCACGATGGTATCGGTGGTAACAAAGGCGGCGACTGCAGTTTCAAAATGGTGGAAATCTTTTACGGGGATGCCTGCTGTGCAGACGGCCATTGAGAAATTTAAAGAGTTGTTCTTTGAACTTTTGGAAAAGGGTAAGGAACGGCTGGATGATTTTGGGCCGAAAGTGCAGGAATTCTTTGAGAATTTTAAGGGATTTGACAGCCTGGACTTTAGCAGCGTATCGAGTTTGTTTACTTCGTTTACTGACGCAGCCGGTTCCGGGCTTGGAAATGTGATTGACAAGCTGGATCAGCTGAAACAGAACATTTCTGGATTTGTTGGCTCTGTAAAAGAGAAATTTGCGCCATTGCAGGGGTTTATTGAGCAGTTCCAGCAGCTGGCCAGCCAGGGTGTGAAGAAGTTTACGCTTGGAAAGATCCTGACGGCTGCTACTGGCATTGCCGTTGTGGCCTCTTTGACAAAACTGGGGGATGCCCTGACTGCTGTTAAAAAGTCCACAGAAGGTATTAAAGACAGCCTGGTTGGGGTGCTTGGTGGTGTAAAGGGTGTTTTGACCGCTTACCAGAAAGACATTCAGGCGAGAAGTATCATTAAGATTGCAGCAGCCATTGCAATTTTGGCGGTTGCGGTTGGCGCACTTACGTTCTTGGATCAGAACAAGTTGCAGAGTTCTGCCATTGCTCTTGGTGCTTTGGGCGGAGGTCTGATCGTACTTACAGGTGCACTGGGTGTCCTTGAAAAGAAAGGATTCCTTGGCAATACTACCGGGGCCGCAGCGTCGATGATTGCTATGGCTGGCAGCTTGCTTTTGATGATTCTGGCATTTAAACAGATTCAGGATTTAGATGTTGACTTTTCGAGCCTTGCGAAGAATCTGCTGGTTATGTTCAGTCTGATGGGCACACTAGTTGCCGGAATGTGGGCTGTGAACAAGATTGGCGGGGGCAGTGTTGGCTCGGCACTTTCCTTGATTGCTTATGCGGTTGCTATGAAGCTGGTGGTAAAAACCCTTGGCGACATTAGTGTAATGCCGTTGGATTCTATTGCGGCCTCTTTATTCAAAATGAGCACAATCATGCTCACACTTTCTACAGCAGCAAGAATTGCCGGAAAGGGGAGTATGGGCGGTGCAGCGTCTCTGATTGCAATTGTATACTCGCTGCAGCAGATGTTGAAGATGATCCAGACAGTGAGCGATATGCCGCTGAAGACCATGCTGAAAGGGCTTGGAATGCTTGGCGGAATCATGCTGGCGTTGGAATGGGTCGTTACGGGCGTTGGCAAGGCCGGCGCAAATGCAGATAAGGCCGGTAAATCTTTGCTGATGATCAGTGCTGCCATGTACATCATGGTGGAGGTTATCCGTAACATCGATGATTTGAATAGTTCGGCTCTGACCAAAGGTATTGCTACCATTGGATTGATGAGCATGTTCTTTGCAGTGTTGATTGCTGCGACAAAGAATGCAGGAGCAAACTCTGTAAAAGCAGGGGTAGGTATCCTTGCTATGAGCGGCGCTGTTGCCGTACTTGCTGGTGCGATGTATGCAATCGGCAAAATCCCTGCCAGCGAACTTACAAAGAGCATAGCTGTTATTACTTCTATCTTTGCAATGTTCGGAATCCTGATGGCCCTGAGCAGCAAAGCTACCGGAAGCTATAAGACCATTATTGCAATTGCTGCTTCTATGGCGGCATTGAGCGCGTTGATGGCTGTTATGTCTACTATGGATTCCGATAGTCTTACTAGATCTACGGTTGCCCTGGATAGCATCATGGCTATGCTTGCCTTGACTATTGCCGCTACTAAGGGCGTCGATGGTGGGGCGCTTGCGGCTATAGCTATGATTACGCTGGCTGTAGCGGCTATCGGGTTTGTACTGTATCAGCTGGCAAGTCTGCCGAACCCTGAAGATGTATTACCCATTGCTGTTTCCATGTCCAGTGTATTGCTGGCGCTTTCTGCCGCAATGGCTATTATGGGAAATATGGGTGTTGTTGGGATTGCAACCGGAAGTCTTGGCATTATTGCCGCGATCGCCACAATTACTGCCGTTCTTGAAGCTCTTGGCGGATTGATGAAGCTTGATATTTTTAGCGAGAATCTTGACAACGCCATTACGGCTATGGGTAAAATCGGCGAGGCACTTGGCACATTTGTTGGAAGTATTGTAGGCGGTATTGGCACAGGGCTTACCGGACAGCTTCCTAAGATGGCCAAAAACATTTCGGATTTTGCAGAGGGGATGCAGGGATTTGTTGAGTTTGTGCATAACCTGGACGATAACTTTGGCTCTAAAGTTGATACTTTGATCAAAGCAACTGAGAAACTTACTCGCTACGGATTTACTTCGGGTCTGAGTAATCTTTCAGCCAGCGGCATCAACTACGAGACAGTTGGCACAAATCTGAAGAGCCTTGGCGAAGCAATCAAGGGCATGGCCGCCGCAACAAGTGGAGTAAGTGTGGAACGGCTTACCTCGAGTGCTGAGGCAGTTTCGGCTATTGCTGATATTATGGCAAATGTTCCGGTTTCTGGCGGACTTTGGGGCGACATCGTAGGAAATACGATGAATCTTGACGACCTTGGAAGCCAGTTGACTTCTTTCGCGCAGGCAATGGTGGATTACTGTTCTATCATCAATGGTGCTGAAGGTGGAGCTGCCCTTGATACTACCGCTGTTGAACAAAGTAAAGCCGCGGCTGATATTCTGATCGATTTGGCAGGGAAAGCACCGAACTTTGGAGGCATTAAGTCTCTGATTTCTGGCGATCTTAATTTGAGTGACCTTGGCTCCCAGCTTAACGACTTTGCAACGGCCATGGTTGGATATTGTATGACAATCACTGGCTCTGAAGGAAAAGCAGCGCTGAATGTGGATGCAATTACTGCGAGCGAGGCGGCAAGTAATGTTTTGGTTAATTTGGCGGAAAACGCTCCCCATTTCGGTGGAGCAGCGAGTTTGATCTCTGGCGAGTTAGACTTCGATCAACTTGGGACTCAGCTTGTTGCTTTTGCAAGAGCGATGGTCCGCTATAGTCAGATTATTTCTGGTGGGTATGGCGGCAGTGCGTTTGATTCAAATGCTGTAATGGCAAGCGAGAATGCTGTGAACACAATCATTGCTATGTCTCAGTCTATTGACCCGACTGGTGGATTCATTGGATGGTTAATGGGCGAGAAGGATCTTGGCGCCTTTGCATCAAATCTTACTTCCTTTGGCGAAGCCCTCGTATCCTACGGTCAGAATTGTACGATGCTGAGCGTTGTTTCTATCAATGACGCATCTGCCTGCATTGAGAGCCTGGTTGATGCACTGAATCTGGTTGGAAACATCAACTTTGAAGCTCTTAATATGCTGAGTGAGGCGCTGAATACCTTTACACCCAACAGTTCGTTTGTGGATATGTTTGCCTCAGCAGCAGAATCCATGAGCACCGTTGGCAGCCAGATGATTCAGGCATTTAACACTGGCATTACGGAAAATGCTCCGAGTGTAGCAGAGAATGCGCAGACACTGGTCAATAATTTTGTGGCATCTGTTACAACAGCTATTTCCTCGAACACCCTTCTGATTGCTGCGAGCATTGATACGTTGTGTTTGACTCTGAACACCACGATTGCCAATAAGCAGGCTGATTTTAATACCAGTGTCACAAATCTTTTGACCGGGGTGGTTTCCACTATTCATGAACAGTACAACAATTGGTATACGGCAGGCAACTTCCTGACAATTGGTCTGGCCGCTGGTATTCGTTCCGGTGAATCGGAAGCTATCAATGCCGCAGCAGAGGTTGCCGGAAAGGCACTTGAGGCTGCAAAACAGAAATTACAAATCAACTCTCCGTCGAAGGTCACTTATGGCTTTGGGCGGTTCTTTGATTTGGGGCTTTCCAACGGTATCTACGATTATGCAGATCGGGTGGCAAAGGCAACCGAGACAATCTCTAATCAGGCACTCTCGGCAGCACAAATCATTGCCGAAAACATTGCGGCTACGATGGATGAGGATTTCGAGTACGAGCCTACCATCCGGCCGGTTTTGGATATGGATGAGGTAGATAGTGGCCTTAATGCGTTTGATCGGAGTTTTGCTAACCGCAGCATGAATCTTGCCGGCAGCATTGACCGTGTACGGAAGGCAGCCCCTGTGGATAAGTATGCTGAGAACGTGAACCCCAGCCAGAATCAAAATGGAGGGTCCAATACCTACAACTTTAACCAGTATAACTACAGCCCGAAGGCACTGAGCAGGATCGATTTGTACCGCCAGACGAACAACCAGTTTGCCATGATGAAGGAAAGAGGAAAAGCATGATCAAGACCGTGAAAGTTACAAACTACATGGGTGAATCACTGACCATTCCTCTCATCTGGAATGGCGGGCCTTTTGAGATCGAGAAGATCGAAGGGCTTGGTCCGCCCAAGGCCAACATCAACACGACCGAAATTGCCACAAATGATGGCTCGAAGTTTAACTCTGCCCGATCTACTGAACGAAACATTGTTTTGTATCTTATCCTGCATGGAGCACCTACCATTGAGGATGCACGACATTTGAGTTACAAGTATTTTCCTGTGAAGAAGTATTTGCAACTTGAGATTGAGACCGATAACCGGCGCTGCATTGTGGAAGGCTACCCCGAATCCAATGAACCAAATATCTTTAGTGAAAACGAAGACATTCAGGTCAGTATCGTTTGCCCGAATCCGTATTGGAAGTCGGCAGGCGATGACGGAATTCGAGAGGTAGTATTTCATGGTGTGGCTCCTAATTTCGAGTTTCCTTTCTCTAACGAATCGCTGACTGAGGATAAGATCGAATTTGGTATTATCGAGCGGCGCAAAGAAAATGTCGTTTACTATGACGGCGATGCGGAGCAGGGAATTACTATCATCATTGAAGCGATTGGCACCGTGAAGAACCTTACGATTTACAATGTGCGAACCAGAGAGAAAATGGCTATCAGCCACGATGAGCTTGTGAGCTTTACTGGTTCCGGCATTGTGAACGGCGATACAATTACGATTTCGACTGTGAAGGGCCATAAATCTATCGAGCTTTTGAGAGACGGCGTTACGACCAACATCCTGAACTGCATTGGCAAAGATGACGACTGGTTTATGCTGTCGAAAGGCGACAACATTTTCGGCTATACTGCGGATGAGGGCAGCGACTACCTGGATTTCAAAATAAACTATTCTTCTTTGTATGAGGGTATTTAAATGGAAGCACTGATTATGGACAAGGACTTTAAGTCGGTAGCTGTAATTGACGACTATGAGTCTTTTATCTGGACTGACCGTTACACCGGCTACGGAGACTTTGAGCTTTATGCCCCTGTCAGTGCAGCATTTTTCAACTTTACCAAAGATGGGTATTATATTTGGAGCGCCGAATCTGAGCATCTTATGATTATCGAGAAGAACGATATCGAGAGCGATGCGGAGGATGGCAGTCACGTTACTGTTACGGGGAGGAGCCTTGAGTCTATTTTAGACCGGCGTATTATCTGGACCCAGACGACCCTTAGCGGAAGCTTACAGGACGGGATCAAGAAACTTCTTACAGAAAACATCATTTCGCCGAGTGATGAGAAGCGGAAGATCCCGAATTTTGTTTTTAAGGAAAGCACTGACGAAGCAATTACGAAGCTGACAGTAGATGCCCAGTATACGGGCGATAATCTCTACGATGCTATCAAATCTCTTTGCGAAACAAATGAACTCGGATTTAAGGTTATCTTAAACAGTGACCTTAAGTTCGAGTTTTCTTTGTATTTCGGAACGGACCGCTCTTACAATCAAAAGAAGCTGCCGTATGTAATCTTTAGCCCGAACTTTGAAAACCTGGTAAACTCGAACTACTACGAAAGTTCTGCGGAGCTTAAGAATGTAGCACTGGTTGGCGGGGAAGGAGAAGGCTCGGACCGGAAATTTAAGAGTGTATACGGTAATGGCGTTGAGGAGTTCCCCAGTGGGATGGACAGGCGAGAGCTGTTTGTGGATGCCCGGGATTTGAGCACCAAGACAAGCGATAAGACTCTATCTGCCACCGAATACAATGCCCAGCTTGAACAGCGGGGCTACGATAAACTTGGGGGGAATACCCAGGCTACCGGGTTTGAGGGCGACATTGAGAATACTGAGATGTTCAGCTATGGGAAGGATTTCTTTGTCGGAGATATTGTACAGATTCAAAATGAGTACAAAATCAAGGCTACTACACGAGTGGTTGAGGTCGTTATCTCAGATAGTTCCACGGGCACTACGATCGTGCCGACATTCTCGACCCCGACACTGACAAAAACTTAAAGGAGGCTGTACAATATGGCTTTTAGTTATGGCTTTTATAATAGCCTGAATGGAGATCGAAAGTACGACTCCGAAGATTTGAGCCGGATGTTTGATGGCATTATCTATGATGGTGTTATTGGTGCAGTTGGTGATACGTTTGCTGTAAAAGCCGGAACTGGGAATACTGTAAATGTATCGAGTGGGCGTGCTTGGTTCAATCATACCTGGACCTACAACGATGCACCGATGCCTATTAACTGCGGCTCTGCAGCTGTGCTTTTGGACCGCTATGATGCCATTGTGCTGGAAGTGAACGCTGCTTCTGATGTGCGTAAGAACAGTATCAAAGTTGTGACCGGAACCGAAGCATCAATCCCTGCGAAGCCCACGATGGAAAACACTGAGTTTGTGCACCAGTATCCGCTGGCTTATATTTTGCGTAAAGCAGGTTCCAGCAGCATTTCACAGTCTCAGATCGAGAATGCTGTCGGCACTGAAGCGTGTCCGATTTGCACCGGAGTGCTGAAGAGCCTTAATGTTGAGCAGATGATGGCCCAGTGGGAGGCTCAGTTTGATGAATGGTTTCAGTCGGCAAAGGACACCCTGAGTGGCGACGTTGCCGGAAATCTATTAAATAAGATTGAGAACGCTGAGGATAAAATTCCATATATGTATACCGCGACTCTATCTGTAAATAATTGGATCACAAGCAGCGGAACATATTATTCCAATGGATATATTTATAAGCAAACAGCAACAATGGTACCGGATATTAGTTCAGCGCCAGTAGTTACTGCGAGTAGCACGTTCACAAGTGGGATTCAGTTTATTAAAACCCGCGTTCCTTCCACGGATGATACTCTTGCTGAAGTGCAGGATATTATCAATGACGGAATCACTGTGAGTGGATACAATTCCGTTGACGTTTACGTTAAAGAGAAACCAAATGCATCAATCAATGCTAGATGGCAACTTACTAAGTAAAACAGAAAGCCCACGGTGTGCGTTTATTACTTGATGGAGGTTTAGCATGAAACATTGTAAGAAATCTGCGGCATGTGCTGCGCGGGGGTACTGCTGATGGGTGTGGCGCCGAGGATTCCGGGAGGCAGGACATCTAAAAAAAGCACTGAAATGACAAATATTATTCCGGCAATGAGCTCTAATTCACAAAACGGTTATAAAGTTAGCATGAAGTCTTTAAGCGGAAATGATGCTAGCGCTGGAGCCGCCTGGTATATGTTTAACCACAATTATCGCGTTTATAACTGGACTGAAAACGGGTACAACGAAAACATATGCCATTTTGGTTCTGGAAAAGATGGGCAGATTGACATCGAATTGCCAGAACCGACGGCTGTACATGCTGTTTTTGTTATTGGCCCTAATTATAGCAGTTACGGTGTGAACGGGCCAACAAGTGCTGAACTTTATTTCTCGAATGATGGCACAAATTTCACCAAAGTTGATGATGCCGTGAATATCCGAAACAATAGTTACGCACAGTTGCCGATGCTTGGCGATAAAATCAATATGTGCCTAAATCCTAGTAAACATAAATATTATCGCATTGTCGTATACAGAACTGCCGAGTATGTTGGCGTAAATGCAGTTATACTATTCTAATTTGTATACCAAAAGTTCAATAAAAAGGATCTGAAAGATAAAAAATGAAAATCTACGATGAAATCACCAACGAGGAACTGGCCTCTCCCGATTTGTCCGCGGGTTATCTCTATGCCGCCAGGCTGGTCATTGGGCATACAGAGGAGTCCTATGAAATTATGGAAGGTACAGTAACTGAAAAATGTCCAGGTGGCCTCAGACGACTTATTCCGGCACATAATATTTATGAGGATTGTCAGTTTTATCATACCTATACCGCTGAAGAAATCGTGCAACGTAATAAACCTACTTTGCAGGATCAGATCAGTGCAGTAGAAGCTCAGGCAACCTATACGGCCATGATGACCGATACCCTGATGACGGAGGAATAAGTTATGCTGAACATTGAGAAGCTGAAACTTTGGTATCCGAAATTTTGGAACAAGAAGATGATGGCCAATGCCGTGAAGAAAGGCGCTATCACCGCAGAACAGTATAAAGAGGTCACCGGTGAAGAATATCCCGGCTGACCTTTTGCTTTGAAAGGAGAAAACTATGGCTACAAACATGATGCCGGGGACTATGCCCCAAGGAAGTCAAAATAGTTTTCTGCAACCGCAGCCTGCGATTTACCCGACTGCTTATCCGGCGGCACCGAATGTTGGTGCTGTACAGGCAAGACCTCGGACTATCCCAGGCAGGATGATTTATTCACCTGATGAGATCATGCCGCAGGAAGTGCCGATGGATGGCAGTGTGAGTTTATTTCCGATGCACGACTGGAGTTGTGTGTATGGGAAGTGGTGGACTTCGAACGGGCAGATCCAGACGGTGAAGTTCGTTTTAGAGCAGCCGAAGAAACAAATTGACGAATCTGCTGTGAGTCTATCGGATATTTCGGAGAGGCTGAATAAAGTAGAGCGGTACCTTTTTAAGAATAAGCACAAGCAAAGACCAAATCAAACTGAACAAGTGAAGGTGGCGGAAGTTCCACATCCGGAATAAACAGGAGCGACTGAAATGGCAAATACAATCGTTCTGAACGAATATACTGCTGCCATTAAGGACAGCCCGAAAAAGTATCTCGAATTTGGCACATACGACAGCTATGGCCGAGAGCATATAACCGTCATGCCTGAATCCGGTTGGGAGGACCTGAGTGTATATGCCACTTTTATTTCTCCCAAAAAAGTAAAGCGAACAGTATTGCTTACCGATCCTGTTATTCCTGTGCCAAAAGATGCTACTGCAGGTTGTTGTGGATTTGGGGCGATTGTGTTTGCCGGTTATAAAGATGGTGAATGCATTATCACCTGTGATGTTCCATATCATCTTGGGCATCACAGCAACATTGAGCCAGATGAGTATGATGAAGAAGATGTCAAATTACTTGAGCAAATAATGTCCATTGCTGAATTTCTGCGAAATTTAGCGCGGGGTGGCAAAAAAGGACAGGTCTTCACGAAGCTTAGCGACAAAGATCTGGATATCGGATGGGAAACACCAAAAGAGTCCAGCGGAACTGTAATTGATTTTAAAATAGGCAATGGATTGCTCTATGATGAAGCAACCAAGGTTCTCTCAGTCGATGTCGCGAACGACGCAGAGAAAGATAATACCCGTCCAATTTCGAGTGCAGCCGTTGATACAATTGTCGGGAATATTGACGTCCTTTTGAGTGGCATTTGAAGGAGTGAAGAAATATGAGCATTGCGACTGAAATTACAAGAATTCAATCTGATCGTGACCTCTTAAGAACCAAGGCTATAGAGCTGAAGTTATCTACCAAGGCCGATGTCGATACCATTTCTAAGGCAATTACTACTACCTCTAACCTTGATGACCTCGCTTCGGCATTCGATTCGATTGCGAATCAGGGAAGTGTATCAACTAGTGTTAAAGAGGGCGAAACTTACACCATTCCGAAGGGCTACCATGATGGCACTGGTACAGTAAGCGGCGTAGCAGGCGGCGGTAACTACAGCCTGCAGAGTAAGACTGTAACTCCGACCAAGGCAAACCAGCAGATTACTGCCGATGAGGGCTATTACGGCCTTAGTGATGTTACGGTCAATGCCATTCCCGATTCTTATCAAAATGTTACGAGTGTTACTGCTGCAGCAGGAGATGTGCTTACCGGAAAAGTTATTGTCGACAAGGCCGGCAAGCAGATCGCAGGTACCATGCCTAATAATGGTGCCGTAGAGAAGACGCTTGATGTAACTACGTCTTCCTATACGGTTCCTGCCGGTTATCACAATGGAAAAGGTGTTGTGAAAATTGTAACGGAGCAGAAGACTGCCACGCCGACAAAAGCTGAGCAGAATATCACTCCCACTGCGGGAAGTGTTCTGAGCAAAGTTACCGTGGCGGCTATCCCCGCTAAATACCAAGACGTGAGCAGTGTTACTGCTGCGGCTGGTGATATTCTGGCAGGGAAGAAGATTGTTTCGTCTACTGGCGCTGTTGTTGAAGGCACTATGGCCAACAATGGAGCTATTGCCAAGACCATTGATGGCCTGACTACTACGAGCGTTACAATTGCCGCCGGCTATACTTCTGGCGGTACAGTAAGCCTTACCAACGACATTGAAGAAGCTTTGGCTGCTATCTGATCGGAGGTGCCGGCGTGAGCATTCAAAATGAGATCAGCCGGCTTGAACAGGCCAAGGCTGATATTGCCGAAGCCATCAGAAAGCGCGGAGTAGAAGTGCCTAAAAATTTATCCATTGATGGGTATGCGGCAAAAGTCGAGGAAATTGCGGTCGCTGATGTATTTGCAGGCGCTACATCCTCTACTGATGGCAAAGCAGGTCTTGTGCCCGGTCCTAAAGCGGGAGACGAGAAGAAGTTCTTGCAAGGCGATGGGACTTGGGGCATCCCCGCTGCACAGACTACCATAAAAATTTGTAGGTGGTGATACAATGCCTATTTACTTTGGAACCGAAAAAGTAAGTATTTTTGCCGGTGCTGGCGCCACGAAGATGCAAGAAAAGGCAGTTACTCCGAGTGAAAGTCAGCAGGTAATCACACCTGACGACACCTATGATGGGCTGAGTAAGGTCACTGTCGGTGCAATTTCTAAGACTCATGTTGGCAGCGGTGTAACAAAAAAATCTGCTGCTACTTATACGCCTGGCACGAGTAACCAGACGATTGGAGCGAATCAGTACCTGAGCGGTGCCCAGACGATCAAGGGAGATAGCAACCTGGTCGCTGGGAACATTATCAGCGGCAAGACTATTTTCGGTGTGCCTGGTTCTGTGGTGATCCAGAGGTATTACACCGGCAGCTCTGCACCCAGTTCTTCGATCGGCAGCAATGGTGATTTGTATTTGCAGACTGGGGGCTAATGTATGGCAAGTGTGACATTGGTTCCTACAGGATATGATGGCCAACACTCATCGTATATTTCTGTAGATGCATCTTATCCACTTTCAAACGGACTTACCAGTTCAAGCAGTGACACTTTTACGGTGCTAAACCTGAACAAAGGTAGTGGTGCAGTTTCTAAGCTGGCAGTCAAATTTGATGTGTCGAAGATTCCGACAGATGCCAAGATCGATTCTATCTCTTGCAAGATAAAGGCCAGAATCTCGAATGCATCACCGTATATTTTGAGCGGTGTTGCGCAGTTGTATTGCGGCACGGCTGGGTTGAGCGGCGAAATTGAGTTGGGAACATCCCCAGTGGCTCAGACTTTTAATGATACCGGTTGGTGGGATCGTGAGAGCCTGGACGATCTTATCTTGCTGATTACCTGTACACGCGGCTCGCTATCCGCAAACAACAGCCATACTTTGCGTTTTTACGGTGCTGATCTGACTGTAGACTACACTGGCGGCGGATCTTCTGGCCCTGTGCTGAGCACTAAGGTAAATGGCAGCTGGGTGAACGTATCCAAGGTCTACAAAAAAGTAAGCGGTATTTGGGTAGAACAGAGTGACATTGCAAACTTGTTTAGCACTGATACCAATTACGTAAAGGGGTGAGATTTTGGCAAAGACTACAGAAACGATTGGCGAATTCACAATGAACATTCTTACCGCGGAGCAGTATGCAGATGCGAAAAAGAATAACCAGATCGACCCCAATCAATTATATTTTACCCCTGAAAAAAAGTTGGTTGTTGCCGTATCTCAGGATGAGTATGAAGCAATGAAAGAGGCCGGTACGCTGGATGAGGATGTACTTTACGTTACACCCGCTAGTGAATCCGTTACGATTCCCGAGGCCACGGAAACGACCGCTGGCCTGATGCCACCCAGCGCTGTGACAAAGCTGAAGGGCATCGCCGAGGGCGCAAACAAGTATATTCACCCCGCGCATACCGCCCGGACCAGCGGCCTGTACAAGATCACCGTGGATAACCTGGGGCACGTCACCGCTGTTTCTGCTGTGCAGAAAAGTGACATCACCCGCCTGGGCGTTCCGGATTCCGACACAACCTACGATCTGGCCTCGGACTACAGCAACGGCCTGATGAGCTCCGATCAATATACGAAACTAAAAGGTATTGCTTCCGGAGCCAATAAAACCACGGTCGACGCCGCACTGTCCAGCAGCAGCGCCAACCCGGTGCAGAACAAAATCGTGTATGCGGCATTGCCATGGGAATACAGTGCTACATTTTATGTAGACAGCTGGAGTGCTGCGACTTCTGATGAGCAAGCGCAAGGGTTCGCATATCGACAGGTTGTCACTCCAGTAAAGAAAATTTCGGTTGCTCCAACAATCACCGCAAATTCAATGTTTCTTGGATTTGGAAGTCCTAGTGATAGCTCGGTTCTTGCTACTAAAGTAGCACTTGCCGAAGCTGCAAACGTGATCAACGGTGGCCTTGTGTATACCGGAAGCAACTCTATAACTGTACTTGTTGAAGAAAAGCCGACTTCCGATGTTACGATGACTTGGTGGCTTAGAACTTAATCACTATTTACAAGAAAGAGAGGTATTAACCATGTTTGACCCTGCCAAATTTGCTATGCAGATGATCCAGAATAATCCCCAGGTAATGAATAACCCTATGGCTAAGCAGTATCTGGAGATCATTCAAAATGGGGACAGTGCAAAAGGGCAGGAAGTTGCAAATAATATTCTGAAGACCTATGGGATGACAAAAGACCAGGCGATGAGCCAGGCCTTTAAGTTCTTTGGCATCAGAAAGTAAGGACGTTGAAAATTAAGAGAAGTACAAATTCTAAGGATGTCTGAACGCAAAAGGAATCCATTCATTTGGTTATAGGTCTTTGAGAAAGGCCTATCAATGCGCGCAGATAGGTTGAGTAAGAAAGACTTATGATAGTCCGTTTCTTTTACTCTACATTCCTTATGAAGGAGGAAAATCTTATGTTTAACGCGAATATGCCCTCTCTTTCCGATATTGCTGCTGTGACCGGTAACGACCGTGATGGCGGTTGGGGCGGTAACGGCTGGTGGATTATCATTATCCTGCTTGCCATGTGGGGCGGCTTCGGCGGCTATGGCTGGGGCGCTAATGGTGGTTATGGCAACGGTGGTGGCTATGTTGCTACTGCTGCTACCCAGGCTGATATTCAGCGCGGTTTTGATACCCAGAACATCATCTCGAAGCTCGACGGCATCAATTACGGCGTGTGCGATGGTTTTTATGCTGTAAACAACGGTATGCTGACCGGCTTCAACGGTGTGAATACTGCGATGCTCCAGGGTAACTTTGGGCTCCAGCAGGCCATCAATGCCAACAATGTTGCAGCCATGCAGAACACCAACGCTCTCCAGACCCAACTGTCTGATTGCTGCTGCCAGAACAAACAGGGTCAGGCCCAGATCCAGTACGAGATGGCCACCAATACCTGCGCTATCACCAACGCAATTGCCCAGCAGACTCAGGCTATCATGCAGAACGATAATGCGAACTACCGCCAGCTGCATGATGAGATCGTTGCAAACCAGATTGCTGCTAAGGACGACACGATTGCTCAGCTCCGTTCTCGTCTGGCAGCGGCTGATCTGGCGGCTTCTCAGCATGCTCAGAACACCTATCTCGTCAACCAGCTTCGCCCGCCCGTAAACCCGGCCTATGTTGTGACTAACCCGTATGCCGGTACCGGGACCCTTCCGTGCCAGACTGCAGGCTGCTGCGGTGTGAGTGCGTAAATTCAAAATGATACGAGGGAGGCTCACTTCGGTGGGTCTCCCTTTATATTTTTGATAGGAGGGTAGCTTGATGATTAAGTTGACGAATACCACTGAGCAGACTGTTGCCACTGGAGCAGCACTTACTTTTAACTCGGTGCTTGCGAACACCAATTGTTCTACGTGCCATCGGAAAGGCACAGGAAGTGTGAAACTGAACCGCAGCGGTGCCTATATGGTCTCGTTCCATGCGAATGTGACCGGGGATACTGCAGCAACACCTGTACAGCTCGCTTTGGCTCTGGGCGGGGATGTCATGCCGGAAACGACTATGATATTTACCCCGGAGACGGCGAACACTGTAGGGCAGGTGTCCATCTGTCTGCCGGTCTTTAACTCGTGCTGCGACTACGACCGCGTGACCGTTGTGAACACTGGGACTACGGACATCGTTATCTCTGCGAACCCGATGCTTGCTATCAGCAAGATGTGCGGTTGAGGAGGTGAGTAACGATGGCTGAGAACGAGAAGAATATGGATCTGTGCGAGCTGAAATGCACACTGATCGATGCACTCAAGACCCAGATGTCCGGCGGTGTCGGCAATGTCGATGCAGAAGAAGCCGGCGAGGTTGTCGATATGATCAAAGACTTTGCCCAGACTGATTATTACGAGGCGAAAGCCCACTATTATCGGACTGTGGAGAAGGCGATGGAAGAAGGTAAGTCCCGTGGCCGCTATGGCTATGTTCGCGGACTGGACCGTTATATGGACGACCGTGACGGTATGGAGATGCCCGAGTGGTGGGAGATGGATCACATGGCCGATACTGACCAGTTTGATCCTCGCCGCTACCGCATGGGGTACACGCCTAACCGTAAAATGATGGATGATAAAAATGAGAAGTTCGGAACCGCTTACCGTGAGTGGGATGTTTCGAGACGCCATTACCATGATTCCAACAAGAGTGAGGATAAAGAGGAAATGAATCGGCATGCGAGGGAGCACATTGCGAATACGCTTGAATCGATTCGGACTATCTGGTCGTCCTCTGATCCTGAGCTGAAGAAGCGGATGAAAGCCGACTTGACAGCGCTTGTTGGAGAGTTGACCGTCTAAAGGTCGTTGAGGATTTACGGTTATGAAGAGCTTTGTCATGAATGGATATTTGTGGCATATAGCTTTCGTAAACCCAGGCAGCGCCAAGCTCGTGGATAGGACCGGAGCCAGCACACTTGCCACTACGGACCCTACCGTAATGAGGATTTATATTTCCGACAATTTGAGTGGGCAAGAACTGGAAACGGTGCTGATTCACGAGCTTGGTCATGCTGCTTTGTTTTCTTACGGGCTTTTGCCTGATATTCACAAAGCTGTTAAACGACAGTATTGGATGGAAGCTGAAGAATGGGTGTGCAATTTCATAGCGGATTACGGGATGCGGATATTCAGTATCGCGTATGAAGTTATGGGAGAGGATGCCTGGATGTTTATACCTTACGAGCTGGATCGTTTAATCGCGTAAGGGAGGTGTTTAAGATGGACGAGTGGGCTAAAATGCTCATCACCGTCGTGTGCAGCGTCGTGGCCTCCGGCGGGTTCTGGAGTTATCTCCAAGCTCGGCGTGAAAAGAAAGATGCCAAGACGAAGCTGCTCTTGGGCCTTGCACATGATAGGATTATGTCACTTGCGGCGCTATATACTTCGCGCGGGTACATCACTCAGGACGAGTATGAGAATTTCCATGATTATCTGTATGTACCTTATCACGATAGTAATGGCAACGGCACAGGGACAAAAGCTATGGCAGAAGTAGAGCGGCTGCCAATGCACGAACACCCATTGAATAAAGAGGAGGTTTGATGTAAAATGAGTAACAAGACTTATGATATTTGCAAGTGGATCGCACAGTATCTGCTGCCGGCTCTGGCAACACTGTACTTTGCGGTAGCCCAGATTTGGGGCCTGCCGTATGGTGAGCAGATTGTGGGTACGATCACCGCGATTGACACCTTCCTTGGTGTGCTTCTGGGTATCAGTACCGCCAATTATAACAAGAAGATAGGGGCAGAAAAAGGCGAGTGAATGTAGGTAGTTTGTACTTTATTCCTACATTTGCGAAAATTTTTTACGATGATACGTTGCCTTGGATTTACTTCAAATAATCTGGGCCACATCGCCCAATACAAAAGGGTCGAAGCTTCGGGC
>ENA-UOOA01000750-UOOA01000750.1-human-gut-metagenome-genome-assembly--contig:-P61old-NODE-750-length-61066-cov-75.460786_pt1 | contig 61066 bp, 47 predicted proteins | sample MGYA00242467_ERZ724014 | MGnify/ENA metagenome assembly ERZ724014 | reverse complement strand
TGCCGCATCCGTAAGGCAGCAGAGCCGCCAACGGCTGCGCAACAGCGGATAATAGGAGAAAGTCAAATCGTCTAGCAACCCCAAACGCGGCAACGCCGCGCTATGGGAAGTGCAGTAGGCAAGCATTACAGCTCTTCGAGCTGCTCGCCTGCAATGTGAATTTTCTCTGGGAGGGTGCAAGGGAGGGGTATCTCTTTTCGAAAAAGAGATACCCCTCCCTTATCCGCGTCCCCCACACCAGGTGGGAAAAAACCGGAACTTATTGTTCCAAAAGGAACCGTGCGATATTTTCTATTGCAACAGAAGCCTTTCTAATGGGAAACATCTGAAACACATGCCACATCCCCTCGCTGACCTGCAGGCGGCAGGGAACGTTTGCGCGCTTCATCGCCTGATAGAGTTGTTCTGAATCCGAATACAGGATCTCGTGGTCGCCGACCTGGATGAGCGTCGGCGGGAAGCCGGTGAAGTCGGCAAAAAGTGGGGACAGGTCGCTCGAACGGTAGTCTCTTCCTGCGGCGTAGGCGAGGCGCACGGCTTCGATGTACTCGGGCGTGAGCATCGGGTCGATCTCCGCACGCTCTGTATAGGACTGGCCGGACATCGTCATGTCGGTCCACGGGGACATCAGGATGAGCGTGCCGGGGAGCTTACGGCCCGCCGTCTTGAGGCGGTTGCAGAGCACAAGGGCGAGGTTGCCGCCCGCGCTGTCGCCCGCGAGGACGATATCGCGCGCGCCGTAGCCTTGGAGCATCAGATAGTCCCACGCGCGCAGCGCGTCCTCGACGGCGGCGGGATAGGGGAACTCGGGCGCGAGGCGGTATTCAAAGCTCAGCACATCGTAGCCCGTCGCATGCGCGAGCTTGGACGACAGTACGCGCGAATAACCGAGGTTGCCGCTCGTGTAGCCGCCGCCGTGGCAGTATAAAATCGCATGGCGGCTGCCGTGGGGGGCCTTGAGCCGCGTCCACGCCGCGCTCATGCCCGAGAGGGCAAATTCCTCGTAATCCATGCCCGTCATCGGCGCAGTCAGCTTGCCGAGGACCTCCTGACTGCGGCGCTGACGCTCAAGCTCTTCGGCGGTCATGCTTTCTGGCGCACCGGCGCTGTGCAGCGCCTTGAGCGCACGCATCAGCGGGTCGAGATGCGCGTTCTCGGCCTCGCTCTTCTTTTTGCGGATGATGCGGAGTTTGGGTTCCATAGCTCCTCCTGAAAAACAAAATTCTTTGGGAGCATGATATCATAATTTCGTGAAAATGCCAAGGAAAAGCGCATCTTTCTTGTAGCGCGCCCCGTTTTGTGCTATAATAAACCTCTCAAGACCGCGCAGAGGGAAAGAAGGAACATCGGATGGCCAAGCCCAACAGCAAATGGTATAAGCTCGACTCCGCGGGCACGCTCTACTCCGCGCTGCAAAAGGAGGAGTATTCAGCCATCTACCGCTTTTCCGCTCTGATGGAAAAAGACGTCGACCCCGCGGCGCTTCAGCGCGCCATCGACCGCTGCATGCCGCGCTTCCCGACCTTTGCCGTGCGCATCCGTAAGGGTGCGTTCTGGTACTATTTGGAGCACAACAGCGCGCCGGGGCCGTTTTTGAAAGAGGACGTGTCCGACCCCTGCCAGCCCGTGCGCTTCAAGGAAGACAACGGCTGGCTCGTGCGCTTTTACTATTACTGCAACCGCATTTCGATTGAGGTCTTCCACGCGCTTTCCGACGGCGGCGGAGCCATCGTCTTCTTCCGCACGCTGCTGGCCGAATACCTGCGCCAGACCGGCGTTGATATCCCTGCGGGGAACGGTGTGCTTGATTTGAACGAGCCGCCGCGCGAGGAGGAGATGGAGGACGCCTATGCCCGCTACGCAGGACACCACGCGCTGGGCCTCCACCGCCAGCCGACGGCGTATCAGAATACCGGCACAAGCGAGCCGTTTTACACGTTCCATGTGACGATGGGCTTCGTGCCGCTCTCGAAGCTGCGCGAGGAGTCGAAAAAGTACGACGCGTCGATCACCGAATACCTCTCCGCTGTGCTCATTTACGTCATTTTGGAAAAGCAGAAGCGCGAAAAGCCCTACCGCCTGCGCCCCGTGGCGCTGGCCATCCCCATCAATCTGCGCGGCTGGTTCCCGAGCGAGACGCTGCGAAACTTCATTACCACCGTCCGCCCGTATATCGACCCCGCGCTCGGCGACTACACGTTCCCCGAGATCGTCTCGCAAGTGCGGCATTTTATGAAGCTGCACATCAACCGGCAGGAATTGCAGGCGGCGTTCACGGGCAACGTTCGCTTTACGGAAAACTTTTTCCTGCGGCTCATTCCGGTCGTTTTCAAAAATCCCGTCATGGCGCTCAATTACCGCCTGCACGGCGTGAGGCCCTATTCCTGCACATATACGAACCCAGGCGCGTTCACCGTGCCGCCCGAAATGGCTGAGCATATCCGCGGGGCGGAGGTCATTCTGGGACAGGCGACGGTGCCGCGCTGCCACTGCGCGTCCATCAGCTATGGCGACACGATGGAGATCACCTTTGCCGGCACGCAGGCGGAGACGGACACCGAGCGCGACTTTTTCCGCTTCCTCGTGCGCGCGGGCATCCCCGTGCGCGTAGAGAGCAACCGATGAATAGCAGATCGAAAGAAGGAATTTGATGTCATATTGTGTCAAATGCGGCGTGGAGCTGGACGAGGGCGCGGAGCGCTGCCCGCTCTGCGGCACGCCGGCGTGGAAGCCGGATGAGACCGAGCCGCGCTATTTCCCGACCAAGCCGGCCGAGGTGCCGAGAGCATCGCGCAGAGCCGCCGCCGCACTGCTAACGGCGATGCTCGCGTCCGTGTCGCTCTGCTGCGGGCTGCTGAATCTCATTTTGCCGACGGAGCACCCTTGGGCGCTCTACGTCGCGGGCGCGGCAGTGATGTTGTGGATCTGGTTCGCACTGCCGATGCTCGTGCGCGGCATCCCAATCTTCTTCCGACTGACGGCGGACGTCGCCGCCATCGGCATTTACGTGTGGATCATCTCCGTTGCGCTGCACGGGGAGCGCTGGTTCCGCGGGCTCGTGCTGCCGATGCTCGGCTGGGCGTGCGTTGTTGTATTCCTGCTGAGCTTTCTGCTGCGCGACGGCAGGCGCTCACGCCTTTCTTCCATCGCCATGTGCATCGGCGCGGTGGGCCTGATGGCGATGGGCGTCGAATACTGCCTTGACCGGTATTTTCTTGAGGTGTGGCAGCCGAGCTGGTCGCTCGTCGTGCTTGTCATCTGCATCGGGCTCATCATCCCGCTGCGCATCGTGCGCCGCGTCCCGTCGCTGCGCGAGGAAGCGCGCAGACGCTTTAATATGTGAAGCTTGCTTCTAAATGGCAAACCCGCCCTGACGCTTTTGCGTCGGGGCGGGTTTTGTGATGTTTGCTTACAGCAGCAGCCAGCTGAGCACCATGCCGACAAGCAGTGTGATCCCGGCGGTGAGCAGGACGAGCAGAAGCTTCTGATAGGGCCGCTTGCCTGCTTCGACCTTTTGCTCGATCTCATCGAGCTTTCTGCCCTCGCTGAAGGCCAAGATCTCCCTGTAGGACTGGACGTTGTTCGCCTTTTTGATGCGCTCGAGCCGGAGAGCAAAGTACATCGCGGCGCCCCAGAGCAAAAGCTCCGGAATGAGGCCGTAGAGGCCGAACCACTTGAGCAGCGGCACGGGCAGGATGATCGTGGCGGCGAGCAGGATGGAGAAAATGATGGCGTCGCGGTTCATGGCTTTGACATCGGCGGCATTGACTTCCTGTTTCATGGTTTCCAAATCTCCTTTGATGAGTTGGTCGAGCGAAACATCGAAGAGGGCGCTGAGCAGGAGCAGGCTGTGGATATCGGGGTAGCTCTTGCCGTTTTCCCACTTGCTCACGGCCTGCGCGCTCACGTGGAGGGCTTTTGCAAGCTGCTCCTGCGTCATGCTTTTGGAGAGGCGCAGCGTTTTGATCTTGCTGCCGATGTCGATGTTCATAAAGGCAAAACTCCGTTTCTATAAAGTGCGGACGTCCTTGATGAGTTCAGTATAGCCGATTGCAGGAAAACGCGCAATGGAGGGGGAGTTTCGCGCGCTCAAACGGCGGTTGAGCACAAAAAGGACGGAAGATGCTTTTCTTCCGTCCTTTTTATGCAGTTCCAGTCGAATCAGTCGCCGACGCCGGGGTTCAGAACCTTGCCGACGTTCCACAGGTGCGCGACCTGCTGCGCGGCGGCCAGACGTTCCTCGGGGGACTCGTAGCTTGCGTGCGCGGTCTGCGCGCCGCAGTCGACACAGGTGACATAAACGCACCAGCCCTGCTCATCCTCCACCGTACCGGTGCCGCGGCAGTAGGGGCAGTCCTGCAATTCGATCTCATAAATCGGGTCCATGGTATCATCCTTTCCTACCGCGCAAAATTGACAGTTTGCGCGGAAATAACCTAATGACCGTAGTATAGCAGGGAAACGGGCGCTTTACAAGCAAGAAAATAGCAAAAATGGGGCGCTCGCAAGCGCCCCGCTTTTTACACGTTTGACGACGGAACAGGAAGCTGGTACTTTTCCACGTAGGATTCGTATGTCTGCTGGAAGCTGCCGTCGGCAGTCTTGGCCTGGCGCAGCGTTTCGTGCAGGTTGAGGTTATGCGCACGGGCGTCGATGACGCAGCCGGCGATGTTGGAGCAGTGGTCGGATGTGCGCTCAAGGTCGGTCAGAAGATCGGAGAGGATAAAGCCAGCCTCAATGCTGCAATGGCCCTGCTGCATGCGCAGGATGTGGCGCGTGCGCATCTGCTCTTTGAGCGTGTCGATGACCTGCTCGAGCGGCTCGACCTGTTGGGCGAGCGCGACGTCCTGCGAGGAGAAGGACTTGAGCGAGAGCGAAAGGATCTCGCGGATGGCGGAGGTGAGAATGGCGAGCTCGTTGAGGGCGCTGCCGGAGAACGTGAGGCCCTTTTGCTCCATCTCCTCAGCGGAGGAGAGAATGTTGACCGCGTGGTCAGAAATGCGCTCAAAGTCGCCGATGGTCTTTAAGAGTTCGGTCGCCTCCTCGCTCTCGTCGCGGCCCATTTTCTGCGTGCTGAGCTTGACGAGGTAGGTGCCGAGGATATCTTCATAGTGGTCGCAAAGCTCCTCATCGTCGCGGATGCTCTGGGCGAGCTCGGGCGTGTTGTGGTCAAGGGCGGTGAGAGCGTTGTTCAGCGCGCGCACGGCGCAGTCTGCCATTTCGCGGGCGACGGCGCGGCTCTGGCGAAGGGCGAGGGACGGGGTGGGGAGAAGACGCTCGTCGAGCTCGGTCGTCTTTTCACCCTGCGTCTGGGGATCGTCGGGGACGATGCGGCAGGCGAGCTTTTCAAGAAGGCCGCCCGCGGGCAGGAGCATGGCGGTGCAGAGGACGTTGAAGACCGAGTGTGTGACGGCGATGCCCGCCATGGTGGCGGATTCATCCAGCAGCGCGGGCGCAAAAGCCGCGCGCACAATGCAGAAGACCGTCAGCAGCACGACAACGCCGATGACATTGAAGAGAAGGTGAACGACCGCGGCGCGGCGGGCGTTTTTGTTCGTGCCGATGGACGACAGCATGGCCGTGACGGTCGTGCCGATGTTCTGGCCCATGATGATGGGAATGGCCGCAGCATAGCTCACAGAACCCGTGACGGCGAGCGCCTGCAAAATACCGACGGACGCGGAGCTCGACTGGATGATGGCCGTGAGCAGCGCGCCGGCGAGCACGCCGAGGAGGGGATTCTGAAAGGCAACAAAGAGATTCGTGAACGCGGGGACGTCCTTGAGGCCCGCGACCGCGCCGCTCATCGTCTCCATGCCGAACATGAGCGTGGCAAAGCCGAGCAGGATCATGCCGGTGTCCTTTTTCTTGTTGTCCTTGCAGAACATGTAGTAGATGATGCCGATGAGCGCAAGGACGGGAGTGAAGGATGAGGGCTTTAAGAGCTTGATCCAGAAGTTGCCGGAGTCGATGCCGCCAAGGCTCAAAAGCCAGGCCGTGACGGTCGTGCCGACGTTGGCGCCCATGATGACGTTGATGGCCTGACGCAGCGTCATCAGGCCCGAGTTGACAAAGCCGACCACCATGACCGTGGTGGCGGACGAGCTCTGGATGATGGCCGTGATGCCAAGGCCCGTTAAAAATCCGGCGAATACGCTGCCGGTCATCTTGTCGAGAAGAGAGCGGAGCTTGCCGCCCGCGCGGCGCTCGAGCGCCTGGCCCATCAGGTTCATGCCGAAGAGGAACAGGCACAGCCCGCCGATCATCGTGAGCACATTGAAAATATCCATATTTTCTATCTTTCCTTTTTTCTTTTTTGAGACTCTATCTATAACCAAAATACAGTTTACGCGAGAAATGTCAAAACTGCCAGAGGGGAATTGTAAAATCTATGTAAAATACACAACAGCGACGGAATGCGGCGTGATTTGTGTCATGTTGCACAGTTTTTTTCCGCATGAACTGGAAAAAAGTGCAGACACTAAGCGCAGCATTCGCCGCGGCGTCTGCCTCCGCGGCAAAAAGCAACTTGAAATGTCGGAGGAATCGTATGAAAAAAGACTTTATCGACACCAATGAATTCACAAAGCAGGAACTGCTCGACATCATCGACTTGTCGCTCGCCATCAAAAAGGCCATTAAGGCGGGCTACTATCCGCCCCTGATGCGCAACATGACGCTCGGCATGATCTTCCAGCAGTCCTCTACGCGCACGCGCGTCTCGTTTGAGACCGCGATGAGCCAGATGGGCGGGCACGCGCAGTATTTAGGCCCCGGTATGATCCAGCTCGGCGGGCATGAGACCATCGGCGACACGGGCAAGGTACTCTCAAAGCTTGTCGATGTCGTGATGGCGCGCGTCATCGAGCACAAGACGATCGAAGAGCTCGCAAAAAGCTGCACCATCCCCGTCATCAACGGCATGTCGGACTACAACCACCCCACGCAGGAGATCGGCGACCTCTGCACGATCGTGGAGAACCTTCCGCAGGGGAAAAAGTTAGAGGACTGCAAGGTCGTGTTCGTGGGCGACGCGACGCAGGTGTGCGCGTCGCTCGGCTTTATCACGACGAAGCTCGGTATGCACTTTGTCCAGTACGGCCCCCAGGGCCACCAGCTGAATGAGCAGCACAAGGAGATCATGAAGAAGAACTGCGCGCTCTCCGGCGGCAGCTACCTTGTCACCGATGACCGCGAGAGCGTACGCGGCGCGGACTTCATCTATACCGATGTGTGGTACGGCCTCTACGAAAACGAGATGCCGAAGGAAGAGCGCGTGCGCGTCTTCCACGACTATCAGGTCAACCGCGAGCTGATGCAGCTGGGGAACCTTGGCTGCAAATTCATGCACTGCCTGCCCGCGACGCGCGGCGAGGACGTGACCGACGAGGTCGCCGACAGCGACGCCTCCCTCTGCTGGGAGGAGGCGGGCAACCGCCTGACGGCCATGCGCGGCCTTCTTGTCTACTTTACACGCTACCGCAAGGAGCCGAGCGGTCTTCAGATCGCGGCGGCGAAAGAGGAGCTTGACAAAGTGCTCTGCGACAAGCTCGGCTGCGTCGAGGCCTACTGCGGCGTTTCGAAAGCGGAAAAGAGCTGAGATAAGTCATGGAGAAAAATCAATTCCGGCTCGCAGACGTCATTTTGTCGGTCATCTGCGTGGTGTTTGTCGCCGAGGCGGCGGCGCCGGTCGCGTCGATCGGCAACAGCCAGTATTTCTGGTGGATCTTTATGATATTGGCGTTTCTGCTGCCCTACGGCCTCATCGCCGCCGAGCTCGGCACAGCCTACGCGGGCGACGGCGGGCTCTATGACTGGATCCACGCGGCGTATCCGAACGGCAAGTGGGCGGCGCGTGCCTCGTGGTACTACTGGATCAATTTTCCACTGTGGATGGCATCGCTTGCGGTGATGTGTCCCGAGCTCATCACGTTCATCACGGGGCGGAGCCTCGGGACGTTCGGCTCGCTCGTGGTCGAGCTGCTGTTCATCTGGATCGTCACGCTCATCGCGTGCTATCCCGTGTGCGACAGCATCATTATCCTGAACGTGAGCGCTGTCATCAAGATCGTGCTGGCGCTGCTGGTCGGCGGGCTCGGCGTGTGGTATATCAGCCGTTACGGCTTTGTCAACGACATGTCGGCGCGGACATTTCTGCCGTCGTTCGACTTAAACAGCCTCTCGTATATCTCCGTCATCATCTTCAACTTCCTCGGCTTTGAGGTCGTGTGCACGTACGCAAACAACATGAGCGACCCGAAAAAGCAGATCCCGCAGTCCATCGTGACCGGCGGCATCGTCATCGCGGCCATCTACCTCTTCTCGGCGTTCGGCATCGGCGCGGCAGTGGATGTGCGTGAGATCAGCGTGGATTCGGGGCTTATCGACGCGGTGTCGCTCATTCTGGGCGGCAGCGGCGGCGTGCTCGTGGGCGTGGTGGCGCTTTTGTTCCTCGTGACGCTGTTCGGCAATATGATCTCGTGGTCGATGGGCGTCAATTCGACGGCGGCGCTGGCGGCGGACCACAACGACATGCCGCGGGTGTTCGCCAAGCGCTGGGCAAAGAACGACATGCCCGTCGGCGCGGCGGTCACGTCGGGCGTCGTCGCCTCGTGCGTGTGTGTTTTGGGCGTGCTCATCGAGATGGCGTCGCCGGACTCGTCACTCTTCTGGAGCTTTTTCGCGCTGAATCTCGTGATGCTGCTTTTGAGCTATCTTCCCGTGTTTCCGGCGTTTTTGAAGCTGCGGCGCGAGGATGCGAAGACGCCGCGCCCGTTCCGCGTGCCGGGGTCTGACACGGCGCTCAAATGGATCGCCTACGTGCCGATGGTGCTCATCGTCATTTCGATCATTTTCACTGCGGTCCCGCTCTCGTTTGACGCAGAGACGCTTGCGAGCTTTCTGCCCATTACGATCGGGTCGATCCTCAGCGTGGCGATCGGCGAGGTGCTGATCGCGCTGCGCGGGAAAAACGCGCGCAGCTAAGTACGGTTTCATCATAAGGAGACAAAGCTATGGCAAAACGAATCATCGGCACAACGCCGAAGCAGGACGGGTATCGCATGCCCGCCGAATTTGAGCCCCAGCAGGGCGTGTGGATGCTCTGGCCCGAGCGAAACGACAACTGGCGCAACGGCGGCAAGCCCGCGCAGAAGGCCTTTGCGGATGTTGCCAAGGCCATCGCAAAATTTGAAAAGGTCACGGTCGGCGCATCCGTGCGCCAGTATCAGAACGCGCGCGCCAAGCTCCCCGAAAATATCCGCGTCGTGGAGCTCGAGAGCGACGACGCGTGGGTGCGCGACTGCGGGCCGACGTTCCTTGTGAACGACAAGGGCGGTCTTCGCGCGGTGGACTGGGAGTTCAACGCCTGGGGCGGGCTCGTCGACGGGCTGTATTTCCCCTGGGACAAGGACGACCAGATCGCGCGCAAGATCTGCGAGATCGCGGATGTGGACAGCTACCGCACAGAGGGCTTCGTGCTCGAGGGCGGTTCCATCCACGTCGACGGAGAGGGCACAGTGCTGACGACTGAAATGTGCCTGCTCTCTGAGGGCCGCAACCCCGACAAGTCGAAAGAAGAGATCGAGCAGATGCTGCGCGAATACCTCGGCTGCGAGAAGGTGCTGTGGATCAAGGACGGCATCGACCCCGACGAGACGAACGGGCACATTGACGACGTCGCGTGCTTCGTCGCACCCGGCGAGGTCGCGTGCATCTGGACGGAGGACAAGGATCATCCGTTCTACGAGCAGGCGCAGGCGGCTTACAGATTCCTGAGCGAGGCGACGGACGCCAAGGGTCGCAAATTAAAGGTCCACAAGCTCTGCCTGACAAAAAAGCCGTGCTTACTCGAGGGCGCGGATACCATCGACGCCGTGGAGGGCACCATCCCCCGTGAGGACGGCGAGGTCAGCATCGCGTCGTATATGAACTTTTTGATCGTCAACGGCGCGGTCATCTTGCCGCAGTACGGCGACGAAAACGACGCAGTCGCCATCGAACAGGTGCAGAAAATGTTCCCCGACCGCGAGGTCGTGGGCGTGCAGACGAAGGAGGTCGCCTTCGGCGGCGGCAATATCCACTGCATCACCCAGCAGCAGCCTGCGGTGAAGAAGTAGAAAGAGCGCCGTCCGTGCAATAAATGTACGGGCGGCGTTTTTATGGTGCTTATGCAGTTTGCTCGCGGGCGATGCGGATGAATTCGGAGAGCACGCTCCACGGATACGAGCGGCTCAAGTACCCAAAGCAGATGGGATAGGAAGCCTCTGGGCAGAGCGGGAGAATATGCAGGTGCGCAAGCTGCGCGGGCGAGAGCGCCGTGTGCAGCAGATTTTCCGGGCAGAAGCATGCGCCGACGCCCTGCTCGCAGAGCGCGAGCAGCGTTTCGACGTTTTCCGACGTCGCTTTGCTGACGGGCGAGACGCCCGAGGAGCGCAAAAGTCCGCGCCCGATGCGCCCGCCGATGTCCTCCGCGGAGCCGAGGACAAAGGGGCAGCCGCGCAGGGAGCTCAAATTTCCCGCGGCGATCTCGCCGCGGTGCGTGTCAAGGTCGATGCCGCACTGCGCGAGCAGCCCATCGGACAGGCACAGCACGATGTGCTCCAGATAGTAATCCTCAAGCACCACGCCGGGGAGCGGGTGTGGAAAGCCGGCGATGGCGAGGTCAATGCCGCCGCTGAGCAGCGCCTTCTGGATCGCGTCGTTCGAGCCTTCGAGCAGCGTGATCTCGACATTCGGATACTGACGCTGAAAGGCGGGGATCAGGCGCGGCATGATGGCGCGGCCGCGCGTGTAGGCGATGCCGACGCGCAGCTCGCCTTTCTGATTTTCGGAGATGTCGCAGAATTCGCGCTCCATGGCCTGGCGCGTCTGGCCGATGGATTCGGCATAGCGCAGAAACGTCCGGCCTGCGTAGGTGAGCTCAAGCGGCGTGCGGCGCACAAGAAGCGTGCAGCCAAGCTCCTTTTCAAGTCCCGCAATGTGGGACGAGAGCGACTGCTGCGTGATGTGCAGCGCTTCAGCGGCGCGGGTGAAGTTTTTCTCCCGCGCGAGCACGAGAAAATAGTCAAGAGAATGGAAATTCATGGGAACGCTCCTTTTACAGTTGTTTCTTGTAGAATATATCAATTTTAACAGTTTTACAAGCGCGAAGGCGGCAATTATACTGTGGGCAGTGGGTGCGGACGGCAGGAAAAAGATTCCCTTTTTCCGCCGTGCGTGCTAAGATAGCGATACTGTGTTAAAAAGGATAGGGAGGATTGGGATGGCTGCGATCGTTTTATTCTGCCTTGCGCTGCTCGTGTGCATCGTGCTGGGGACGAACATCCTCTACGCGCTCCTGGCGGGACTTGTGATCTTCGCGCTGTACGGCAAAAAGCAGGGCTTTTCGTGGAAAGAACTCGGGAAGATGATCTGCTCGGGCGTGAAGACGTCGGCAAGCGTGCTGCTCGTCTTTCCGCTCATCGGCATTCTGACGGCGTTCTGGCGCGCGTGCGGCACGCTGCCGTTCATCATCTGCTGCGCCGTTGACCTCATCCGGCCGGAGATCTTGCTGCTGATGACGTTTCTCCTAAACTGCGGCGTCTCAATGCTGACAGGCACGGCGTTCGGCACGGCGGCGACGATGGGCACCATCTGCGTGAGCGTCGGCATTTCGATGGGCATGGACCCCGTGCTGCTCGGCGGCGCGATGCTTTCGGGCGTATACTTCGGCGACCGCTGCTCGCCGGTCTCGACGAGCGCGCTGCTCGTGAGCGAGCTGACGGAGACGAACATTTACGACAACATCAAGCACATGCTCAAGACGGCGCTCGTGCCGTTTCTTCTGAGCTGCGGCGTCTATGCGGCACTCGGCATGGTGAAAAGCGGCAGCGGCGCGGCGGGCGAGCTGTGGTCGCTCTACGGGCGCGAGATGACGCTTCACTGGGTCATGTGCCTGCCGGCGGTGCTCATTTTGATCCTGTCGGTCCTACGCGTGAACGTGAAAAAGGCGATGTCGGTCAGCATTCTGGCGGCGGTCGTGCTGTGCATTTTCCTGCGGCGTCTGGACGCGGTGACGATCCTCAAGACCGCAATCTTAGGCTACACGGCGTCGGACGCCGAGGTCGGCGCGATGCTCAACGGCGGCGGCATCATTTCAATGGTGCGCGTGGCGCTGATCGTGATGATCTCGTCGGCGTATTCCGGCATTTTCCGCAGGACGGGGCTGCTCGACGGGCTGTGCGGGCGTGTGACGGCGCTGCGCGACAAAACGTCGCCCTATGCCTCGATGCTGCTGACGGCGGTTCTGGCGAGCCTTCTCGCCTGCAACCAGACGCTGACGATCATCCTGACACACCAGCTCTGCGCGCCGTCGCAGAAGGATAAAGAAGAATTTGCCATCAACCTTGAAAACAGCGCCGTCGTCGTCGCGCCGCTGATCCCGTGGTCGATCGCGGGGGCGACGCCGCTCTCGACCGTCGGCGCGCCGATGACAGGCATGGCGTTTGCGTGCTTTTTATACATCCTGCCGCTGTGCGAGCTCGTGCGGCGGACAGCGCAGCAGCGCGCGGCGAAAAAAGCCGCCGCGCAGAAATGAGAAAGGAAGTTTGCATGAACGGAGAGACTTTACTGGCGGAAGCCATCGAAATGAAAGACGAGATCGTCGAGAACCGGAGAGCGATCCACCGCGCGCCGGAGGTCGGCGCGCACCTGCCGCAGACGGTTCAATTTGTCGAAGAAAAGCTGCGATTGCTCGGCTATGAGCCGCGCGAGCTGGGCGGCGGCGTGGTCGCGGAGCTCACGGGCGAAGACGTGGGGCGCTGTATCCTGCTGCGCGCCGACATGGACGCGCTCAAGGTGCGGGAGAAGACCGACCTGCCGTTCCGTTCGGAAAACGGCAGCATGCACGCCTGCGGACACGATATGCATGCCGCGATGCTGCTGGGCGCTGCAAGGCTGCTCAAGGCGCATCAAAGCGAACTCAAGGGCACGGTGAAGCTCGTCTTCCAGCCCGACGAGGAAGGCTTCACGGGCGCGAAAGCGATGCTTAAGGCCGGTGTGCTGGAGGCACCGGAGCCGCAGGCGGCGATGGCGCTGCACGTGAACTCCGGGACGCCGTCGGGCCTGGTGCTCTGCGGCATGGGAACGTTTATGGCGGGTTGCACGCTGTTTCGCATCACGGTCAAGGGTGTTGGCTGTCACGGGGCAATGCCGGAGACGGGCGTCGACCCAATCAACATTGCCGCGCACATCTACCTTGCGCTTCAGGAGATCACGGCGCGCGAGCTGCCCGCGAAGACGCCCGCCATCGTGACAATGGGCAAATTCAGCGCGGGGCACGCGCCGAATATCATCCCGCAGGAGGCCGTGATCGAGGGCACGATCCGCACGTTCGACCGCGACGTGACCGCGCTGATCCTGCGCCGCATCGGCGAGATCGCGGACGCGACGGCCAGGGCCTTCCGCGGCAGTGCGAGCGTCGAAGAGCTCGCGAGTGCGCCGCCGCTCAAAAACGACGAGGCGCTGACCGAGCAGATGGCACGCTGCGCCGAAATGCTGTTCGGCGAGAAGAGCGTCTACCGCCTGCGTGAGGGCGGGATGGGCTCGGAGGACTTTGCGTCCTACACCTACGAGCTGCCGTGCGCGTATCTGTTGCTCGGCGCGGGTACGGCGCAGGAGGACGCGCGCTACGGAAAGCCCATGCACAACGAGAGCGTCGTCTTCAACGAGAACATTTTACCGCGCGGGAGCGCACTGCTCGCCTATGGCGCGATGCAGTGGCTCGAAGACCGGCAATAAAAAAATCCGCTTACGAATTTCGTAAGCGGATTTTTTATAATCGATTGTCGATGACTTAGCCGACGAGCGCCTCGGTATCCATGGCGATCATGAGCTCCTCGTTCGTGGGGATGAGGAGGACGGTGACCTTGGAGTCGGGCGCGGAGATGACGCGTTCTTCGCCGCGGACCTTGTTGGCGTCCTCGTCCATCTTGACGCCCATGAACTCGAGGCCGGAGGCGATGGCCATGCGCTGGGAAGCGCTGTTCTCGCCGACACCTGCGGTGAAGATGATGGCGTCCACGCCGCCCATCGCGGCGGCATACGCACCGATGAGCTTCTTCACGCCGTAGTTGAACATATCGACGGCAAGGCCGGCGCGCTCATTGCCCTGCTCGAAGGCCTCTTCGAGATCGCGGAAGTCGGAGCTGACGCCGCTGACGCCCATGACGCCGGACTTCTTGTTGAGGACATTGACCATCTCCTTGATGTCCATGCCGTACTTGTTCATCAGGTACTCGAGGATACCGGCGTCAATGTCGCCGGAGCGGGTACCCATGGGAAGACCGGCGAGCGGGGTGAAGCCCATGGAGGTGTCGACGCTCTTGCCGCCGTCGATCGCGGTGACGGAGGAGCCGTTGCCGAGGTGGCAGGAGATCAGCTTGAGCTGCTCGATGGGCTTGCCGAGCATATCGGCCGCGCGCTGGGAAACATACTTGTGAGAGGTGCCGTGGAAGCCGTAGCGGCGGACCTTGTCCTTCTCATAGTACTCATAGGGAAGAGCATAGGTGTAAGCCACGGGAGGCATGGTCTGGTGGAAGGCAGTGTCGAACACGGCAACCATGGGCACGCCGGGCATGAGCTCCTGGCAGGCCTTGATGCCGATGATGTTGGCGGGGTTGTGGAGCGGGGCGAGGGGAGTGCACTCCTCGATTGCCTGCATGACCTCGTCGGTGATGACGACGGACTTGGCAAACTTTTCGCCGCCGTGGACGACGCGGTGGCCGACAGCGTCGATCTCCTTCATGGAGCCGATGACGCCGTTCTTCTCGTCGACGAGCGCGTTCAGCACGGCCTGGATGGCCTCGTTGTGGGTGGGCATGGAGACGGAAGCGGCCTTGATGGCTTCCTTGCCGGGAAGCTGGGGCTTATAGGTGAACAGACCGTCGATGCCGATGCGCTCGCACAGACCCTTCGCCAGCAGCTCGCCCGTGGTGGGGTTGAGCAGCTGATACTTCAGGGAAGAAGAACCTGCGTTGATGACCAGAACATTCATAAGTATACTCCTTTTTCCGAGGGCGCTTGCATTGCGCCCGAATTTCCGATAAAATAAGAATCAAATTGATCGGATGTACAATTCAATACAGAATATATTATAACAACTTTTTTCGCAAAGACAAGTAAATTTAACAAAACGTAACTCTTTTGTAACCGCTTTGAGAGGACTTCCATGAGGGTATTTGGTATAATATGCGAATATAATCCCTTCCACCGCGGCCACAAGTGGCAAATTGATGAATTGCGCCGTCTGGCAGGCGGGGAAGAGTGCGCGGTCGTGTGCGCGATGAGCGGCGATTTTGTCCAGCGGGGCGATTTTGCCATTGAACGCGCGCATGCGCGCGCCGAGGCTGCCGTGCGCGGCGGGGCAGATTTAGTCCTTGAGCTGCCGCTGCCGTGGGCCATTTCATCGGCGGAGGGCTTTGCCCGCGGCGGCGTGAGCATTTTGGCGGCGACGGGCGTGGTCGACACGCTGGCCTTTGGCAGCGAATGCGGTAACGCGGCGAAATTGCAGCGCGCGGCAAAGGCACTGCTGCGGGCGGATTTTCCCGACGCGCTGCGAGAGGAGCTTGCCAAGGGCCTGTCCTTTGCCGCGGCGAGGGAGAGCGCTGCGAGGGCGCTCATCGGCGAGGATGCCGCGGTGCTCCGGGAGCCGAACGATATCCTCGGCGTAGAATACTGCAAGGCGCTGCTGCAAAGCGGCAGTACCATCGCGCCGCTGGCAATATTGCGAAAGGTCGTCGGGCACAACGGGGGTGCGGCGAAGGGCTTCGCCTCGGCGAGCCACATCCGCGAGCTGCTCACGAACGGAGAGGACGCCTCCGCGTATCTGACGGCGGAGAGCGCCGCCATCTATGCGCGCGAATGCGCAGCGGGCCGCGCGCCGGTGACGATGCAGAATGCGGAGCGAGCGGTGCTTTCCCGGCTGCGCGCGATGTGCGAGGAGGACTTCGCCCGCTATGACAGCGGGAATGAAGGCCTTTATCGCCGGTTTTATGACGCAGCGCGGACGGCAGCGTCCGTCGACGAGCTGCTCTCCGCGGTGAAGACGAAGCGCTATGCCTATGCGCGGCTGCGGCGGATGCTGCTTGCGGCGTATCTGGACGTGACGGCGGCGGATGTGCCGCCGGAGGTCCCCTATCTGCGCGTGCTGGCGTGCAATGAGCGGGGACGAAAGCTGCTCAAAACGATCAAAAAAACGGGAAGCGCACCGGTGCTGACCAAGAGCGCCGATGTGCGCGCGTTGAGCGAGGAGGCGCAGAAGCTCTTCGCTCTGACGGCGCGCGCGGCGGATCAATACGTGCTCGCCTATCCCAAGCTGCGCGCGGCCAGAGGCAGCAGCGCGTGGACGGAGGGGCCTGTGATCGTTTGAGCAAGGAACCGAGACCTCGAAAGGAGAACAGAATGAAAAAATGGATGACGCTGCTGCTTTGCTGCGTGCTGGCGCTGAATTTGACCGCCTGCGGCGCAGGAGCGTCCGGCGGGCCGGAGGACAACGCGCCGCCGCAGGCGAGCGCGCTGCACTTTGAAGTCGCGACGCAAGTTTACGAAAACGAGTACAAGGCCGACGACGGCACGGTGCTTCTGGCGGAGCGCTACGAACTGCCGGTGCTCGAGCTGCGCACGGAGGACGGCGAGCTCTACACGCTGGCGGAGAACGTGACGGCGAACGGCGGCACGGGCAACCCCGCGCAGTTCACGGCGCAGAACGCCTTCAACACGGAGATGAACAACGTGCTCGCGGGTCTTGAGTCCGAGGCGGCGCAGATGGCCGCGGAGGCCAAGGAGCTCTATGCGGAAAACGGCACATCGGTCTTTTTGAACGGAAGCTACTGGACGAACGAGCTGAGCCTGACGCAGACCTACATGACCGAGGGGAAGCTCCTGAGCATCGCGGCGGAGAACTACACCTACTACGGCGGCGTGCATCCGAATTCCGCCACCCGCGCGTGGAGCTTTGATCTGACGACGGGCGAATTCCTGACGCTGGACGCGCTGGCCTCGGAGGAGGGCGATTTGCAGGGAAACTCGCTGCAGGAGAGCATTTATTGGAATATCTACGAGCAGATCGCGCAAAAGGGCCTCAGCGAAGGATATTTTGACGATTATGACTCTTATTTGCAGGATTTCCCCACGCTCGCGACGCTGAACTTTACGGAAAACGGCCTGACGGTCACGTTCGACCAGTACGTCATCGCGCCGTATGCGGCGGGGCCGCAGGTGTTCTCGGTGCCGTACAGCGAATTCTACAACGCGCTGAGCGAGCACGCGAAGACGATTTTAGACGTCTCGCAGGAGCAGACCGTGACAGCGGATTTCAAGGCGGCGGCGACGCTGTGGTCGTGGTTTTATATGGACGATCCGCCGATGGATTACAATGTGACAGCCGAGGTCGACGGCAATCTTTATGATCTGGCGGACATCAAGGGCGTGGAAACGCTGGAGGGCCTCCGTGCGCTGCTGCTGCGGTATGTCACACCGGAGCTTGCCGACGAATGGCTGGGCAGCACTGAGCAGCGTTACCGTGATATTGACGGCAGACTCTATGTCATGTCCGCAGGCCGCGGCGGCAACGAGAGCCTGGGCGGATACACGTGCACGGCTGCGCTCGACGGCGACAGCGGCGTGCTGACGCAGACGGTCACGCTGCTTGCGTGGGACGACACCGCGCAGGCGTGGGCGGATACCGGCAAAACGGAAGCCTACGAATATCCATTTACCCTCGTCGACGGCCACGCGGTGTTCTCCGCATTCCCGTGCCCGTACTGAGAGAATAGGAGAGAGGGAGGAGAGTCCCATGGCGTAAAAAGTGCGGCTGCGCCGCAGAAGCGATCATAATAGGACCACTTTTACGGAGGATGAGAGAAATGAAGAGAGTAAAAATCTTTCTGCTGCTTTTTACCCTGTGCTGCGCACTGACCGCTTGCGGCACAAAGCCCGCGGACGACGTACCGCCGCCGGATGATGAGACGTCTGCGGTGGACATCGAATGGTTCAACACGGAATTTTTCAATGTGGGCAGTGGCGTGTGCATGACGAATATGCTGCTCAGCAGCTATTACGACACCGCCGCGGACATCGACCTCTACGAGCTCTTCTATAATGGCCCGACAGGAATACAGGAAGAGGTCACTGAGGCAGAACAGACAGCAATCGGCCCGGTGGCGTTTGAGCATTATCCCATCAAAACGCAGAGAACGGAAATGGACGCCTTTTTGCAGGAGTATTTGGGCGTGGCACTGGACGAGACGAACAAAAAGAATCTCGACCAGTTCATCTATCTCGAGGAGTACGACGCCTATTATCTGCTCCACGGCGATACGAATTTCCAGCGCTGCACGGTCACCTCGCTCGAGCAGAACGAGGACGGGACTATCACGCTCACCTATGAGCAGGAGAGCGGTGAAAAGGGGATCGTCACGCTGAAGGGCAGCAAAGGCAGCTACCAGTTTGTGTCGAACAAGGAAGCGTGAAGATAAAAGAAAAATGCTGGCTCTTATGAGCCAGCATTCTTTATGTCATTTACCGGTAGCGCTCGCGGTGTGCGTGCATGATCTCAGCCAGCAGCACACCGTTGTCGGGCGGGGTGTAGGTGATGGCGTTCGCGCCTGCCGCGATGGTCTTGCGAATAGTCTCATCCTTCGGGCCGCCGGTGGCGATGATGGGGATCTCGGGATGGCGCTCGCGGAGCGCGGCGACGAGCTGCGGCGTTTCCGACGCGGCAGAGACGTTCAAAATGTCGACGCCCGCGGCGATACGAGCCTCAGTGTCCTGCGTGGCGGAGACGATGGTCGCCACGACCGGAATGTCGATGTGCGACTTGATGTCGCGCAGAATATCCACCGAAACGGGCGCGTTGAGCACAACGCCGTAAGCGCCGCAGTGCTCAGCCTCCATCGCCTGGGCGACAGAGCGCGCGCCAGACGTGAAGCCGCCGCCGACGCCGCAGAACACGGGCATATCCGCCACGCTGATGACGGCGCGCACGATGCGCGGCTGCGGGGTAAAGGGATAAACGGCAATCACCGCATCGGCATTGACGCTTGCGATGGTGGCAACGTCAGTGGAAAAGACAAAGGACTTGATCGTTCTGCCGAAGATGCGGATGCCGCTGCACTCGTTGATGCACTCGGGTACCATCAGCATATGGTTGCGGAGCTTTCCGCTGTAACTCGGCGTGGGCGTAGGGGTAAAATCGCTCATAAAAACACCTTCCTTTCCGCAGGTAATAGATGACCGGTAAAATGTTATGCAGGGAAATTATTCGACATGAATGCTTGCACGCATGGCGAGGATCGTCTGCTCAATGAGCGTGTCAAGATCCCAGCCGAGCATTTCCGCGCCGCGCTCGATGACCTCGCGCGAGCAGCCGGCGGCAAACTTCTTGTCCTTGTACTTTTTCTTGACGGACTTGACCTCAAGATCGCTGACGCTCTTACTCGGGCGCATGAGCGCGACCGCGCCGATCAGGCCTGTGAGCTCGTCGGTGGCAAAGAGGATCTTTTCCATCTCGTGCTGCGGCTCGGGAAGGCCGTCAAAGTGCAGGCCATAGCCGTGGCTGGCGGTGGCGCGGATCAGGCGCTCGTCGAGACCGTTTTCACGCATGATCTCCTGCGACTTGATGCAGTGCTCGTCGGGATACATCTCAAAATCAAGGTCGTGGAGAAGGCCGACGATCTCCCAGAAGTCCGCCTCGTCGCCGTAGCCGAGCTTTTCCGCGTACCAGCGCATCACGTCGGCGACGGTGTTGGCGTGCTTTAAGTGGAATTCACCCTTGTTGTACTGCGTGAGCAGCTCCCACGCCTGTTCTTTCGTATATGCCATAATGATTGCCTCTCTTTGCTTATGGCTGCTCGTCCGTAAAGTGGACGTGATTGAAAATGTGGTCAGAGCAGAAGCAGTGGTACCCTGCGCACTTGCTGCAATAGCGGAACTGCAGTTCAGGATTTGTCACGTCCGTGCGGCCGCACACGGCGCATTTGTGGCGGAAGCCCTGCGTCTGCTGCTGATACTGCTCCTGACGCTGCTGGGCGCGCACGGTGTTATGGAAGTGCGTGGCCTGCTTGCTCTGGTGGCGTTCGAGTCCCCAAAACCGTGTAAGCTCGGGCCAGAAGAAAATGACGAAATTCAAAAGCGCCACGATGGGCATGATGGAATAGTACCATCTGCCGGCGGTAATGTAGCGCACAATGTCGAAGAAGAAGTAGAATACGTCAATATACGCGAGCCACTTCATGCGGATGGGGAAGACGAAAAACAGCAGCACCTGCGCATCGGGGTAGAGAAGCGCGAAGGCCATGAACATGGCAAAGTTGACATAATTTGCACCGTAGACGGGGATGCTGTAGCCCGTGATCAGGCTGACGATGCTCGCGCCGAGGACGGTGAGCAGCATGCCGCTCAGGTAATACGTCGTAAACTTGGCCGTGCCCCACTGCCGCTCGAGCGTCGAGCCGATCCAGTAGTAGAAATAGCAGGTGATGAGAAGATAGAACGGACTCGTGCTCTCGGGGATGAGGACAAAGGTGACGAGCCGCCAGACCTGCCCATGGAGAAGACCCGAGAGCGTGTAGGAGAAGAAGCTCAGAAAGTTGCCGTTCGAGAAGTTGGACAAAAGCCCCAGCACCACGTTGCCGATGACAACATAGAGCATCAGGTTGGGGATGCCAAAATTCGGGTGCAGGATACAAAAGCGGTCGATCGCCTGGTTGAGTTTTTTCAATGCGGGATACCTCGTTTCGATCAAATAACATTTATAAACATTATTGCACAGCGGCGGGGAAAAGTCATCAATAAAGTTTGAACAAATGACTATTCCTGAATGGAATGAAGAGCAAGAATGCGGAAAGAAACGAATTCTTTCCGCATTCTTAACACTTGTTCACTTGAGATCGAGCTCGGGCGGAACGTCGATCTCCTCGCCGACGTATTTGCCGTTCTTTTTCCGCTGGCGCACACACTCGGTCAAAAGATACTCGATTTGGCCGTTGACGGAGCGGAAATCGTCCTCTGCCCAGGCGGCGATGGCGGCGTAGAGCTTGGGGGACAGGCGCAGGGGCACCTGCTTTTTGGCGTTGTCGTTCATGGCAGCCTCCCAAAAAGTAGCGCGGCGCGCTTAATACAGGCTGCCGGAGTTGACGACGGGCTGGGCATCGTGGTTGCCGCACAGCACCACGAGCAGGTTCGAGACCATGGCCGCCTTGCGCTCCTCGTCGAGCTCGACCGTGCCCTTTTCCGCCAGACGCTCAAGCGCCATTTCGACCATGCCGACCGCGCCGTCGACGATCATCTTGCGCGCGTCGATGATGGCGCTGGCCTGCTGGCGCTGGAGCATGACGGCCGCAATCTCGGGCGCATAGGCGAGGTAGGTGATGCGCGCTTCGATGATCTCAAGGCCCGCGTCGGCGACCTTGGCCTGAATTTCATCGCGGATGCGCGCGGCGACGACCTCGCTGGACCCACGCAGGCTCCCCTCGTCGGCCTGACCGTCGCCCGTGGTGTCGACGTTCGGGGCGACATCGTAGGGATAGAGGCGGACGATGTTGCGCAGTGCTGCGTCGCACTGGAGCGACAGGTATTCCTTGTAGTTATCCACGTTGAATACGGCCTTGGCTGTGTCGGTCACGCGCCACATGACAGCGATGCCGATCTCCACGGGGTTACCGAGACAGTCGTTGATCTTCTGGCGGGCGTTGTTGAGCGTCATGATCTTGAGCGAGATCTTCTTGCTGCCGCCCACCTCGACCGCGGCGGACGCGCCCTGCATGGCAGCGAGAAGGTCCGTGCCCTTGTGGCCGCCGTCCACATCGCCGGACTGGTTGAGCTTCGTCTTGGCGGCGGGGTTAAAGGACGAACAGAAGGGGTTGACGCAGTAGAAGCCCTCGCCCTTGAGCGTGCCGATGTACTTGCCGAACAGCGTCAGCACCAGCGCCTCCTGCGGCTTGAGGACGCGCAGGCCGCACAGCGGGATCCAGCCGAGCGACAGCAGGATGACGCAAAGGACGACAAGGGGCAGAAAGCCCGCATTGATGCCGACGATCAGAAAAACGACCGCGGCGATGTAGAGAACAAGCTCGAGCAGCAGCACGAGCATGCCGTTTTTGTGACCGGTGATGATCTTTTCTTCCATAAAAAGCACCTCCAAACTTGATATCAAAATAATATCACAACAATATGAGCTGTCAAGAGGAAAATGCAAAAAAACGACCGGTGATTGCACCGGTCGGTGAAAAATCAATTATGTGGCAATGACAAACTGGAATCTATCTGGGTATTCCATCATCATTAAAATGTTTTTTCAAAGCTTTTTCTGTCGGGTAAATTGATAGAATCATAATAAAACATTGGATTGTTACAAGAATTATCCCTGCAAATCCAATCGTATTCTTATCACTATGGTATAACGGAATATGTATCAAGGCAGATGGTATAACCATTACCCATCCTATTTTCCACCAAAGTTTTCCACAATAGTTATGAGCAAATTTCCATGTATCCATATTTTTCATTGAACGAGTTGTTCTGTATCCTAACATGCTGTTTATATGTTTTGGGCAATGCTTCCACATCATTCTTCCTGCAATGACCATAACAATGGGAATGATCAAATCGCATAGTAACATAAACCACCAAAAGCACATAACATTCACCTCCAAAAGTAGAATTTGACAGAATTATTATGCCACAGCCCGTCAGAAAGCGCAAGCACAGCCGCGGTGGTTCGAGCCACCGCGGCTGTTCGGATGATCTGCTTTATGCGTAGTGGTATTTTTTCCGTCCGAGGAGGAAAAGCGTTTCTGTGACGATCAGTGTGAGCGCTTCGGCCACGGTGATGGCGAGCCAGATGCCGTTGATGCCGAGAAGTTTTGGCAAAAGAAGTACCGCGGCGACCTGAATGACGAGCGTGCGCAGGAACGAAATGAGCGCGCTGGCTGTGCCATTGTTGAGCCCCGTGAAAAACGCCGAACCGAAGATATTGAAACCGCAGACGAGGAATGAGAGCGCGTAGATGCGCAGCGCGTTGACCGTCATGTCGCACAGCTCCGCGTCGTAGCCGACGAAAAGATGTGCGATGGGGTTTGCCAGCAGGATGGACGAGGCCGTCATCGCAAGGCTCGTGATGAGCGTGACGGTCAGGCTCTTTTTGAGGAGGCTCTTGAGCTCGGCGTGATTCTTCGCGCCGTAGTGATAGCCGACGACGGGTGTGACGGCGATGGAATAGCCGAAGAAAAACGCCATGAAGATGAAGCTCACGTACATCAGAACACCGTAGGCATTCACGCCGTTTTCCTTGGCAATCGCCATGAGCTGCACGTTATAGAGTACGCCGACGAGAGAGGTCGAAAGGTTGCTGACCATCTCGCTCGAGCCGTTGTAGCAGGCCTTGCCGAGGGCGCGGAAGTCAAAGCGCGGACGCGTGAGGCGCAGCGGTGAATCGTTCGGGCGGAGAAAGTAGACAAGCGGGATGAGCGCGCCGACAATCTGCGAAAACGCCGTGGCGAGCGCCGCACCGAGAAGCCCGAACGGGAACACGTAGACGAGCAGAAAATCGAGTACCATGTTCGTCAGCCCCGCGAACACCGTCACGCGCAGGCCGAAGTGCGGCTTTTCCGCCGTCGCCAAAAAGCTCTGGAAGCTGTTTTGCAGCATGAAAAAAGGGAGAGCAGCCAGCAGTACGCGCCCATAGAGCACGCAGTCATCGATCGTCAGGTCCGTCGCGCCGACGGCGAACGAGATGGGGCGCAGGAAAACGATGCACACGCCGCTTAAAATCGCGCCGCCGGCGGCAAGCACGATGACGAGCATGGAGAAGATCTCGTTCGCTTTCCTGGGCTTGCCCTCGCCGAGCGTTTTGGCGATGAGCGCGCTGCCGCCCGTGCCGATCATAAAGCCGACGGCGGCGAGCGCCATGATGACGGGAAAGATGAGGTTCAGCGCGGCAAACGAATTTTTGCCGACGAAGTTCGAGACGAAAAAGCCGTCGACAATGCTGTAAATAGAGGTGATGATCATCATCAAAATGCTGGGCGCGACAAAGCGCAGCAGCTTTTGATACGTAAAATGATCGGAAAGGGAAATCTGCATGGAAGAGCCTCCGATTGTTTCAAAAAATATAAAAAAAGTCCGGTCACTGCTTGACCGGACGCATCCGACATCTCTCGACCGCTGCGGCTGCGGCCGCAAGTCCCCGATGACATTCAATTTGTGAACAATATTGTAGCATAAATCCGGACAAAGTCAAGTATTTGCACAAAATCTTCAAAAACTGATTGACAAAACGCACAAACATGGTAGAATACGATTCGGCGAAAGCCACAAGTGAATACTTCATCGAGAGTGGTTGAGGGATCGGCCCTATGACACCACGACAACCTGCCCGAAGAGGCAAGGTGCCAAATCCGACGAACGAATCGAAAGATGAGGAAGAGCAGAAAGCGCGATACTCTGTCGGTTCGACAGAGTATTTTTTGTTTTTCCCAACAACGAGAAAGGAAGAAAAAGAACCATGGCAAAACGTTTATTCACCTCCGAATCCGTCACCGAGGGGCATCCCGACAAGATCTGCGACCAGATCTCCGATGCGGTGCTCGACGCGATCCTTGAAAAAGACCCCAACGGCCGCGTGGCCTGCGAGACGACCGTCTCCACCGGCCTTGTCCACATCATGGGCGAGATCACCACGAGCTGCTATGTCGACATCCCGAAGATCGCGCGCGACGTCATCCGCGACATCGGCTACGACCGCGCGAAGTACGGCTTTGACTGTGACACCTGCGGCGTTATCACGAACATCGACGAGCAGAGCGGCGATATCGCGATGGGCGTCGACAACTCCTTTGAAAATAAGGAAAGCGGCGCGAGCGAGCTCGACAACGGCGCGGGCGACCAGGGCATGATGTTCGGCTACGCCTGCACCGAGACGCCCGAGCTGATGCCGCTTGCCATCTCTCTTTCCCACAAGATGGCAAAAAAGCTGACCGACGTGCGCAAGCAGGGCCTTGTCGACTATCTCCGTCCCGACGGCAAGACGCAGGTGACGGTCGAGTACGACGAGAGCGGCAAGCCCGTCCGCGTCGACACGGTCGTCCTCTCCACCCAGCACGCGCCGGAGGCGACGCTTGAGCAGATCCGCAAGGACATGATCGAGCTTGTCATCAAGCCGACCGTTCCCGCGGAGCTGATGGACGAGAACACCAAGATTTATGTCAACCCGACCGGCCGCTTCGTCATCGGCGGCCCGCAGGGCGACAGCGGCCTGACCGGCCGCAAGATCATCGTCGACACCTACGGCGGCAGTGCCCCGCACGGCGGCGGCGCATTCTCCGGCAAGGACCCGACGAAGGTCGACCGCAGTGCCGCTTACGCCGCGCGCTATGTCGCTAAGAACATTGTGGCCGCGGGCCTTGCCGACAAGTGCCAGGTTCAGCTCGCCTACGCTATCGGCGTTGCGCATCCCGTGAGCGTGCTCGTTGAGACGTTCGGCACTGGCAAGGTCGATGACGGTAAGCTCGAAGAGGCCGTCGAGAAGGTCTTCGACCTGCGCCCGACCGCCATCATCCGCGACCTCGATCTGCGCCGCCCCATCTACCGCCAGCTCGCCGCTTATGGCCACATGGGCCGCGAAGATCTCGGCGTTGCCTGGGAGAAGACCGACCGCGTGGATGCCCTGCTCGCCGCGCTGAAGTAAGAGCAATCGAAGACGGGGCAAAGCCCCGTCTTCGAAAAAGTTTCGCTGCGTTTTTCGCCTTGCCACCCGCAGGGCGGCTGCGACATTGCACCGTCGCGGCATTACGATTCCCGCACCCTTTCGGGCGCGCCAATCGTGCCGCTTCCTCGAAAACGGCTTGCTGTTTCCGCCGCAGGCGGCGCTTCACCGTTTTCCACTCCGCGCAAAGTGTTTTCTGCCACGCGCATGTCGCGGCAGAAAACCGATTCAAATTTATTTCGTGCCGTGCGCGGCACGAAACTCTGTGAGACCATTTGATAAAAACAGCGCCGACCCGCGAAAGCGGGCTGGCGCTGTTTTCCTATATGGGCGGGATCGATCAGTCGTGGTGCTCCTCGTCCCAGAGCTTTTCGGCCTCGGGGCGCCAGCAGGCGGCGTAGGACTCGCACTTGTTGCACAGGTGCTCCACGCTCTCGGGCGCTTCCAGGTCGGTCGAATGCGCGCCGCTGCGCGCGACCATCTGGGGCAGATATTCGGGATTTTCCAGCATCGGGCAGGGGCGCAGGTGGTTGTTGTTGAACGGCTGGCCCTTGCGGTACTCCTTAAAAAGCGGCTGCTGGAGACATTCGAGGAAGCTCTTTTCGCGGATATTCGCGCCGGAATAGTGGATGAACACGCAGGGCTCGACGTCGCCCGCGGCGTTGATGTGGCAGTAGAGCTTGCCGCCGGCGATGCAGCCGCCTGTGAACTCGCCGTCATTCTGGAAGTCGATGGCGAAGATCTCCTTGCCGCCGGTGAGACCGCGGATCTCGCGCACGCGGTCTTTCATATAGGCGCGCTGCTCGGGATTAAGCAGCAGGTCGGTCGTCGCGCCCATGCCGACGGGCATGTAGTGGAAGTACCAGGCGAAGAAGCAGCCCTTGGAGATGAGCAGGTCGAGGAACTCATCACTCGTGACGACCTTGTAGTTCTTGCTCGTGTAGCAGATGGACACGCCGAACGGGATGTGGTTTTTGTGCATGAGGTCCATCGCGGCGAGCGCCTTTTCAAAATGTCCCGCGCCGCGGCGGCCGTCGTTGGCATCCTCAAAGCCCTCGATGCTGACCGAGACGATGAAGTTGCCCACGCGCTTGAGCTCGTCGCAGAAGGCCTGGTCGATGAGCGTGCCGTTCGTGAAGGCGTGGAAAGCGATGTCGCGGTGCTTTTCGCACAGGCGGAAGATGTCCGCCTTGCGCATGAGCGGTTCGCCGCCGGTGAAGAGGCAGGCGTGGGTGCCGAGCTCTGCGCCCTCGGTCAGCACGCGGTCCATCTCCTCAAAGGTGAGGTTCTGCTTGTGGCCGTACTCCGCCGCCCAGCAGCCCGCGCAGCGCATATTGCAGGCGCTCGTCGGGTCCATGAGGACGATCCACGGGATATTGCAGTCATACTTCTCGGAGTTTGCCCGCGCCTGCTGGAAGCCGCGGAAGCCGCCCTCATAGGCAGCGGCCGTCAGGAAGGTCCTGAGAAGGTAGGGGTCGCACTCGCGCAGCAGGCGCTCGGCGTAGTGTGCCCATTTGCTGTCGGGGGCGTTTGCGATCTGGTGCAGCATCTCGAAGGTCTCCGGCGTCCAGACGCTGGAGTGGATCTTTTGGACCATGTTGACAAAGTCGTTTGCGACGGTGCAGACGTCCTTCGTCTGGCTTTTTCTGATGAGCGAGTCGAGCATGGCCTCAAAGGCCTTGCGCTCTGCTGCGTGGGCGATTTTTCCTGCTGCGTTCATAGTGTCACGATTCCTTTCCCTGCCCGCGGTGCGGGCATCCTAAAAATTCAGGAGGAAAGGGCGCGATCCTTTCCCTCCGTTGCCTGTGCGGCGATTTTCTGGAGCTTTTCCATGCGCGCATCGAGCTGTGCGCTGATCTCGGCGCACTCATAGAGCTCGCGCTCCACGTATTCCATTTCGGGGAGATTTTTCTTGTAGCGGATCTTATGCTCAAGGCTGGCCCACCAATCCATCGAGATCGTGCGGAACTGCACCTCGACTTTCATGAGCCGCTTCTGGTCATGCAGGAAGATGGGCGTTTCGACGATGAGATGGAGGCTGCGGTAGCCGTTGGGCTTAGGGTTTGCGATGTAGTCCTTGCGCTCTAAGAGTGTGATGTCGTCCTGGCGCAAAAATGCCTCGGAGAGTTTGTAGATGTCGGCAGGGTGCGAGCAGATCACGCGCACACCGGCAATGTCGTTCAAATTCTTTTCGATGCTCTCCACCGTGAGCGGATATCCGCGGCGGCTGAGCTTTTCCATGATGCTCTCGGGGGACTTGAGGCGGGTCTTGATCGTCTCGATGGGGTTGCGGTCGTATTGCAGCGAGAGCTCCTCGTTGAGCACGTTGAACTTCGTTTCGACCTCCATGATCGCGCAGCGGTAATAGCTCATCAGCTCACGGTAGGGCTGGAAGTATTTCTGGACCCACTGCTGTACCTCACCGTGGGAAAAACGGGAGAGCAGCACCTGTTCAAGATAAGTGCGATCGACAAGCGGACGGATCGGCACTGTCATCAGCTCCTTTGTACTTAGCATTTCTTGTCCCGCACGGAAAAATGCGGGCTTGCAGGAAAAGCATAGCAAAGAAGCGCCGCGCTTTCAATGGGCAGGGTGTAAACTTTTTTGTTCACGGCGCGAGAAGGGGGCGCTCCCCTCGTTAACACCAACTTAACAAAGGAAACTGTCGAAAACTATGGACAAAAGGAGCCGCGTATCCGATTTTCAGACAGTGGCACGCAAATGTCACAGAAGACAAAATATAAGAAAACGTCCTTTTCCGGTGGAAAGGACGTTCAAATAGACGATATTTAGAAGAAAAATACGCTTACGCGCCGATCACATGCGCCGTCATCATCTGCCAGAGGATGGAGAGCTGCTGTGTGGAGATGAGCACATAGGCCAGAATGAAGACGAACCAGAGCTTCTGCATGTTCTCCTCTTTTTTGCAGAGGAAATAGCAGTAGGAAAAATACGCCACGGCGTCCACGATCAACACCGTGAGGAACATGACGAGAAAGCCCTGCTCGCTCTGCTCGGCGGTGCCGGTGTAGAGCGAGAGGAGAGAGTAATATAAAAACGTGGCGGTGAACGGCCACTTGAGCTTGCGCCAGTCGTGGATGCGGTCTTTCTTATTCATGGAAGCGCTCCTTTTTTGCGTTTTCCACAGTATACCCTGCGGCACGGCAGATTGCAAGGGGAAATGACCTTGCCAAGCGGGCGTGGGGTGTGGTAGACTGCAAAAAAGAGGTGATATACATGCTGGATACGTTGATCCGCGGCGCGAAGATCGTCGACGGCACGGGAAAGGCGGCGTTCACAGCGGACGTCGGCATTTTAGACGGCATGATCGAAGAGGTCGGAAATTTATCAGGTGCGCAGGCGTTCGAGACCATCGAGGCCGCGGGCCGCGTCCTGACGCCGGGCCTTATCGACATGCACCGCCACGCCGACGCGGCGCTGTTTCGCGAAGACTTTGGCGAGGCGGAGCTCTGCCAGGGCCTCACGACGCTTGTGAACGGCAACTGCGGCATGTCGCTCGCGCCGCTCTCGGGCGCGCACGCGGACGAGTGCGCGAAATACCTCGCGCCCATCACGGGGAACATCCCGCCGGAGCTGCGCTTTGCGTCCATTGACAGCTATTTCAAGGCGGCGCAGGGGCGGGGACTGCCGCTCTCGTGCGCGGAACTCATCGGCATGGGCACGCTGCGCACGCTTGCCGCGGGCTTCACGACGGGAGATTTGTCACCGCTCGAGCTGCGCGATCTGCACTATCACATGGAAGCGGCGCTGGCCGACGGCGCGTGCGGCGTGTCGCTCGGCCTTGGCTACGCGCCGGAGATCTTTTACTCGACCGACGGGCTCATCCGCGCGCTCGCGCCGCTGCACCGGAGCGGCGTGCCCATCTGTGTCCACATGAGGCAGGAGGGCGACGGCGTGGTCGATGCGCTGCGCGAAATGCTCGAGGTCGCCCGCGCGCTGCAAACGCCGCTGGAGGTCAGTCATCTCAAGGCCATCGGAGGGCGCAACACGCGAAAAGCCGTGCCGGAAATGCTCTCGCTCATTGAAAAGGCGCGGGAGGACGGGCTTGACGTCATGTGCGACGTGTACCCCTACACTGCGGGCTCGACACAGCTTATCCACGTGCTGCCGCCGGAATTCCAGGAGGGCGGCACGGAGGCGCTGACCAAGCGCCTGCTCGACGATGCTGCGCGAAAGGAAATGCGCGCGCGGATGGAGGCGGGCAGCGACTTTGAGAACATCACGCTGCTCGTCGGCTTTGACAATGTAGTAGCTATCGGCCTCCGGACGGACGAATACCGCCGATTTGAGGGAAAATCCGTCGCCGAGATCGCGCAGACGCTTCAAAAAGACCCGTTCGATACGCTCTTTGACCTGCTGGCGGCGGAACAGTGCAATACGGGGATGATCGACTACATCTCGGACGAAGAAGACGTGAAAGATATCCTGCGCGCGCCGTTCTCGGGCGTCATTTCGGATGCGACGTACCCCAGCGGCGGGCGTGTCCACCCGCGCGTGTACGGCACATTCGCGCGGCTCATTGAAAAATACGTCGTGCAGGAGCGTGTACTCACGCTTGATCAGGCCGTGCACAAGGTGACGGGGCATGCGGCGGACCGCTTCGGCTTTGAGAAAAAGGGCGTCATCGCGGCGGGCATGGACGCGGACCTTTTGCTCTTCTCGCCCGAAAATATCCATGAGCAGGGCACGTACGCGCGGCCCAACCTGCCTGCGACAGGCTTTGACGAGGTATTCGTGCTCGGCGAGCGCGTGATCGAAAACGGCGTGTACCGCGGCGGCAGCAGCGGCGAGATGCTGGGAGCGCGGATGGGATACTGAAATCTTAAAGAAATTTTCGGGTGTATTTTCGCCGCCGTATGATATGCTGGCAGGGACAACAAATTTGCGGAGGCTGGATCAAGTGGAGCACTTTTGGGATACGGTGGATACGATTGGCGAGGGCTTTGGCTTTTCGCTCTTCGGCGCGCGGCACTTAGTGACGCTTGCGCTGTATATCGGCTTTGCCGCGCTGAGCTGCAAGCTCTACAAGGCGGCGGACGAGAAGAAGCGGGCGCAGCTGCGGGGGCTCTTTGCCGTTCTCCTGCTCGCGGACGAGGCGTTCAAACAGATCGGTTTGCAGATCGGCGGGAATTTCAACTGGGACTATCTGCCGCTGCACCTGTGCTCGATCAACATTTTCCTTATCGCGCTGTACGCATGGAAGCCGAGCAGGCTGCTCGACAATTTTCTCTATTTTATCTGTATCCCCGCGGCGACGGCGGCGCTGCTGTTCCCGACGTGGACGTCGCTTCCGGCGGCGAACTTCATGTTCTGGCATTCGACGAGCGTGCACATTCTGCTTGCGGCCTATCCCATCATGCTGTTTTCGGGCGGTGATATCCGACCGAGCGTCAGGTACATGGGCAAGTGCTTCTTGCTGCTGCTGGCGATGGCGGTGCCGATTTATTGCGTCAACCTGCTGCTCGATACGAATTTCATGTTTCTGATGTACGCGCCGGACGGCAATCCGCTCGCGTGGTTCCGCGACCATGTCGGCTACCACTGGATCGGCTTCCCCGTGCTGCTCGTGGCGGTGTTCGCGCTGATGGACGTGCCAATCATGCTCAAAAAGCGGAAAGAGGATAAATTGCTCAGCGCGGTAAAATAAAAAAGCGGTTCTCCCTAAGCCGGGCGTTCGTAAAACAGCTTTCGAGAGATGACACGGCAGCCGCCTGCCAGGATCGGTTACGAGTACCCGAATAAGCCGAGGAAACTTCAAGTCCCATGTTTGCACCGTCAAGGTGTCGCGCATGGGGCTTTTTGCAGATCGGGGTTCTGTACGCAGTAAAACGGTCAGGTTCTCGTATATAAGAATGTTCTTTCGTTGAGAAATATGGTATACTCGGCTCAACAAATCGGAATTCGCACCGCCCAAATATTTCATCTGTTATTAGCGGTTATAAGCAACCGTCAAAATCGGCGCAAAGCATTGAAATCACTGGGTTTATTGAGAAATCAAAACCACCCGAAATTATCTTCTTTTATACGCTGTTACCCTTGACCGCGTGAGCTGATAAGGGCAAAATCAAGGGAAAACCCCATGGGGGAAACACAATTATTTGACAAACGGCTGACAGTGATGTGTTAAGTCAAACTGAATAAGAATCCACCGGCAGGTCCGGTTACGGTAAGGGAGCATTGCGTGGCAATGCTCCCTTTTACTATACCACAGACCGCCGTTGAGAGATAGATAAAATCTGTGGCAGAACGGAGGTGTCAGATATGCCGCAGGCGATCTTTGCATACCATCTCGGCATGGACGCCGAGCAATACGCCTTTTTCCGCATCCCCAAGCTCCTGATCACCGAGCCGTACTTTCGACGGCTCTCCACCGACGCGAAGCTGCTGTACGGCCTCATGCTGGACCGCATGAGCCTGTCCATGAGAAACGGCTGGATGGACGATGATGGCCATGTGTATATCTACTTTACGCTGGAGGAGGCGTGCGAACAGCTCTGCTGCAAGACGGATAAGGCGGTCAAGCTGTTCGCGGAGCTGGACAGTGCCAAAGGCGTGGGCCTCATAAGGCGGGTCAAGCAGGGGCTGGGCAGACCGGCGAAAATCTATGTTCTCCGCTTCATGGGTATAGAGGACGAACCAGGCGAGGATACACCGGAACCGGAGCTTCCGAGCTGCCGAAATCCAGACTTCGGAAAAACCGAAGTCAAGAGTTCTGAAAAACCGAAGTCTGGACCTCGGAAAATCAGAAGTCAAGACCTCGGAAAAACCGAGTGTAATAAGACTGATAAGAATAATACTGAGTTGAATAATACTGATTCATCTATCCATCCGGGCGCGCAGCCGGAGGAGGTGATCGAGGGATACCGAAAAGAGATTCGGAAGAACATCGAGTATGACCACCTGCGCCGGCAGCATCCCTATGACGACATCGACGAGATCGCGGACCTCATGCTGGAGGTCCTCTGCACACAGGGCAGCTTCATGCGGATCGGCGGAAAGCAGCTTTATACGGCGTTAGTGAAGGAGCGTTTTCTGAAGCTGGATTCCTCCCACATCGAGTATGTGCTGGACTGCCTGCGGGCGAGCACCGCGGACATTCGCAACATCAAAGCCTATCTGCTGGAGATGCTGTTCAACGCCCCAGCTACCTGCGGCAGCTACTACCGCGCCAAAGTGAATCACGACTTCCATGACAGCGGATAGGCAGAGCGAACAGCTCTGCTTTTTTGAAACCCATTTTACGACTGAAAGGAGCATCGAACCCGTGAAAACAATCGCACTGGCAAATCAGAAGGGCGGCGTGGGTAAGACCACCACAGCCGCCAGCCTCGGCATTGGTCTTTCTCGGCAAGGTAAAAAAGTCCTGCTGATCGACGCCGATGCACAAGGCAATCTCACGCAGATGTTGGGCTGGCCGCAGCCCGACGAATTATCCCCCACGCTCTCCACCCTGATGGAGAAAATCATCGCAGAGCAGCCCATCGCTCCCGACGAGGGCATTCTGCATCACCAATCCGGCATCCATCTTGTCCCTGCCAATATCGAACTGTCGGCACTGGAGGTCACGCTGGTCAACACCATGAGCCGTGAAACGGTACTGCGGCAATACCTGTCTACGGTGGCAGACCGCTACGATTACGCGCTCATCGACTGTATGCCGTCTCTCGGTATGCTGACCATCAACGCCCTGACTGCGGCGGACAGCGTGATTATCCCCGTGCAGGCACAGTACCTCCCGGCCAAAGGACTGGAGCAGCTTTTGCGAACCATCACCCGCGTGAAACGGCAGCTCAACCCGAAGCTGGAGGTGGACGGCATTGTGCTGACGATGGTGGACAGCCGTACCACACTGGCGCGGGAGATCAACGCGCTCATCCGCAAAACCTATGGCGGTCATGTGTTCGCAAGCGAAATCCCCCGGTCCATCAAGGCGGCAGAGATCAGTGTGGAAAACAAAAGCATTTACGACCATGACCGCAGCGGCAAGGCGGCGCTGGCGTATGAAAATCTGACGAGGGAGGTGTTGAGCCTTGGCAAGCAAATTAAGCGGCATCGAGCTGACCCGGTACGATGACCTGTTCAAAACAGACGCAGAGCGTGAAGCTGACCGGCAGGAGCGCATCCAGATCGTTCCCGCAGCAGAGGTTTTCCCATATTCCCGCCAGCCGTACACCATCGACCGTCCCACGCCTGATCTGGTGCGGCTTATGGACAGTATTGAGCACATCGGCATCGCGGAGCCTCTGATCGTCCGGCCCCGCGAGAGTGGTGGCTATGAGATCATCTCCGGTCACCGGCGAGATTACTGCGCGAAAGCCGTGGGGCTGGATACCCGTCCTGTCATCGTCCGCAATTACAGTGACGAGGAGGCGGACATCCTTGTTGTGGACTATAACATCAACCGCGAGGACTTGCTGCCCAGCGAGAAAGCCAAAGCCTACAAGCTGAAGCTGGACGCCATGAAACGGCAAGCTGGCCGGCCTTCTAAAAATTCTGCCCAAGTTGGGCAGAATTTTCAAGGGCGCTTTTCTGTCGAACTTTTGGCAGAGCAGGTCAACGAAAGCCGTATGCAAATTCAGCGTTATGTGCGCCTGAATAAGCTGATCCCTCCGTTGCTGGACGCAGTGGACGCAGGAACGCTCAAGTTCGTTCCCGCGGCGGATTTCCTCTCCCACCTGTCCGAAAAAGAACAGACCTACCTTCTGCTGGTCATGGAGCGCGATGAGGTATCCCCGTCGCTGGGACAGGCCCAACGGCTCAAGCAGCTCAGCGGCGAGGGAAAACTGGAAAATAACATCATCGACCTCATCATGCGGGAGGAAAAGCCGCTGGAACGCAAGGTCACCATCCGCAACGACCGCCTGCAAAAATACTTCCCCGCCAGCTACACCCCAAAGCAGATGGAAGATGTCATCATCAAGCTGCTGGAGGGCTGGCACCGCAAGCGGCAGCAGGAGCAGAGCCGATGAGGAGGTGCAGCTATGCGACGAAATGAATTACCTGACACCTGTTTTTCCGTTCTGCCTTCTACCGGGCAGCTTATTATCATCAAAAAAAGCGAGAGTGGCTACTATCCCTCCAAATGGGATACCGGTAACCGCGAGGAAAACCGTGACATCGCCAGCAGTCATAATGCGCGGCGCGGCATCACGGACATTCAGGAAGCGGCAATGCTGGCAGGCTCCATGTTCGGCTGGAATACACTAGGCGCGAACCCGCAATGGTATCTGGACAACGCAAGATATGTGAATTCCAACATCGTCCAAGGCCATATCAAAGACCCAATCATGAGCGTGTACTATCCCGTCAGCAGTTTCTTACTGTGCTATGAGATCATGAGCAAGCAGCACTTTTACCTGCCTATGGACAAACTGCCGCAAGAGCTGATGGGCCAAAGGTCGCAGTTCATCATGCTGCCGGATATGGTATGTGGAGTACCGGTCATGCCGGTGACAGCGACTTTTGCACAAAACGAGAGCTGCACCGTCCAGTTGGAGCGCGGCTGCTATGTAGCGGGCGAAGCAGTCAATCAGGAATACCACATCACCGCCCGCGTCCGCATCGGCAGTGCAGAGTTTGTCATGGGCGAATGCAGCAAAGCTCCCGATCCGTTTGTGACATGGGTGAGAAACTGCAAAAATGATGGAGATGGCCCACCCAATTACTTTTGGGGACATTACAGAAGCTATCGCGCCGCCGCTGTTGAAGATTTCTGTGAACGGGCAAATGATGAATACAAAAAGCAACAAAATCGCATGGTGCAGCAGGAACAAAAGCGCACCACGCCGAAAAAAGAAAGAGGTGTAGCACGATGAGTGACCGTGATCCGGTAAACATCATGGGCGTTATCGCCTTTCCAAACCCTGACCATGACAAGCGCATGATCCGCTTCATCGACAGCGAATACCACACGCTCTTTACCATCAAGGACGGGGAAAGCATCGTCATTACCCGCTTTGACGGTGAAAAGATGGTTTTCCCTTGCAAGTACATTGACGATTGCCATGTCTGCATCGGTAATTCTGCCTATCATATCTGCGAGTTTGCAGAAATGCAGGAACGTAACGGCAACACCTATGTTCCCAGCGCGCCGAAAATCAACGACGAGATCGGTACCTATGAAATTTATCAGATTCCCGCAACCGATGACGCAGACTACTGTTTCCGGTCTTATGAAGCGGCGAAGGGGAAACTTCGGAGTGCTGATTATCGGCGTTCTTACGCCGGTATGTACGCAAAGGAAGATTCGCTGGAGAATCTGTGGGCAAAGCACAACAGGGATTCCCGCCCCTTTGCCCATCGGATGCGTTCCATGTCCGTAAGCGACATCGTGGTACTGACGCAGGGTGGAAGGAAAACCGCCTACTACGCAGATACCATCGGTTTCAAGGAGGTCCCGGAGTTTTTAGCACAACAGAGAGTGCGAAAGAAACACAAAGAACGAGGTGAAGCCAGATGAGCTATGACGCACAGAAGGTGACCTATCAGGAGGTCGCGATTTTTGACCGACCGGCCTTGTTTACGGAATGCCGCATTGACCGAACCACCGTGCCGGAGGGTGTATATCGCTACGAGCTGCGCCATGGGGATGCAGATTGGGGTGAACCCGTTGAACTGGCCAGGGGCATTTTCGCCAACTACTACGGCACCGTCCTCACCCGCGAGCCGTTCCAGCTTCCCATTGATGGGTGGATTCCACTGGAGAGCGACAGCCTTTCCTTTCAGGATGGCGGATGCCGTACCGTTGCGGAATTTCAGGAGAAATATCCCGCCAGCGAGAAGGATGTCATTGACTTTTACAGCGTCAATGAGCCTGCGCTGCACGCTCTCTATTTCTCCCGCAGTGAGGAACAGGACAAGTCTGCGGGCTGTGTGGGACACCTGCGGGGTGATTTTGGCAGCGGCAAGCAGTTTTATACAACATGGTGGCCCCACCAGGCAGACAGGCTGAACACACCGGAGTTTAAGGCCGACATTGACCGTACCGTAAACTGGCTGCGGGAACAGCCGGACTCCCCGCTGCGGGACTTTGACAGCATGAAACGCTACTGCAACCGGTATGAGCAGATCTGCGCCATCAAGGGTGCGTTGCTTCCCTCTTGCGGATTCATGGTGAAAACAAAGCGGTATGTGTATATGCTACGCTGTACGCCAGTTAAAGGTGATTACCAGTTTTATATTTATTGCTATCAGCGGAAGCCATTTGAAAAGGCCCAAAAAGAACAGCAAAAGAATGACCGGCTTGCAGTAAAAAAGCGGGCGGAGCCGGAGCGATAAGGAGGTGCCAATTTGCCTACTAAATTTCAGCTTATCACAGAGCTATATGACCAGACCGTGCAGAGCGTCACCGGCAGCTATCAGAGCTGGACGGGCTTTCTCCGCGCCGCCTGCTATAACTACAAATGCCCCTTTGATGATCAAATTCTGATCTACGCCCAGCGCCCGGACGCCACGGCGGTCCTTGAGATGGAGCGCTGGAATCGTCAGTTTGGCCGCTGGGTCAATCGTGGGGCCAAGAGCATCGCCGTATTTGGTGATGACGGGCAAAACTGTCTGAAGCTCTACTTCGACGTGTCGGATACCCATGCGTCCCGTTTTGCCCGTCCGCTGCCCATCTGGACGATGCACCCGGCCTTTGAGCCGGAGGTCATCGAAACGCTGGAGGCCACCTTCGGCAACCTTGCCGAAAAAGAAAATCTGGCGGACGCCGTGCGCTCCGCCTGCCACAACGCCGTGGCGGACAACATCACGGACTACCTGCAAGACCTGCGGGAGTGCCGGGAGGACAGTCTGCTGGAGGAGCTGGATGACCTCAATTTAGAGGTGTTCTACCGGGACGCGCTGGAGGTCAGCGTGGCCTATATGCTGATGACCCGGCTGGGCCTGCGGGCGGACGATTATTTTTCGCCCGATGAGTTTGCCCACGTTTATGAATTCAACACGCCGCCCACCATCAACGCCCTGGGCATCGCCACCAGCGACATCGCGGAGATGGGGCTGCGGGAGATCAGCCGAACGGTCATGCAGGCGCAGCGGGATCAGTTTTTTGCAAACCGCACGAGAATCGGTTATGATGGCCGCACAGAACAACACGAAACACCCCATGAAAGGAGCGAACAGCATGGAGGTCACTTACAGGATGCAGAACGGCTATCAGGTGCCGAACCTGCTGATGCCGCAGACGCCGGAGGTGCATCTGGGCAAGTACGCGGAGCTGCGGAGAGCGTACCTGAAGAAGCGCCGCAGGGTGCTTTACACCAACCTCAAGACCAGCGGCAAGCTGACGGAGCATCTGGCGGAGATCGAGCAGACCGCGCGGAAGATGGTGGAGCAGACCGTGGCACGGATGGCGCAGGCCGAGGGCGTGACGGAGGAGCTGAAAGCAACCGATCCCCTGCGCTGGACGGGCCTGATGAACAATCTCCGGCACAGCGCGGAGGAACTGGTGCTCAGCGACCTGATCTACGCCTGACAACCGAAGAACCCACAGAGGCAGGAAGTGATGAACTTCCTGCCTCTGCTGTTATAGATGCGGCACAACCAACCATAAAAGAACTGTTCGAGCAGTACAAGCAAACGGTTGCTGCTGCATTGGTAAAAGACACAGCATTTGTCAATGCCTGCCGCAATTCAGATCGTGAAAATGCCATTATGGAAGGGGCGGACGCAATCCGGCGCATTGTCAACGAAAGCGGCAATTTGCAGCTTGCAAAGCTCTACTTTGATATGCCAGCCTTCCATAACCGGCTGCATCAGGAGCTTTTAGAGGAAACTTATCCGAAGCTGGTAAACGCAGCAGACCATAGCCCGTTCAAGCCCTATCAGGTCGCAGCCTATCACCATTTTGAAAACGGCTTTGACGATAAGCTGGACTATCAAACGCTGGAAGAAGCGGAGGCAGCAGCGCAGGGCTATGTTGCCGGTACGATGGAGGAAGATGGCTTTGCATACGACGGCGCTGCCGTGTATGACGCCGAAACACGCCAATGCCTCCGTGTCTACGGTGATTACCCGGACGAAAAGGCGCAGGAACAGGCAGCAGCCTTTGCGCTGGAGCATGACACCGCACAGCAAAATACCGCAGAGCTGCCCGCCTTTCTGGATATGCATCTCATTGAAGCGAATCTGCTGGATGACGGCGGGCGCAAACACAAGCGGCAGGAGATTTTTGAATACTTTCAAGCGCACAAGGGCCTTGCGGAGCGCACGGAGTTCTTAAAAAACAGCTACAACGATATATGGGTGGAGGTTCTGACCGACGGCGTTCGGACAGGTTACCATGCCGAGAAAGACGGACTTTTGATGTGGGAGGGCAGCTACCTCTCCCGCACCTCAGAGTCCGTTTTTTCATGGTCGGTCATCACCGAAATGACCGAGGGCCTGATCGAGCGCGGCGAGTACAAGATCAAGCTGGGCCTGCAAAATGCCCCAATCGTCGCGGAGCAGCTTGCCCTATTCGACATGGGCGGCGACGCCCCGGTGTACGAGGCTCCGGCAGACGCGCCATCCGGCATTCTGGCCCCGGCCCGCACGGTGCCGCAGGAGGTCATTGATCTGGCCCTCTGCACAGGTGGAAACGAACCCAACAGTGCGGAGCGCATCGCCTTATTTTATATGCGGGAGCGGCCAGAGCAGGAAAATGAAGAGTTCCTGCGCCGGGAGTTCGGTAGGGCGAACGGGCGCGGCATCGAATACGAAGGCCGCAAATACGCCGTGTGGTTTCTGGAGGACGGCATCCACCTCGCCCAAGGGGACAGCGTCCGCACCGGGTACAGCAAAACCATGGTCACATGGGAACAGACATCGGCGCGGATTCTGGAGCTGCTGGAGGCGGGGACTTATCTCTCCGCGTCCGAGCTGGCGCAGGCACCGGATAAGGTGCTGCACGAAGCGATGGACGCCCTCCTGATGACCGCCCGCGATCTGAGCGAGGAAGGGCGCAAACAGGGCCTATTCCCGCAGACTTTGACCATCCATGACCAGCGAAAGGGCTACCCGGAACTGGACGAGGATATGGTTGCGTTCGCAAAGACAGAGGGTGGGCTGCAAATTCTGGCACAAGAATATCACACTTTCCTTGACGCTTATGCCCAAGACCGCGACATTATGCACTGGCGACTATCCGCTTACAACACCCACCGGATCGGTGTTGTGCTGGATGGTCTGCCCTACCCGGAGCGGCACTTTAACGCCCAGCCCAATTTCCTGCGCCAATGTAAAATGTTCATCACACAGGATGAGATCGACCAGTTCTTCCTAAGAGACAGTGTTGATAGACGACTGGCGGTGTACTCCCATTTCTGCTATCCCCACACGCCGGAGGAATGCCAAAAATTCATCAAGGGCGGTTTTGGTGAGTACAGCGGCGGAGCCCGCGCCGGATACCAGCACACGAAAACATCAAAAGGGCTGGAGTATGAGCGCGACTATAATTTCAAGAAATATGATACCGTCCATCTGACGATCCCCAATGTGGTCAAGGAGTATGAGCGCCTGATCGCGCAGAAACGATTCCCCGGCGAGGATGCCATCGCAAAGATCCCGGAATATGAGCGTGGGCAGTTGGCTCGAACCGTCTATAACGGTTTTTACAATGCGCCGGACGATGTTCCGCGTCCCTATCCCAAGGGTGCGGATTATTACGATGCGCTTCCCATGATCGAGGAGCAGCTGCAAGATAAGGGCAAGACTGCGGAAATGCTGGCGGCGTTGACCTCCCGGCTGGATGGGACGGACGAGAGTGACCGTTTCTATGATTCCGTCCGCCGCGCAAAGGAGCAGCTTTCCGAATATGTGGACGGCACTTTCAGCCTGTTCAACCACCGGCATGATGCTCCTCAGCAGGAACGCAGCTTTGTGGAGCAGGTCGCAGAGGATGCAGCACGGCTTGCCGCAGAGCAGCCGCCCGCCTATGAGCGGTTCAGCGTGATCGAAACGGACGACGGCTACGCCGTCTGGGACGATATTCGGGACGAAATTTATGTTGACAGCGAGGGCGTCCGTGAGACCTTCCCCAGCGAGTGGCAGGCTGAGGATTATCTGGAGCAGGTCAGAAAGGCAGTCAACGAAAAGGAAGCGGCGGAATGGCTCTATGTGGAGCAGTCCAGGAACACCGCAGCGAAGCCGGAGCAGCCGCAGTCCGAACCTGTTTCAACTGCCGATCCCGTTATCGTTGGCGCACGCCTGACCATAGATGGGCGGCAGTTTGAAGTGGACAGCGTAGACGATCATACGCAAAATGTATCGCTGCGGGATGTGACCTTTGAAGGCGGGACGGGCTTTCCCATTTTCCGAAAGGAATCCCTCGACTATGTCCGCGCTCACATGGAGCAATCGGACATTGCACAGGAAACCGCAGCACCGCAGACGGACGAGCCGCCTGCGGCGCTCACCCCGCCGAAAAAGAAAAAGCAGAACGCGCTTGCCTATCCGCTGGACCCGAACGGCAGCAACTACCGCATCACCGATGACCACATCGGAGAGGGCGCGCCGCTGGAGCGTTTTCAGCGCAATCTGGATGCCATCCGTACCCTGAAAACCGTGGAGGCGGAGAACCGCAGCGCCACCGCAGAGGAACAGGCGGTGCTGGCGCAGTATGTGGGCTGGGGCGGTCTGGCGGACTTCTTTGACGAAAAAAATCCTCGTTACGCTGAACTGAAAGAACTGCTGACGGATGCCGAATACGCCGCTGCCCGCGAATCCACGCTCACGGCGTTCTACACGCCGCCTGTGGTCATCCGCGGCATCTATGCCGCCCTGGGGCAGATGGGCTTCACACAGGGGAACATCTTGGAGCCAGCCTGCGGTATCGGCAATTTTCTCGGTATGCTGCCGGAAAGCATGAGCGGCAGCAAGCTCTACGGCGTGGAGCTGGACGATCTCTCCGGACGCATCGCCCGCCAGCTTTATCAGAAAAGCAGTATTGCGGTGCAGGGCTATGAGAAAACCGCCTTCCCGGATAACTTTTTTGATGTTGCCATCGGCAATGTTCCCTTCGGCCAGTTCCATGTGCCGGACAAACGCTATGACCGGCTGAATTTCCCCATCCACGAGTATTTCATCGCCAAGGCACTGGATCAGGTCAGACCGGGCGGCGTTATCGCCGTTGTGACCTCCAGCTACACCATGGACAAGCGCACCGCCAGCGCGCGAAAATACATCGCGCAGCGCTCGGAGCTGCTGGGGGCGATCCGCCTGCCCAACAATGCGTTCAAGGCCGCGGCAGGAACCGAGGTCGTTTCAGACATTCTGTTCCTTCAAAAGCGGGAACGAATGGTGGATATAGAACCCGAATGGGTACACCTTGCCACCAACGAGGACGGCATCCAGATGAACAGCTACTTCATCGACCACCCCGACATGGTGCTGGGCGAGATGAAGATGGTGTCCGGGCCGTTCGGCCCCACGCCCACCTGTGAGCCGTACCCGGAGAAACCATTGGAAGCACTTCTGGCGGAAGCCGTTCAGAATGTCCACGGTGAGATCACCACTTATGACCGGGAGGAAGAACTGGAGGGAGAGGATCATTCCATCGAGGCCGACCCCGCTGTCCGCAATTTTTCCTATACGCTGGTGGACGACCAGATCTACTACCGGGAAAACAGCCGTATGAACCCGGTGGAGGTATCCAAGACGGCAGAGAGCAGAATCCGCGGCATGATCGAGCTGCGGGACTGTGTGCGGACGCTGCTGGAATACCAGACCGAGGACTATCCCGATGAGGAGATCAAGGCGCAGCAAGCCAAGCTGAATACCCTCTACGATGCCTTCACCCGGAAATACGGACTCATCAATTCCCGCGGTAACGCCATCGCCTTCGATCAGGACAGTTCTTACTTCCTGCTGTGTTCACTGGAAATTCTGGACGAGGACCGGAACCTGAAAAGAAAGGCGGACCTGTTCACCAAGCGCACCATCCGCAGCCACAGACCCGCTGAAAAGGTAGACACAGCGGTGGAGGCCCTGGCACTGTCCATTGGCGAAAAGGCCCATGTGGATATGGACTATATGGGCAGGCTCACCGGCAAGGATGAGGAAACGCTGTTTTCTGACCTCAAGGGCGTGATTTTTTTGAACCCCGCTTACACCGGCGAAAACGATGGGCATGAGAAATACCTGCCCGCGGACGAGTATCTTTCCGGCAATGTGCGTCAGAAATTGGCGGTTGCCCAAGGCAAGGCAGAACAGGACCCGCAGTATCAGATCAACGCCGAGGCATTGGCACGGGTGCAGCCCACCGACCTCACCGCCAGCGAGATCTCCGTCCGGCTGGGTGCCACATGGCTGGATACGGAATATGTCCGCCGATTTATTTTTGAAACGCTGGGTACACCCCGCAGCGCACAATGGGGCATGAAGGTCCACTATTCTAAAATCACCGGTGAATGGCGCATCGAGGACAAAAACAAGGATCGCGGCAATGTCAAGGCCATCAGCACCTACGGCACCAAGCGCATCAACGCCTATGAGATCATCGAAACGACACTTAACCTGAAGGATGTCCGCATTTTTGATTACCAATACGATGAGGAAGGGCGCAGAATTGCCGTTCTGAATAAGAAAGAGACGGCCATCGCGCAGAGCAAGCAGGAGCTTATCAAAGAAGCATTTGCTGAATGGATTTGGAAAGACCCTGACCGGCGTGAAGCCATCTGCAAGACCTACAATATCCTGTTTAATTCCAACCGACCCCGTGAGTACGACGGCAGTCACATCAATTTCAGCGGCATGAACCCGGAGATCACGCTCCGCAAGCACCAGGTCAACGCCATCGCCCACATTCTCTACGGTGGAAATACCCTGCTTGCCCATGTGGTGGGCGCGGGAAAAACCTTTGAAATGGTCGCAGCGGCGATGGAGTCAAAGCGGTTGGGCCTGTGCCAGAAGTCCCTCTTTGTGGTGCCCAACCACCTGACAGAGCAGTGGGCCACTGAGTTTTTGCAGCTCTATCCGGCAGCGAACATCCTTGTCGCTACCCGTAAGGACTTTGAAACCAAAAACCGCAAGAAATTCTGTGGTAGGATCGCCACCGGCGACTATGATGCCGTTATTATCGGCCATTCACAATTTGAGAAGATCCCCATGAGCGTAGAGCGCCAGCGGGCCATTCTGGAACAGCAGATCGACGAAATCATGATGGGCATTTCCGAAGCCAAGCGAGAAAAAGCCGAGAACTTCACCATCAAACAGATGGAGAAAACCAAGAAGGGCCTGCAAGCCAAGATCGACAAGCTGAATGACCAGAGCCGCAAGGACGATGTGGTCACCTTTGAGGAATTGGGCGTTGACCGAATCTTCATTGACGAGTCACACTATTTTAAGAATCTCTTTTTGTATACGAAAATGCGGAATGTGGGCGGTATTGCCCAGACCGAGGCGCAGAAAAGCTCAGACCTCTTTATGAAGTGCCGCTACCTCGACGAGATCACCGGAGGGCGCGGCATTGTCTTTGCCACCGGCACCCCCATTTCCAACAGCATGGTGGAGCTTTACACCATCCAGCGGTATTTGCAGATGTCTGCGTTGGAGGAGCAGGGCTTGCAGCACTTTGACGCATGGGCGGCGAACTACGGCGAGACCGTCACCGCCATCGAGTTGTCCCCGGAAGGAACTGGCTACCGTGCCAAGACGCGCTTCGCCAAGTTTTATAACCTGCCGGAGTTGATGAGCGTATTCAAAAATGTGGCGGACATCCAGACGGCGGATATGCTCAAGCTGCCCGTGCCGGAGGCGCGTTACCACAACATCGCCCTGAAACCCTCCGAGTATCAGAAAGAGATCGTGGCGTCGCTGGCGGAGCGCGCCGAAAAAGTCCGTAACAGAATGGTAGACAGCACCGAGGACAATATGCTGCTCATCACCAATGATGGCCGCAAGCTGGCGCTGGATCAGCGGCTCGTCAACCCCATGCTGCCCAGCGACCCCAACAGCAAAGCCGCCAAGTGCGCGGAAAATGCGTTTGAGATCTGGCAGCGCACCGCAGACCAGCACTCCACGCAAATGATTTTTTGCGACCTGTCCACCCCGAAGGATGACGGCACATTCAGCGTTTATGATGATATTCACGCGAAGCTGCTGGAATTGGGTATTCCCGAAAACGAGATCGCATTCATCCACAACGCCAAGAGCGAGGTACAGAAGAAAGATCTGTTCGGCAAAGTGCGGAGCGGTCAGGTGCGTATCCTGCTGGGCAGCACCCAGCGCATGGGCGCTGGCACCAACTGTCAGCAAAAGCTCATCGCTTTGCACCATCTGGATTGTCCGTGGCGTCCGTCCGACCTTCAGCAGCGGGAGGGGCGCATTATCCGGCAGGGCAACGAAAATCCGGAGGTGGACATTTACAGCTATGTCACCGAGGGCACCTTCGATGCCTACTTGTATCAGTTGGTAGAATCCAAGCAGAAATTTATATCGCAAATTATGACCAGCAAATCGCCTGTCCGCTCTGCCGAAGATGTAGACGAACAGGCGCTTTCTTATGCCGAGATCAAGGCGCTGGCCAGCGGCAACCCCATGATCAAGGAAAAGATGGATCTCGACATTGAGGTGTCCAAGCTGAAACTGCTGAAAGCCAACCATCTTTCTCAGAAATACGCGCTGGAGGACGCCATCAGCAAGGGCTTTCCAAAACAAATCGCGGAAACGCAGGCACGGATCGCCGGGTATGGCGCGGATATTGCCACGGTCAAGGAGAATACCCATCCCAATGGGGACGGCTTCTCTCCGCTTACGCTGGCGGGCGTCACCTACGCTGACAAGAAAGAGGCGGGCGCGGCGCTGCTGACCATGTGCCAAACGATGCTCTCCCCGGAGGCGACACAGATCGGCAGCTATCGCGGCCTGACGCTGGAGCTGTCCTTTGATACCTTCGCGCGGGAGTACCGCCTGACCATGATCGGGCAGCTCCGCCACACGGTCACGCTGGGAACCGATGTGTTTGGCAATTTGCAGCGCATGGACAATGCGCTGGAGGGACTGCCCATCAAGGAGCAGGCTTGCCGGGAGCAGCTTTCCAACCTGCAAACGCAGTTGGAAACCGCAAAGGCAGAGGTACAAAAGCCGTTTCCCCGCGAGGCAGAGCTGAACACCAAAACGGCACGGCTGGAGGAATTGAACACCCTGCTGAATTTAGACCACAAGGAGCCGGAGATCGTAGACGCCGAGCCGGACGAGGATCAAAGGCCGCCGGAGCGCCGCAGACCGCAGTTGGAGCGGTAAAACCAATAGAAAACGGAGGAAATTATGGGTTATCAGGAAAGCTGGCTCTATATTGAGCCGCAGCGCAAATTTGAGAAGTTGATCCGCGCTTATGAAAAGGCGGAGCAGTCCGGCTACTATGAGGTGGCCGGGGCGGAACCCCGTTCCGTTATTGTTTTGAAGCAGCCCTTTGGAGATATTCCTGCCGGGAAGAAGCTGCTTTGGGTGTGCGGTGACCGTGGCTTTCACTGTGCCGCTGGCGTATTTGGCGGCGAGCTGAAATGCTCCGGCAGGCTTCGCGTGATCCCGGTGGAGGAGGTACTGGACGGCACCGACGATCCCCGCATGGAGGGGCTGGACTTAGGCAGTCCGGCCCCCAGCGAAAACGCCTATATGAAACGATACAGCGTCGCCAATTACGCCCACCGGATGCGGGCGGGGCTGGCGAGATAATTTTTGAAATGGAGGATCGTTTACAATGAAACGGTTGGAAAGAAAGCAGGAAAAAGAACGGTTAGAACGCCAGATACATCAGCAGATGCTAAAAGAGCAGGAAAGCCTCATGAAAGAATTACGCACGATGCTGCCCGAAGCAGCAGAGTCCTTTTCTTCGGAACGTATCGTTTGCCTTTGTCATGTTGTTGACCTGTGGGCCTGCATTGTGGCCCTGTTTGAAGCACCAACTCCGCTTTCCATTAGCAAGCTGAGACGGCTGGCAGCCTCGGATATGCCATTGATATTATTGAGCAGCGAGATCATGGAAAAAGAGAGCGATTTCCGTATTATTGAGTTATAAGGAGAACATCATGCCTACAAAAGACGAATTGGAAACCAAATTATACGAAAAAATGTCGCAGGAAAACGAGGCGTTTCTTGCGGAGATGAAAACGCAGTCGCCTGATGAGATCATTTCTCACGCCTACGAGATCGCTTGCCGTGATAATCTGCTGATGCTTTTTGAGGATGAAACAAGCCTCTCCGAACGGCAGCTTGCGGTGCTGAACGAGTTTGAGCATCCCCTGTCACAGCTTTATACAGACTGGCTCTCCCGCGATACGGATGAGATGGATGCCTTTCGAGACAGCATTGCGTGCTGTGCGGATGATATTCTGCGGAAAAGAGTCGAAGAAAAATATCGAGATCCCGCGCAGCCCATATACCCTAACACCCGTTCTGAAGCCATGGCTCGCGGAGAGGTCTTTGAGTGGATGGCCAGCCGGGATCGGACGCTGACCTGTGCGGGAACCTTTGAGAAGGACGCGACCAACGCCTACAACGATGGAAAGCTGCCTGCTTTTTTGAAGGAGTGGACAAACACCTACGGCAAGGATCGCTGTATGTTCGTGCTGGCCTGCACCATGCGGCAGCGCACGGGAGATGAGCGATTCTACCCACCGGCGCGTCAGGCCGCAGGCCGCTTTGCGGCGCTCCAAAAGCAGATGGGTGGGCACACAGACGTTTACGCGGTGGACAATCACTCCTGCGTGATCAATGCCGCGATGGAGCAGCTTGCCAAGCCGGAGCGCAGTGTGGAGCGAAAGGCGGTGAAAAAGGACGCGCCGGAGAGGTAAAATCGTTTTTGAAATAAGGCAAAGGAACAAATGACTTTATTTCAAAAAGTGATTGTCTTTTTGAAATAAAGCAGGTATAGTAGAGAGTATATTTCAACTTCTTTCAAAAGGAGGCGCATGAACAAATGAACCGGGCAGGTAAATTTGTCAATAATATGCCGGGAGATACTTCATATCAGTCATTTTGTCCTAATCCACTTCCACCAGTTCCGGGACTTGAATTCGATGAGGATATGCTTCAAATTCTGGTCAAGGCAAGCCGCAGTTTGAAGCAGTTGGATGTTTCTGCCCAATTGATTCCAAACGCCGAGCTGTTTGTATCTATGTATGTCCGCAAAGAGGCGCTCATGTCCTCGCAGATGGAAGGAACACAATGTACCTTGGACGACATCCTTGACCCTGAGCTTGATACCAACGCAAACTTGGATACAGCAGATGTCGTGAACTATGTAAAGGCAGCTCAATATGCCCTTACAAGGCTTCATGAACTTCCTATTTGTAACCGTCTTTTCCGTGAAGCTCATGCTATTTTGTTGGAAGGCGTCCGTGGGCAGGAAAAGAACCCCGGAGAATTTCGACGCTCACAGAACTGGATTGGCCCTGCCGGTTGCGGCTTGAAGGATGCGCGATATATTCCGCCAAATCCGGAAGATATGGTGACTGCTATGTCGGATCTGGAAAAGTATATCAACGAAAATCAGGACTATGATCCTCTGGTACGGGCTGCCTTGATCCACTATCAATTTGAAACGATTCACCCGTTTTTGGATGGCAATGGACGAATCGGCAGATTGCTGATTTTGCTTTATCTGATGGAACAGGGATTACTGAAGGAACCAGTTATCTATGTGTCCTACTTTCTGAAAAAGAATCAGGTGGAATACTATGACCGAATCAGCGAGGTACGCAGAAGCGGAAACTACGAGCAATGGGTAAAATTCTTCTTGGAGGCAGTAGATTCCGCAGCCTCAGATGCTGTGGAATCTATAGAAAAGCTCTCAAAACTGCATGAAAAGAATATCGCTTTGTTGCCAAAGCCAAAGCGGAAAAAGGATAATCTGCGTATGCTGTTCGATTACCTTGAAAAGCATCCTATCATTGATATTAAGCACACATCAGAGACTCTTAAAATCAGCTATAACACGACTTCTACCGCGGTAAAGACGCTTGTGGAGTTGGGTATCCTGCGTGAAACGACAAATGCAGCACGAAATCGTGTGTTTTCTTACGAAGCATATCTTGAAATACTCAGAAATGGAACTTAATAAGTCTAAAGCGCAGGCAGAAATGCTTGCGCTTTTCTTATGCCCAAAGGAGGTGAATGCCATGCCTTATATTCCGAAAGACCAGATCGCCGCCGCTCGCGAGATGGATTTGATAACCTACCTGCGGCGATTTGAACCGCAAGAGTTGGTGCATATCGGCGGAGACACCTATGCCACCCGCACACATGATTCCCTGAAAATCTCCAACGGGAAATGGTGCTGGTGGTCGCGTGGTATCGGCGGCATAACTGCACTGGACTATCTGACAACAGTGGAGGGTGTTTCCTTTTTGGACGCCGTGCAGCGTATCCTTGGGGAACCGCCCCATGTGCCGCCCAAATCAGAGCCAACCGCACCGCTCCCGAAAACTGAATTTACCCTCCCACCCAAACACGCCGACACCCGGCGCGTTTTTGCATATCTGCGGAGCCGGGGCATTGACGCGGAAATTATCAACCACTGCATCAAGCACGGGCAGCTTTACGAGGACGCCGAGCGCCATAACTGCGTATTTGTGGGCTACAAATATGGAGCCCCTGCCTACGGCGCACTGCGTGGGACGCTCTCAGAAACCACCTTCGCCGGTGAAGTCCCCGGCAGCGATAAGCGGTTTTCCTTTGCCGTTCCCCTTTGCGCCGGTGGCAAAACCCTCTGCGTGTTTGAATCCGCCATTGACGCGCTTTCCTATCTGACCCTGCTGAAGCTGCGGGGGCAGGATTGGCGCGCCGCCAATACGCTGTCCCTCTCCGGCATCTATCAGCCGCGGAAGGACGGCTCCATCCGATTCCCCGCGGCGCTGGAGCAATACCTGAAGGACAACCCTGGCGTGGCGCGGATCGTGCTGTGCCTGGATAACGACGGGCCGGGACGGGCGGCGTCTGCGGCCATTCAAAAGAGACTTTCCGAGTATGAGGTCATCGACAACCCGCCTCGCAGCGGAAAGGACTACAACGACCAGCTCCGGCTTGTGAAAGGGATCAGCGGCAGGGTAAGAACCCGTGGCGGTGACGCACGCTGATTTTCTTTTTCGGCTGGTTTAGGACTGCAAGCGGCCTGCGGCTGCTTTGCAGTCGCAAGCATAGCATTTTGACATCAAAATGCGCTTGTTAAGGGGCAAGCCCCCTAAAACCCCTAATTCAAAAGAAAGAAGTGAACTGGAATATGATACTTCCGCCTGAAACCTCCCCTTGGGGAAGCGTCCAGTATTGCGAGAAGGTTGCCTCCGGCATTTTCTCCGTCAGCACCGCCAGTCATGGCGGCATCATGGTCTACTCTGAACTCTCGCCGCTGTTCCTGCCCACTGCATGGAACTGTGGCTTTTCTTTTAGCGGATGGCGTTGCTTTGAGGAAGATAGCGATGCTCCTATCGTAATACGGGAGTTGTTGGATCGCGGTATACTCTGTGCCCCTCACGGAATGAGCCGGGCAGAGTACGAACATACCATTGACCAGAGTATCCAGCATCATCATCCGAAATACTGGAATGCCAGAGTGCGCCATGAGGTCCGCGTACATACCGCGATCAAACGCGCAGAAGAAAAGTTTCGTTGAGGTGGGAACATTGAAACGCAATAATGTGAAACAGCTTACACTCCGCCTGACCGCTGATGAATATGCCCATGTCAAGCAGCTTTCTAAGAGCAGCGGTTTGAAGATGGAGCCTGCCATCCGCGCCCTCGTCATGGGCGTAAATCTATATCCCCGTCCGCCCGACGAATACGCCGAGATTCGCCGCCAGCTTGCCGCCATCGGCAACAACATCAATCAGATCACCCGCGCGGTCAATGCCCGCGGCTTTGCCACAAAGGAGGACATTGCCGCGATCACAGCAGCGCAGGAGACGATCTGGAACATTACGGAGCGGCTTTGATATGGCGTACACGAAAGTTTTTGCCATTCGTGCAAGGCTGGATGACCGAGTGAAATATGCCGTCAACGGAGAAAAGACAGAGCTGAACGAGAAAATCGGTTATGCGGCAGATCTTGTGAAAACCAACTCTGTCCGCTTTGTAACCGCTCTGAACTGCAAGTCTGCTGAAACCGCCTTTGATGTCATGCGGAAAACCAAGGAGAAATTCGGCAAGACGGGCGGCGTTCTCGGCTACCACTTCATCCAATCCTTTGCACCCGGCGAGGTGACGCCGGAGCAGGCCCATGAGATCGGGTGCGAGTTTGCGCGGCGATTATTCGGTGAGGATTTTGAAGCCGTCATCGGGACCCATTTAGACAAGGCCCACCCGCATAATCACATCGTGGTCAATTCTGTTTCCCGCACGGACGGCCACAAGTATCATTCCAGCCCGGAGAGCTACTACAACGATGTGCGCGGTACCTCAGACGCACTGTGCCGGGAAAACGACCTATCCGTCATCGCCCCGCAGGGCAAGGGCAAGCATTACGCCGAGTGGAAGGCGGAGCAGGGCGGCAAGCCCACCGTGCGCGGCATCATCCGCGCCGACATTGACACGATCATTGGGCAAGCCTACACCTACGATTCCTTTCTCATGCTGCTGCGAAAGAACGGTTACGAGGTACGCCGCAGCCCCAATCGGAAATACACCACGGTCAAGCCACCCGGCGCAAAGCGGGCCATTCGGTTGGACAGCTTGGGCGAGGGCTACACCGAAGCGGACATTATGGCGCGGCTTTCCAAACAACGGCACGGCGGCATGGCCCCGCCGACCGTCACCCATGCCGTCAAGCGTTACCGAATAAAGGGCAAGCTGTCCACCGTCCGAAAAAAGAAAATTACCGGCTTTCACGCACTCTATCTCCGCTACCTCTACCTGCTGCGTGGGGGCAGGCGGAAAAAGCTGCCGCCCAAGCTGCCTTTCTCCGTCAAGCGGGAGGTCATTCATTTGGAGCGGTATGAGCAGCAATTCAAATACCTTTTATCAAGCGGAATTACCACCGAAACGGAGCTGGAGCAGCGCATCCGTGTGCTGGAGTGGGACATCCGCTTGCTGGAGGAACAGAGAAAACCACTTTATCAGGAAAGGAGGAACACCAGCGATGAAGAAGCACAAGCCAAGTACAGCGCGGAGATCCAACAGCAGACTGCCGCCTTGCGGGAGAAACGCCGGGAAGTGCGTCTGTGCCGCAGGATACAGGCAGACATTCCGAGGGTATCCCAGCAGTGCCAGCAGGCGCAGGCTGAACGGCAGGAAAATCTAAAGAAGAAGGAGGAACACGAGCATGAGTACCAACGGTGAAACCGCTGACCTGATGGTGCGTGAGGGCATCCAGATCACCGAGAGTGCCCTCAAGCTGGCAGGGCTGGGGGCGAAAAACCTTGCCGCCCTTCTGATCGCCCTTGCCAATGACAACCAGAAGCTCGCCGGTAAGACCAACCTCAAGCGCCTGATCCACGACGGCGAGGAGCTGACGATCTTTTCCGTCAAGCAGGAGGACTTGAAGGGCTTTCAGATGGAAGCCAAACGCTACGGCGTCCTGTTTTACCCCATCGTCAACAAGGTGGAAAAGACCGGTACGGTGGAGATCATGGCGAAGGCAAGGGATGCCAAGCAGATCAACCGCATTTTTGAACGCATGGGCTATCCCGCCCCGGTGAAGGAGGATACTGCCGCAAAAAAAGAGAACGCCCGCGCTCCGTCCGAGAACAGCTCCAAGGAGCGCGGGACTGGTGCGAGAGTGTCTACGGAACCGGCTGCGGAGAAAGTTGATGCCCGCCCCTCTGTCCGCAGCCGCCTGATGGCGCTGCAAGCCGCGGCAGAACGGGATGGCACAGCTCCCACCAAGGACACCGTGCGGGAAGCCATTCAAAAGGCTATGCCTACGCGGGAATAAATTGATTTTGAGAAGGAGAAACGAACATGGCAAAGTTAGACGATTTGATCCAGCAGAAGCAGCAGAGGGACGAGGACTGGAAGGCAAAGAAAACAGCGGAGCGCGAGGAATTGGGGCAGCTTTCCGACGATGCGGTCATGCACGTCACCAGTGAACCCGGCGCATACCTCCACTATCTGGACACGCAGGCCATCAACCCGCGATACAGCGCATCCAATGTGATGCTGGCGATGGCGCAGAACCCGGAGATCACCTACATCAACAGCCTGGAGGTGTGGAACCGGCTGGGGCGCAGCGTCAACCGCGATGAGAACGGCATGAAGATCCGCGTGTCGGATACCTATGTGAAGGACGGAAGGGAGTATCACGGCTATAAGATCGGGCGTGTGTTCGATATTTCCCAGACCCACGGCAAGGCCGGTGTTCCGGCGCTGAGCCTGAAAGACAATACACCGGAAATGGACGCCGCCCTGCGCCGATTGCTGGACAGCTCCCCCGTTCCCGTGGTCACCAGCAGCACCATGTATCAGGATGCCGTTTATGATCCTAAGACGCAGAGCATTACGGTATCCAGCCGCCTGATCGACAGCAAGATCTTTGCGGCGCTCTCCCGTGAGATCGTCCACGCCGGCATCCATGACCACGGGCGCTATCCCTACTATACCCGCGAGGACTGCGCCATGGACGCCGAGAGCGTCAGCTATATGCTCTGCCGCAATTTCGGCGTGGAGACCCCGCAGCCTGATGTGAGCCGCGTGGGGCAGGTGTTTGACGGCATGGAGGTGCAGGATCGCCGCGGCGTGGTGGACAGCCTGCAAAAGTATTTCCGCAAGCTGCAAAATGATATTCAGCGTGAGATCTCTCCGCAGGAGCGCAAGCAGCCGGAGCAGAACCGGCCCGTTCGCTGAGGAAGGAGGACGAAGCGTGAAAAAGAAAGTTTCGTTTGCTCTCTGCACGGCGCTGATGCTGTGCAGCATGAGTGTCGCGGCGCTGGCCGCAGAGCCCATGACAGAAGCCGATACGGTATCCACAATGATCTCTGCCGCAGATACGCTACCCGGCATTTCCGCCTATCCCGCCGAGGTCAGAGCCAGCGAGGAAAACGGTGTGTACCGATTAGAAAAGGTCTACTACCTGACCGCAAAGGACGATCCCGCCACGATCCCCACCGCTGACTTTGAGCGCGAGGGACGCACCTATACGCTCCTTGATTTGCTGAAAAATGACCAGACAGAAACGGACACGCGGGAGCATATCGAGGTGGTCACGCTGGAGAGCAAGACCAAGGACATGACGGAAATTCTGAAAATGCTGGAGCCGAAGCTGGAGGTCAAGACCGAGGACGGCTATGAGGGCGTCCTGTCCCTTGACCATACTACCATTCAAGTGGAGGCCGCGGGCTACGGGACCAGCAGCCGCACGGTGACGGCAGAGCGCACCTATCCCAACCTCTCCGACGCGGATGTGTCCCTTGTCCCCAAGTCCGTGAACGAAAATGGCCGCACCCTGACCCTTGCCGATGTAAGCTGGCAGGAGGCGGCGGTCGATCCCACGGACGGCTACGACATTCCCATTCGCTACACTGCTGTGGCAAGCTACACCGGCACCGCCACCAGCAAATATGCCACCGGCTACACCGTCACGGCGGACTATAAGGGTGACGTCACCCGCACAAGCTGTGATACAGTGGTCTACACCGCAGTCTTTTCCAGCGTCGGTAATGAAGCAGCAACGGACAGCAGTAGCTTTAACTGGCTGTGGCTGCTGCTCCCCGTGGGAGCTGCGGCGCTGGGCGGCTGCGGCTATGCCGGTTATAAGGTCTATCACCACTACATCAATAAGAAAAGAGGGTACGCCGCATGAAAAAATATCTGACCACGCTGCTGGCCGCCTGCTGTATGCTGGCGGCTTTTTCCATGCCTGCATCGGCATTGGAGTATCACTTTGACGGCCCGGACGCAGGACTGTTCGGACGCCCCACCTCGGACGATACCATTTATGTCACGATGGACAAGCCTGTGAATACCGACCGGAGCAAAAACGCCGCCTACATCCCGCCTGCCTTCGGCTCTCCCACCTCCTACACCCTGAACGCCGGAGAACTGCTGACGCCAAACCTTGTGAGCGGTTCAGTCACGGGAACGACCAGCGGCACAGGCGGTGTGACCGTTCTGCCGCCTATGACTTCGGGCAGTAGCAGCGGAAATACCGGCTCCTACACGCCGGTGAAGTACACCGCGGTCACGAAAGACCTCTATTACAGCGGCGGCTACCTCGGTACACTGAAAATCCCCACCCTCGGTCTGTCTGTCAAGGTGTATCAGGGGACGGACGCGGACGCGCTCCGCAAGGGCGCGGGCCATTTTGCCAGCACTTCCATTTGGGAAGGTAATGTGGCGATTGCGGGCCATAATCGGGGCGTCAACAATCACTTCGGAAAAATTCACACCCTTGACATTGGGGACACCATCAAGCTGACCACCCAGCTTGGCACCCGCAGCTATGAGGTGTACTCCGTCAGTAAGATCGGCGTGGACGATACCAGCGTCCTAAACGACAGCACGGAGAACATCATCACCCTTGTCACCTGCGTGAAGAATCAGCCGGATTACCGCTGGTGCGTGCAGGCACGAGAAAAATGATGAGATACTATGATGGTCATTGATGTAAAAACTTTTACTGAGCTCCAACGCCTCCATATTTTTTGACACCCACCAACTTTTACGATACCATGAACCCATCAAAAGACTTTGGAGGTACACCCTATGAAGCGAGGAAGTTTTGCAGCCGGTTTTCTTACCTGCCTGCTGTTGGCTGGCATCACTACCACGGCGTATGCTGCCGGGATCATGGCAGAGCGCAGTCACCATCGCATTGTCGTAGATGGAAAAGAAGCGCAGATGGAAGCCTATGTCATCAACGGCAACAACTATGTGAAGCTGCGGGACATTGGCGAACAGGTCGGTTTCAATGTTTATTGGGACAGCGACAACGGCTGTGTGCAGGTAGAAAGCGGAAAGCCCTACACCGGAACCGCACCCCAGCAGACTGCCGCAGCCCCCACAGACGGTTCCCGGTATGTTCCCAAGGTGGGCGATGTGATCCGCTGCGACGACGGGACGAACTATACCATTAAAGATGTGTCCCGCTGGAACAACAACGCCTTTTCCAGCGCACCGCTGGGAGAGCTGCCCACCGCCACCTGCGACTGGAGCAAGCTGCCCCAGCCGGAAATGCCGCAGGCAGAAGCGCGCCACTTTACCAGCGGCGGACAAGACTACCTGTTCCAGCGCAATCTCTACGAAACGCGCCGGATGCTCTATACCTTGTATAATGCCATCGGGGACAACCCCGAAACATGGCAGAACGGCCAGCCGGTGAAATTCCCCAGCGGAAATGATAAGGTGAAGATCAACCTGACCATTCCCGCAGAGGTAACGCCGCAGAGCTTCTGGCCGTGGCGCGCGGAGCAGATCACAGAGCTATTCAATTCCTGCCCGCCGGGGACTTACTCTCTGGAGGCATGGGATGTCTACAAAAACGGCGTGTTTCAATACACTGAGTACAGCATCTACGTGAGCTGACAACTTCATATCTCAACGCGCGGGCGGTATGCGAAAGCATACCGCCTTCTCTATTTCCCAAAATCAATAAAAGGAGAAAATGCACATGAAAAAACGATTGGTTTCCATGCTCCTTGCGCTGGTAATGGTGCTGGGAATGCTCCCGACCACCGCCCTTGCCGCCAGCAGTGAGGAGGAAGCCCTGGGCGAAGTCAATATTTACAACGGAGAACAGAAGCTCTCCTATCTCTCCATCAATGGCCGCATCCGTGAGCTGATCTACACCTATTTCAACCATGTGGATGCAAACGGCAGGACGAAAGAAATTCCTGCCTACTGCGTCAATCCGAATATTTACGGCGTCCCGCAGACGGTAGGCCCCGGCGAGAGCATCAAATACATCGCCAAGGAAAAGGGCAGCGATCCGAAGATCATGGGTATCATCGCCAGCGGATACCCTACCCGCGGCCTTTCGGAGCTGAAGCTGGAGAACAAGTACCACGCCTACTATGCGACCAAGATGGCGCTGTGGTGCTACCTGCTCCCCAACTGGAACATCAACAACCTGAAGGTCAATCCCAACCTGACCGGTGCGGAGCTTCAGCGGGCGCGGGCTATTCTCGCCGCCGCCAAGGACATCTATGTGCGTGGCACGGCGTGGAACAAGGTCTACTCGCCCCGCGTTACAGCAACGGCTGACCGCGATACTGCCTATGCCGTCACGGTGGACGGGCAGCAGTACAAGCAGCAGGTGTTCACCGTCCATTCCGACACATGGGTATGTAATTACGCCATCCGCGTGGCCTTTTCTGATCCCGCCTCCGTCCCCGCAGGAGCGCGCATTGTGGACATGGACAATAAGGATATTACCACCATCACCACCTCCGGCACCGGGGATGGCTACGGCGGTAAATTCAAGGTGCTGTACCCTGCCGCTGCGGTGGCGGGCAAGACCGGCAGCGTCCCGCTTTCTTTTACCACCGATGTTTATAAATACGCGGTATTTTATGCCACCTGCGCCGAGGTCAACAAGTACGGCCAGCTCCAGAACTATATGTGCGACACCGATCCTACCGTCACCATGCGCCTGTCCGCATACAGCAATTTCAGCGATGGGGAAAAGCCCGAAGCGCCTGACACCGGCCTGAAGCTCATCAAGCTGGAAAAGGGTACGGATACTCCTCTCAGCGGCGCTATTTTTGAGGTGGTCGATCCCGACGGAGCCACCGTCGGCACCTTCGCCACCGGCTCGGACGGCACCGTAACCATCCCCCTGACGCTGGCGGGCAACTACACCGTGTATGAGCGTGTAGCGCCTTTGGATCACCTGCTTAGTGATACGCCCGCACAGAATATCAGGGTGGAGTATGGCAAGGTGGCGGAGCTGACCTGCTGGAACGAGCCTTACGGAACGCTTCGCATTGAGAAGCTGTCCGACACCGGAGCGCACCTGCCCGGTGCCATGGTGCAGATCAAGCACATTGAGAGCGGCGTGACCTACACCGCTGAAACCAATTTTGCGGGCTATGCCATTTTCGATGAGATCAAGCCCGGTGCGTATGAAATCCGCGAAATCACCGCCCCCTCCGGCTGGCTGAAGGACGACGCCACCTATACGGCTTCCGTGGCCACCGGCGAAACCACCACTTTTTCGCTGGTAAACAAGGAACTGCCCGGTCTGCGGATCATCAAATATGACCGCAAGAACATGGTTGCCATGCCCAATGTCACCTTCGAGATTTTCCGTGACAGCGTTTCTCTCGGCAAATTCCGCACGGACGAGTTTGGCGAAATCCTCTTGACGGACGCTGCCCCCGGCACCTACCGCGCCGTGGAGGTGGACACCGGCAGCGATGGTCACATCCTCAACACCACGCCGCAGGAGGTGGAGCTGACCGCAGGGGACGGCATCAAGGAACTGCTGTTCTTCAACGATGTAAAGCCCGGTATGCGGCTCATCAAGGTAGACAGCACCGATCCAAGCAAGGTGATTCCCAATGCAGTTTTTGAAATTAAGTCCGTGGCTGGGGATTACGGCCCCAAGGAGTTTACCACCGACCAGAACGGCGAGATCGACCTTTCCAAGCTGCCCACCGGCGCGTATGTGGTGACGGAAAAAGCCTGCGAGGGCTATATCATCGACCAGATCCAGCGTATCATCCAGCTTGACGCCAACGAGGACGCACAGTTCGTATTCACCAACACTATCAAGCCCTCCTTGCAGATCATTAAGACCAGCTCGGACGGGAGCCGCCTGAAAAATGTACATTTCCGTATCGCAAAAATTGAGGACGGAACGCATTATCTTGACCGCACCACCAATGAACAGGGCGAAATTCTGATTGCTGATTTGGAACCCGGTGTTTACTCCGTCAAGGAAACCGCCACGGATTCCTCTCATATCCTCGACCTGCGGGAGTATCACATGGAGCTGTTCCCCGGCAAGACCAGTACGCTGACCGTGGAAAATCAGAAGCGCCCCAACCTGACCGTCTACAAGCACGACGCCGATACCGGTGAGCCGATTGCGAACACCGTGTTTGAAGTCCGCGCCGCAGACGGCCATAGCGTTGACCAAATCAAGACGGACAGCGAGGGCAAAGCGGAACTGAAAAATCTGCTGCCCGGTGTGTATGAGATCTCTGAAAAATCCGTGCCGTCCCCCTATCTGCTGGACGCGCCCAGTCAGCTTGCAACACTCTACCCCAACCGCGACCACACCGTTTATTTTGAAAACCATCAGAAACCCAATTTGACCGTCAAAAAGGTGGATAGCGTGACGGGCGATCCCTTGCAGGGGGTAAAATTCCAAGTAATCTACGCCAGCAACAACACCGTTAGCGGCGAAATCAATGACCTCGGCACCTACTATACCGACGAGCACGGTCAGTTCCAGCTCACCGGTCTGCGTGATGGCTGGTACAAGGTGACGGAGCTGGAGCCGCCCACGGGGTACGCCATCAAGGAGGCCACACAGGAGGTCTATATCCAGTCCGGCACTTCCAAAGTGCTGACCTTTGAGAATATCCCACTGTCTGCGCTGGTGGTGTGGAAGTATGATAGCGTCACCGGCGAAGCAGTCAGCAACGCCGTATTCCAAGTGAAATACCTCGGCGGCACCTCCGGCACAGGCGGTACGGTCATCGGCACCTACAAGACTTCCGCCAACGGCAGCTTCACCGTGACGGGTCTGAAAGAAGGCACCTATATTGTGGAGGAGCTTGCCAGCGACAGCGGCCATGTCATTGACACCGCACCCCAGACCGCCTACATCAGCGGCAAGCAGCAGGATGTGGTGCAGCTCTACTTCGGCAACAGTCCCAAAGGCAGCTTGTTAGTGAAAAAGATCGACAGCGTGACCCACGAACCCATCTCCGATGTAGAGTTTTTCGTCACCACTGCGGACGGAACTGTGGTGGGCGACGCCAACGGCAAATTCGTAACAGACAGCGCAGGCAGCTTTACGGTCAGCGGCATCACCCCCGGTACGACCCTCGTTGTGAAAGAGACCCGCGCCAAGAGCGGCTATGTGCTGGATGATACACCGCAGACGGCCACCATCAAGGCGGGCCAGACCGTGATGCTGGAGTTCCGCAACGCGCCGAAAGGTTCGCTCATCATTGTAAAAAAGGACGCCGTGACCGGCAAGGCGCTGCAAGGCGTGACTTTTACCGTTACCACTTCCTCCGGCCGGTTCGCTGCGGATGCCGAGGGACAGATCAGCTCCAACGGCCTCTATTACACCGATGAGAACGGAAAAATCATTCTCTCCGGGCTGGCTCCCGACACCTATGTGGTAACGGAAACCGCAACGATCCCCGGCTATGTACTGGACAGCACCCCGCAGACCGTGGTGGTCAACACCAACGACACGCAGACGCTCACTTTTACCAACAAACCCATCGGTGGGCTTATCCTCATCAAGAGCGATGAGGACAGCGGCAAGCGCATCTCCGGCGTTCAGTTTGAGGTGCGTAAGATGAACGACGAGATTATTGGCAGCTACACTACGGACAATAATGGTGTGATCCAGCTTCCTGAACTGGAAAGCGGCTGGTACACCGTGACGGAGCTGAAAGCCGCGTCCGGCTACCTGTTGGATACCACGCCCCACCGCATTGAGGTCAAGGACGGGCAGACGGCCACGCTGGAGATCACCAATCACAAGTCCTCCCGCATTTTGCTCCACAAGGTGGACAAGGCCACCGGCAAGGGCATCTATGGCGCGGTGTTCCTGCTGTACGACAGCAGTCACAATCCTATTGGGGAATATGTGACCGATCAGGACGGCTACATCTACGCCGATGAGGGACTGGCCGATGGCCGCTATTATCTGCGTGAGATCAAAGCCGCCCCCGGTTATGTGCTTGATCCTGAACTGAAAACGATCTATGTCCGTTACGGCTCCACCACAGAAATCGAGTGGAGCAATACTGCGGAGTGCGGCCAGATCCAGATCATCAAGAAATCCGCAGACGATAACGCCACCAACGGCCTGCCTGCCGGGACGCTGCTGGAGGGCGCGGTGTTTGAGATCTACGACAAGGCGGGTAATGTGGTGGACACCATCAAGTCCGACCGCAACGGACGCGCCGTTTCCAAGACGCTGCCGTTGTCCCGCTATACCGTCCGCGAGATCAAAGCGCCTGCGAATTACTCCATCAATCCCACGGTGATGACCGCCTATCTGGAATTCAACGGACAGATCGTCACCTTTGAAGTGCAGAATACCAGCGTTTCCACCGGCGTATCCATTAAGAAAACCGGCCCTGTGCAGGCTGTCCCCGGTCAGCCGATTCGCTACGTGTTCTCACAGATCAAGAACAGCTCTAACGTTGCCCTCGACTCCTTCTATTGGCGCGATCAGCTTCCCGCGCAGGTGACGCTGAGCAAAATCGTCAC
>ENA-UOOA01000742-UOOA01000742.1-human-gut-metagenome-genome-assembly--contig:-P61old-NODE-742-length-61407-cov-10.274824_pt1 | contig 61407 bp, 50 predicted proteins | sample MGYA00242467_ERZ724014 | MGnify/ENA metagenome assembly ERZ724014 | reverse complement strand
CCCTCACAAAAAGAATTGGGAGGATTCATGATGCCACATTTATGACACAGTAAGACTAATCGGGGTAGGTTCCGCGCGGCTTTTGATCTTGCTCAAAGCCTTCTGCGGCCTGCGGCGGCACATTCAATCGCATGCTGCCATCCAACTTATTTTCCTTGCCCGTCCAGACGGAAGTATTTGCCGCCGGCGAAGTGCTGCGCAGGCGTAATGAGGTGCTTACCTCTGTGCTGCACCTGGAAAGCGGGAGGGTGCTGCGCGGCTTTTATGAAGAAGGCTACCTGCGGCACCAGTTGGGTGCGGTGGAAGGCCCGTTCTGGCTTGACGCTGCCTCGGCGTTGCTCGGTCTGCCCTTGCCGGTGGACATGGTGGCCGAAACGCGTGTGCAGTTGCGCCGGGTGCCTATTGCGGAGTTTCGCCAAAGCCTGGCCGCCATGCCCGAAGGGGCGCGTGGCCTGCTGCTCGACATGGCGTCGGGCTATCGCCAGCAGTCTGAACTGGCCGTGAGCCGCCTGGCCCACGACGCGGAAACACGCTGTGCCCAGTGGCTGCTGAACCATGCCCAGCAGGATGCGTCAGGCACCATGCGCGTCACGCTGCACCAGCGCAAGCGCCTGATTGCGGCGCAGCTGGGCATCGCCCCGGAAACCTTCTCGCGCGTCCTTCGCCATCTGCGCGAGATGGGTCTTATCCACGGCACAGGCAATGTGCTGAACCTGCCGCAGCCTCTGGCGCTGCAAACCATGGCAGGTAGCTGACAACATTGCAGCACTGAATCGCTGAATCTTGAGGGACGAACGCGCTGGTTTTCAGCGCGTTTGCCATTGGCTGGCGGCTGTGTCTACACTGCGGCCATCCCCTGTCGGTGCCCTGCGTTGGGACCTTGCAAAGCCCAGTTGCCCTAAGGGTTTCTCCGTGTGATTTGATGAGGGTTCCACCCAAGCGTGGCCCTGGATGTACTGCGTATATTTGCTGGAAGCCTTGCTGCCATCACCAGCCTTTATGCCCAGCCTGCCACCTGACTACCCAGCCCATGTTATGCGCGCCACGGCTTGCGCAGGCAGGTTGGCGTGCGGTTGCGGCAGAGTGCTGTTGCTTATCTCTGCGGGCGCGCCATGACCCCACGCCCTGCTCCAGCACAGCCTTTCGAAGCTCCGTCCTGGCATATGCCCGGGCCTTGGGTGCTGCGCATGATTCTGGTGGCGGTGTGCGCCATGGTGCTGGCGGGGGCTGGCGCCGCTTGGCATATGTCCCAGGTGTCGGGCCAAGAGGCGATGCGCCGTGTGGTAGCGCAGCAGACCGACGAGGTCGAAGTGATTGCGCGCCTGCTGGCCAGCAAGATGGAGCAGAGCCAGAAGGTGTTGCGCACCATGGCTGCAGGTGTCACGCCGCGCATGCAGGATTCCAGTTTTTTTGACGACCAGCGGCAGTATCTTGCGCTGCCCGCCCTGGGCTTTTTTGATGCGGTGCAGGTGGTGGGCAGCGACGGTGCCATGCTGCTGAACCTGCGCGGGGGCCGGCCTGTGGCCGCAGCCTCACTGGAGCCAGCCGAACGCGATGTGCTGCGGCGCACCCTGGCCGATGGCAAGCCCCAGGTATCCGAGCTGGTGGCGGGCGGAACAGGTGACGCCCGGGTGACTTTCACCATGCCCATGCACCGGGAAGATGGCTCCGTGCTGGGGGCTGTGGGCGGTGCGCTCAAACTGCAATCGCAAAGCCTGCTGCCGCCTTCCATGGCGCTCCCTGAAAGAGACGATTCGCGGCTGGTGGTGTTCTCGCGGGACGGAACCATCCTGTCGCATTCTGACCCCACCCGGGTGCTGGGCAATGTGCGGGACGAGGCGGGGTTGTCGGCGGTGTATGCGCAGTGGCTACAGCAAGCCCAGCCGCTGGTGGGCCGGGGCATCACGCAGGTGATGCCCGACCACATCGTCAGCATGGCGGGCATGCCGCTGCCCCAGTGGGTGGTTGCCCGGGTCAGTTACTCGCGCGCTTTGCTGGCGCCACTGGCGGGTGCGCAACGCGATGCATGGTGGACCGTGGCAGGTGCACTGGGCGCAGGCGCCGTGCTGTTGGTGCTGCTGCTGGGGTGGATGGCCCAACCCCTGGCCCGGCTGCGGCTGGCTGCACAGCAACTGCTGCAGGGCGACACCCAGGGGCCCGTGCAGTGGCCCCGGGTGCGGGGTGAAGTGGGTGACCTGGTCCAGGCGCTGGAGCGGCTGGCGCGCCAGGGCAGTCAGCATGCGGAGCAACAGTCCACGCTGGGTAGCCAGTTTCAGGCCATCCTGGACCACGCCTCGGTCGGTATCGTCATCACGCGCCACGGTGTGCTGGAGGTGGTGGGGCGGCAAACATGCCTGATGCTGGGCTATACCCCTGCCGAGCTGCAAGGCAAGCCCGCGCGCACCATCTATGCCTCTTCAGAGGAATATGCCCGCGCTGGCGCCAGGGTGCAGGCCGAGTTTGCGGTACACGGCGCGTTTGATGGCGACGTGTGCTTCATGCGCAAGGACGGCAGTCCTGTGTGGGCGCGCGTACAGGGGCGTGGCGTGGGGGCTGGAGCCATTGACGGCGGCACGGTGTGGATTCTGGAAGACATCACAGCGGCCCGCGAAGCACAGCAGCAAAAGGCTTGGGAGACCGAGCACGATGCGCTGACCCAGCTGTTCAACCGTGCGGCGTTTGATGAGCGTCTGGGAGCCATGCTGGCCGAGCGCGCCACCCGTTTGCGCGATGACGGTGCGGCGCCGCATGCTGCGGCTGCAGGCGAGGGCGTGGTGTTGTTCATGGACCTGGACCATTTCACCGTGGTGAATGACTTGGCGGGGCATGACGCGGGCGACGACGCGCTGCGCCATGTGGCGCGGCTGCTGGAATCCCAAGTGCGGCAGCTGGGCTGGGCTGCCCGCGTGGGCGGCGACGAATTTGCCGTGGTGCTGCCAGGCTGCGCTTTGGCGCGAGGCCAGGCGGTGGCAGAGCAACTGCGCCAGGCGGTGCAGGCCTGGGCCCCGTCGTACCAGGGCAGCAGCTTCACCCTCAGCATGAGTATTGGTCTGGTGGCTCTGGATGCGTCCATGCAAGACGTGGCTTCCGTCTTGTACGCTGCCGACATGGCGTGCTACGACGCCAAGCGGGCGGGGCGCAACCGCGTACAGACGGGCCGCGCCCGCGAAGCGTCTGCGTCAGGGCGTGTGGCGCTGGGCCCGGCCTGACCCGCTATCAGGGAACTGCGTCACCCCAAGCGCCCCAGTGCCCTCAGCACGTTCTCGGCCGTGGCAGGGGCCGTCAACACTACCGGCTTTGCTGGCGCTTCGCCACTGCGCCCCGCGGCGATGGCATTGCGCAGCGCCTCATACACGCTGATCGCCAGCATGAAGGGTGGCTCGCCCACCGCCTTGCTGCCGCCCACGTTGTCTTCGCGGTTGGCCTCGGGCCACAGCGCCACCTTGAAGTGCGCGGGAATATCGCCCGTGGCTGGAATTTTGTAGGTGCTGGGGGCGTGGGTCGATAGGTAGCCCTTGTCGTTCCACACCAGTTGCTCGGTAGTGAGCCAGCCCATGCCCTGCACGAAGCCGCCCTCGATCTGCCCCACGTCGATGGCCGGGTTGATGCTGTGCCCCACGTCGTGCAGGATGTCTACCTTCAGCACGCGGCTCTCACCCGTCAGGGTGTCAATCACCACCTCAGCGCAGGCTGCGCCGTAGCTGAAGTAGTAGAAAGGCCGACCGGTAAGGGTGGCCTTGTCATAGTGGATTTTGGGCGTGCGATAAAAGCCGTCGCTCCACAGCTGGATGCGGTTGGCGTATGCCTCTTTCACCACGGCGTCAAAGCTGCGCACGGTTTTGGGCGAGATGACCTGCCCGCCCACAAAACGGATGGCCCCGGCGCCGCACCCGTCCAGCCCGCATACGAAAGATGCCAGGTTGTCGCGCACATGGCGCGCGGCGTACTGGGCGGCGCGGCCGTTCAGGTCGGTGCCGCTGCTGGCCGCGGTGGCGCTGGCGTTGGGCACCTTGCTGGTGTCGCTGGCGGTCACCAGCACACGGTGCAGCGGCACGCCCAGCTCATCGGCCACGATCTGCGCCACCTTGGTGTGCAGGCCCTGGCCCATTTCGGTGCCGCCGTGGTTCACCTGTACGCTGCCATCGGTGTACACATGCACCAGCGCGCCTGCCTGGTTGAACAGCGTGGCCGTGAAGCTAATGCCGAACTTGACTGGGGTGATGGCGATGCCGCGCTTGAGCACCGGGCTTTGTGCGTTCCACGCAGCAATCTCGGCCTGGCGCTGGCGGTAGCGGGCGATCTGCTCCAGCTGCGGCAGCAGCGCATGCAGGATGTTGTCTTCCACCGCCATCTGGTAGTGGGTGACATTGCGGCCCTCGCTGGCATCGCGCCCGTACAGGTTGGCCAGGCGCACGTCTTGCGCGTCGCGGCCCAGGGCACGGGCGATATCGCCCAGGATGGCTTCAATGACGATGACGCCCTGCGGCCCACCAAAACCGCGAAACGCTGTGTGGCTCTGGGTGTTCGTCTTGCAGCGGTATGAGGCAATCTCCACATCGCTCAGGTAGTACGCGTTGTCGGCGTGGAACACGGCGCGGTCGGCCACGGGGCCGGACAGGTCGGCGCTGAAGCCGCAGTTGGCAGCCATCTGCAGCTTCAGGCCCGTGATACGGCCGGTGTCGTCAAAGCCCACGTCGTACTCGTACGCAAACGGGTGGCGCTTGCCGGTGACCATGAAGTCCTCGTCCCGATCCAGCCGCAGTTTGACGGGGCGGCCCAGCTTGTTCGCGGCCACGGCGGCCCACACGGCCAGGTGTCCGGCCTGGGTCTCTTTGCCGCCAAAGCCGCCGCCCAGGCGGCGGCACTCCACCTTGACCGCATGGTTGTCGATGCCCAGCGCGTGGGCTACCCAGTGCTGCACTTCGCCCGGGTGCTGCGTGCTGGAGTAGATCCACCACTGTTTTTGCTCCAGCGGCAGGGCATAGGCGATCTGGCCTTCCAGATAGAAGTGCTCTTGGCCGCCGACTTCAAACGCGCCCTGCATGCGGTGTGCCGATTGCGCGAGGCCTGTGGCCGCATCGCCCCGGCGCACAAACACGGGGGGGAGCACATAGCTTTGTGCCTGCAGTGCGTCTTGCACCGTCAGCACAGCGGGCAGGGGCGTGATGTCGAGCTTGACGGCGCGCACGGCGCGGCGCGCCTGCATCACCGAATCGGCCACCACCAGGCCGATCACCTGGCCGACAAACTGCACACTATCCACCGCAAACACAGGCTCGTCGTGCCCGAATGCGGCCAGGATCTTGTCGCCGGGCACGTCGGCTGCCAGCACCACGCCGCGCACACCGGGCAGGGCCAGGGCGGCGCTGGCATCCACACCGTTGAGCGTGCCGTGCGCCACGGTGGAGAGGATGGGCGCGGCGTAGAGCGTGCCCTTCACCTCCGGCAGGTCGTCGATGTAGTGCGCAGCGCCCGCCACCTGGGCGCGGGCGCTCTCGTGGAAGTGTGATTGCCCCATGGCAGCGCGTGCGGGGGCGGGCAGGGCGGTGTCTGGCACGGTATGGTTGGTGGAAGGTTTCACAGTGCGCTCTCCAAGTGGGTCGCCTGCAGCTGCGCGATGCTGGCCGGGGCGCCGCCCTGGCTTTCCAGCCAAAAGCGTTGCAGCAGGTTGCCCAGCACCGTGCGGCGATAGTCGCCGCTGGCGCGCATGTCCGAGATGGGGCTGAACTCGGCCTGCAGCACGCGCATGGCTTGCTGCACGGTGGCCTCGGTCCAGGGCTTACCTTGCAGTGCGGCCTCGGTTTGCTGTGCACGCACCGGGGTGGCCGCCACGCCCCCCGCGCCGATGCTGGCGCGCTGCACCGTGCCGTCTGCGGTGTCGAGGTTGAGCACGAGGCAAACCGCAGAGATGTCGTCGTCAAAGCGCTTGGAAATTTTGTAGGCCCTGAGCTGCTCTGTGGCCGATGGCTTGGGCACCACGATGCGCACGAGCAATTCGTCGGGCGCCATCACGTTCTGGCGGTAGCCGGTGTACAGGGCTTCCAGCGGCAGCGCTCGCTCGCCCCGCGCCTGGCTGGCCAGCACCACCTGGGCCCGCAGCGCGATCAGCAGCGGCATGGAGTCGCCAATGGGCGAGCCGTTGGCCACATTGCCCCCCAGCGTGCCCGAGTTGCGCACGGGCAGGCCCGCAAAGCGGTGGGCAAACTCGGCCAGACTGGGCCACTGGGCGGTGAGCCGGGCAAACGCCTCGGTCAGCGTCACGGCGGCGCCGATGGCGATGTGTTCAGGGGTGTCGTCGATGCGGCGCAGCTCGGCGGCGCGGGTCACGTCCAGCACCTGGGCCAACTGGCGGTGTTGCTTGGTCACCCACAGGCCTACATCGGTGGCGCCAGCCACCACTTGCGCCTGGGGGTGGGCAGCGCGGGCGGCCAGCAGTTCGGCCTGGGTGGTGGGGGCGATGTAAGCCAAATTGGCCTCTGGCGCTTGTGGGGTAAGCGCTAGCAGCTCTAGTTTTTGTAGCAATTCGGCTTCGTTCACGGCCATGGGGGGCAGCTGGGCCATTTGCTGGGCGGCGTCCAGAATGGGGCGGTAGCCCGTGCAGCGGCAAAGGTTTCCTGAAAGGTCTTGTTGTGCCAGTGCGCGCGAGATGCTCTGGCCCTGGCACACCCGGTTTTGGTACATGCCAAACAGGCTCATCACAAAGCCGGGGGTGCAGAAGCCGCATTGGGAGCCGTGGCACTGCACCATGGCTTCTTGCACGGGGTGCAGTGATGATCCCTCTGCGGGCTGGGTCGATGCGGCCATCGGTTGGATCAGCGGGTCTTCGGCCAGGTCTTCCGCCGTCCACAGCGCCATCCCGTCAATCGAATGGGCCAGGCGGATGCAGCTGTTCACAGCGCTGTAGCGCACCTTGCCGTGGCCATCAGCCTCGCCCAGCACCACGGTGCAGGCGCCGCAGTCGCCTTCGCCGCAGCCTTCCTTGGTGCCGGTGCAGCCCAGGTCCTCGCGCAGCACCTCCAGCAGGGTACGGTCGGGTGGTACATTGCCCAGCGCCACGGGCTGGCCTCGGCGCAGGAATTGCAAGGGTCTTGTGGTCATGACAAACGCTTCTTTGATCTTTGAAAGCCCCGCAGAGGGTAGAACGCAGCGCCACCATCGGCATACGCGCAAGCTTATGACAGCCATGCCCCTACCGCTATGAGAGACCAAGCCCTTTTCGACAAGATAGACCTCCATCTCATAAGGGTCTTGCACACCGTGCTTACTGAACGCAGCGTATCGAGGGCCGCCGTCCGCCTGGGCATGCACCAGCCAGCGGTGTCGGCCGCGCTCAAGCGCTTGCGCGACCTGGCGGGCGACCCGCTGCTGGTCCGATCGGGCGCCAGCATGATGCCCACCGACGCTGCCCTGCGCATGGTGGAGCCCGCCGCGCTGATCCTGCGCTCTGCCGAGGCACTGTTTTCTGACGCACGGGGTTTTGACCCGCGCACGGCCACCCGCACGTTTCGCGTGGCGGCCAGCGACTACCTGGACCCGCTCTTCTTGCCCCAGCTGGTCGCCCGTATCAAGGCTCAAGCCCCCCTGTGCCCGATTGAAATCCTGCCCCTGTCGGCCGATGCGCATTACCACGCCCACCTGGCCCAGGGCGATGTGGATGTGGTGATTGGCAACTGGCCCCAGCCGCCGGATGACCTGCACATGGGCCGCCTGTTTGGCGACGAGGTGGTTTGCCTGGTCAGCCAGGACCACCCCGCCGTGCGCCGGGGCTGGACCGAGGCCGACTGGCTGGCCGCCGAGCACATCGCCCCCACGCCCACCCACCCCGGCGCGCGTGGTGTGATCGATGCACACCTGGACAGCCTGGGCCTTTCGCGCAACATCACCGCACGCTGCGCGCATTTCAGCGCCATTCCGCACATCGTGGCTTCCAGCCTGCTGGTCTTGACCACCGGGCGCCAGTTTTGCGAACGGTTCACAGCGCAGCTGCCGCTGGCCATCCTGCCCAGCCCGGTGGCGTTTCCAAGATTGATGTATTACCAGCTGTGGCATGCACGCACCCACCACTCGGCTGCGGCCATCTGGTTGCGGGATACGGTCAAGTCCGTCGCCGCGTCGCTACGAAAAGAATAGCTGCTTGCGCATGCTGACAAAGCCGCAAGGCATGATTTGCCCCTATACGCCCAAAGATAACAAGTTGTAATTCTGAGAGACAATCCCCGCATGAGTTCTCCCCCCATTCCTTCAGCGCCTGGTGCGGCGCCGCCACGGCTGCAGCTGGCGGGCATCACCAAGCGCTACCCGGCCGTGGTGGCCAACAGCGGTGTGTCGCTGACGGTGCAGCCCGGCGAAATCCACGCCGTGCTGGGCGAAAACGGCGCGGGCAAGTCCACGCTGATGAAAATCATCTACGGCTCGGTCAAGCCCGACGAAGGCAGCGTGCACTTCAACGGCCAAGCCGTGCAGGTCCGCAACCCGCAAGAGGCACGCGCCTTGGGCATTGCCATGGTGTTCCAGCACTTCAGCCTGTTCGACACCCTCACGGTGGCCGAAAACGTGTGGCTGGGCCTGGACAAGAGCCAGACGCTGGCCGAAGTGACCAACCGCATCACCGCCAAGGCCGCCGAATACGGCCTCGACATCGACCCCCTGCGCCCTGTGCACACCTTGAGTGTGGGCGAGATGCAGCGCGTGGAAATCATCCGCGCCTTGCTCACCAACCCCAAGCTGCTGATCCTGGACGAGCCCACTTCAGTGCTCACGCCCCAGGCGGTCGAAAAGCTCTTCGTGGTACTGCGCCAGTTGGCGTCCGAGGGCTGCAGCATTCTCTACATCAGCCACAAGCTGCACGAAATTCGCGCGCTGTGCACCGCTTGCACTGTGCTGCGGGGCGGCAAGGTCACCGGGGTGTGTAACCCTGCGGAAGAAACCAACGCCTCTCTGTCGCGCCTGATGATTGGCGCCGAGCCGCCTGCGCTGGAGCACCGCCCGGCGCAAGCCGGTGCCACGGTGCTGCGGGTGCAAAACCTGTCGTTGCCGCGCGCCGACCAGTTTGGCGTGGACTTGATGGACGTGGAGTTTGAGGTCAAGGCGGGCGAAGTGGTGGGCATTGCCGGGGTGTCGGGCAATGGGCAGAAGGAGCTGCTGTACGCACTGTCTGGCGAAGACCAGCGGGCCGATGCGGCCAGCGTCCAGGTCGCAGGCCAGAACGCGGGGCGCATGGGGCCTGCCCAGCGCCGTGCTTTGGGCCTGCACTTTGTGCCCGAGGAGCGCCTGGGCCGTGGCGCCGTGCCCACCATGGGCTTGGCGCACAACCTGCTGCTCACGCGCACCAACTCGGTCAGCGGCAGCGGCTGGATCAAGGTCGGCGCGTTGCAAAAGCACGCTGAGGACATCATCCGGCGCTTTAACGTGAAGGCCGGTGGCCCCAATGCACCCGCCAAGTCGTTGTCGGGCGGCAATCTGCAAAAGTTCATCGTGGGGCGTGAGATCGACGCCAATCCCAAGTTGCTCATCGTTTCGCAGCCCACCTGGGGGGTGGACGTGGGCGCGGCTGCGCAGATTCGCGGCTCGATTCTGGCGCTGCGCGATGCGGGCTGCGCCGTGCTGGTGGTGAGTGAGGAGCTGGACGAATTGTTTGAAATCTGCGACCGGCTGCATGTGGTGGCCAAGGGGCATTTGTCGCCCTCCGTGCCGCGTGCTGAGGCCACGGTGGAGCGCATTGGCGAGTGGATGAGCGGCCTGTGGCATGCCGATGTGCAGGCCCATCTGGCGCAGACTGCGCAGCAATCTACACAGAAGGGGGCTCAGCATGCTTAAGCTGGAACCGCGCCCCCAGGCTTCTCGCCTGTGGACTTACGGCTCGCCGCTGCTCGCGTTGGCCGTGACGGTGCTCATCGGTATCGCCCTGTTCATGGCGCTGGGCAAAGACCCGGTGCGGGGCTTGCAGGTGTTCTTCTGGGAGCCGATCAAGTCGCAGTACGCCTTGGGCGAGCTCATGGTCAAGGCCACGCCGCTGCTGCTCATTGCGCTGGGGCTGGCCGTGTGCTTTCGCTCCAATGTGTGGAACATTGGCGCCGAGGGGCAGTTTGTGATCGGCGCAGTGGTGGCGGGCGGCGTGGCGCTGCTGGCGGATAAGACCACCGGGCCGTGGATCGTGCCCGCCATCTTGCTGGCCGGGGTGCTGGGCGGCATGGCGTGGGCGGGGCTCACGGCGCTGCTGCGCGACAAGTTCAATGCCAATGAAATCCTGGTCAGCCTGATGCTGGTCTACGTGGCTACGCTGGTGCTGGGTTACTTGGTCTATGGCCCGTGGAAGGACCCCATGGGCTACAACTTTCCGCAGACCAAAACGTTTGAAAAAGTCACGCAGATTCCCCGGCTGATGCAGGGTTCGCGCGTGTCCATCGGGTTGCTGCTGGCACTGGCTGGGGCGGCGGCGCTGTGGGTGTTTCTGTTCCGCACGCGGGCGGGCTTTGCCCAGCAGGTGGGCGGGCTGGCTCCGGCGGCTGCGCGCTATGCAGGCTTTTCATCGCGCCGTGCGCTGTGGACTGCGCTGCTGATTTCGGGCGGCGCAGCGGGCCTGGCGGGTGCGCTGGAAGTGGCTGGTCCCATTGGCCAGCTCACGCCCTACGTGCCTGCAGGCTATGGCTTCGCAGCCATCATCGTCGCCTTTGTGGGGCGCCTGCACCCTGTGGGCATGATCCTATCGGCCATTTTGATGAGCATGTTCTACATCGGCGGTGAACTGGCGCAGTCGCGCCTGGGTCTGCCCAAATCGCTCACGGGCGTATTCCAGGGGCTGCTGCTGTTCACGCTACTGGCTTGCGACACATTGATTGCCTACCGCATCCGCTGGGTGGCCGCGAAGGGAGGCAAGTGATGGAATCGTATGCACTGCTGATCGGCGCTACGCTGAGTGCGGGCACCGTGCTGGCCATTGCGGCCCTGGGCCTGCTCATCAACGAAAAGGCGGGCATCGTCAACCTGGGGGCTGAAGGCATGATGCTCTGCGCCGCCATCGCAGGCTTTGCCACCGTGGTGCACACGGGCAACACTTGGCTGGGCTTTGCTGCAGGCATGGCCGCGGGGGCATTGCTGGCGGCCATCTTCGGTGTGCTGGTCATCTGGCTCAACACCAACCAGTACGCCACGGGGCTGGCGCTGAGCCTGTTTGGCGTCGGCTTCTCAGCGTTTGCAGGTATCAGTTATGTGCAGGCCAAGTTGCCTGAGTTGCCCAAGTACGCCATTCCCGTGCTGGGAGATCTTCCGTTGGTAGGGCCTGCGCTGTTTCAGCAGCACCCGCTGGTGTACCTCACCATGCTGCTGGTGCTGGCGCTGGTGTGGTTCCTGTATCGGTCGCGCGCCGGTTTGGTGCTGCGCTCGGTGGGCGAGTCGCCCGAGTCTGCCCACGCGCTGGGCTACCCCGTGCGCCGCATCCGGCTGCTGGCTGTGGTGGCGGGCGGCGCACTGTGCGGGCTGGCCGGGGCTTACATCTCTACCGTTTACACCCCGCTGTGGGTGGAGGGCATGGTGGCCGGGCGCGGCTGGATTGCGCTGGCCCTCACCACCTTTGCCACCTGGCGCCCGGCACGGGTATTGCTTGGTGCGTACCTGTTTGGTGGGGTGACGATGTTGCAGTTCCATTTGCAGGCCACAGGCGTGCAGGTGGCCAGCCAGTTGCTGAGCATGCTGCCCTACCTGGCCACCATCGTGGTGCTGGCCCTGATCTCGCGCAACCCCACCTGGATTCGTGTGAACATGCCCGCGTCTCTCGGCAAGCCGTTTTACCCCGGCTCATAATGGCTATTTTTCGTTTTTCCTCTCCGTTTTCACTGTTTTCTCTCAAGGAATCGACATGACCGATCTGCAAAAGCGTTCGTTGTTCAAAGTGGCGGCACTGTCTGCCCTGGCGGCTGCTGCCATGGTGGGCTGCGGCAAGAAGGAAGAGCCCGCGCCTGCTCCCGCCCCGGCACCTGCGGCTGAAGCCCCAGCACCCAAGCCTGAGCCACTGAAGATCGCTTTTGCTTACGTGGGCCCTGTGGGCGACGGCGGCTGGTCTTTTGCGCACGACAACGGCCGCAAAGCCATCGAGAAGGAATTTGGCGACAAGGTGGTGACCAGCTTTGTGGAAAGCGTTCCCGAATCCGCCGACGCCGAGCGCGTGCTGCGCGACCTGGCTGGCCAGGGCAATAAACTGATCTTTGGCACCACCTTTGGCTACATGGAGTCCATCCAAAAGATCGCAGGCGACCTGAAGGACGTGAAGTTTGAGCACGCCACAGGCTACAAGACCGCCGAGAACGTGCGCACCTACGACAGCCGCACCTATGAAGGCGCCTACATGGCCGGCGTGATCGCTGGGGCCATGACCAAGTCCAACACCCTGGGTGTGGTCGGCTCGGTGCCAATCCCTGAAGTGATCCGCAACATCAACAGCTTCACGCTGGGTGCGCAGTCGGTCAACCCCAAGATCAAGACCAAGGTAGTGTGGGTGAACGAATGGTTCAGCCCACCCAAGGAAACCGAAGCCGCCACCAGCCTGATCAACGGTGGCGCCGACGTGCTGTTCCAGAACACCGACTCGCCTGCCGTGCTCAAGACGGCCCAGGAAAAGGGCAAGCGCGCCTTTGGCTGGGACAGCGACATGACCGCCTACGGTCCCAAGGCCCACCTGGCTTCTGCCGTCATCAACTGGGGTCCTTACTACATCAAGGCCACCAAGGATGCACTGGAAGGCAACTGGAAGGGCGGCGAATCTTCCTGGTGGGGCGTGAAGGAAGGCGCGATTGACATCGTCTCCATCGCTGACGACGTGCCCGCCGAAACCAAGGCCAAGGTCGAAGAGGTGAAGAAGGGCCTGGCCGATGGCAGCTTCGTGATCTGGAAGGGCCCCATCGCTGGCCAGGACGGTAAGCCCGTGCTGGAAAAAGACGCTGTGGCCGACGACAAGTTCCTGGGTGGCATCAACTTCTACGTCAAGGGCGTGGAAGGCAAGATCCCTGGTGCCGACAAGAAGTAAGGCGCTGTTTTTCTGAAGCCAAGGCCGCCTTCGGGTGGCCTTTTTTTATCTTGTCCTGGTTTGTTGGTTTGCATTCAGATGGCAAAAGGGCATGATGTTTTCAACGATACCCACGGAGTCTGCCCATGTTCAAAGTCCCCCCCGTTCCTGCCCAGCGCCTGCCCGAATTGTTGCGCCAGATGCCCAAGGCCGAGCTGCACATCCACATCGAGGGCTCGCTGGAGCCTGAACTGATCTTTGCGCTGGCCCAACGCAATGGTGTGGCGCTACCCTATGCCGATGTGGAAAGCTTGCGCCGGGCCTACGCGTTCACGAACCTGCAGAGCTTCCTCGATATCTACTACGCCGGCGCCAGCGTGCTGCTGCACGAGCAAGACTTCTACGACATGGCCTGGGCCTACTTCGAGCGTGCCGCGGCCGACAACGTGGTACATGCTGAGTTGTTCTTTGACCCGCAGACACACACCGAGCGCGGCGTGACCATGGCCACGGTAGTGCATGGCCTGCACCGCGCCTGTGTGGATGCGGGGCAGAAACTGGGGGTGAACGCCTCGCTGATCCTGTGCTTCCTGCGCCACCTGAGCGAAGAGTCTGCCTTTGAAACGCTGGAGCAGGCCTTGCCATTTCGCGACAAGTTCATCAGCGTGGGGTTGGACAGCAGTGAACTCGGCCACCCGCCAGAGAAGTTTGCCCGGGTGTTCGCCCGCTGCAAGGAGCTGGGTTTGCACCTGGTGGCCCATGCGGGTGAGGAAGGCCCTCCGGCCTATATCTGGAGCGCGCTGGATGTGCTGAAGGTGGAGCGCATCGACCATGGCGTTCAGGCGATCCACGACGCCGCCCTGATGCAGCGCCTGGCGCAGGAGCGTATTCCGCTCACGGTGTGCCCACTGTCCAATCAGAAGCTTTGCGTCTTCCCCAACCTGGCTGACCACAACCTGGGCAAGCTGCTGGATGCAGGGCTGGCCGTCACCGTCAACTCTGATGATCCCGCCTACTTTGGGGGCTACATCAACGAGAACTTCACCCAGCTGTTTGCCGCCACGGGCCTGACGGCCAGGCACGCGTACCAACTGGCGTTCAACAGCTTTGAGGCCAGCTTTGCCACCAACCCGCAAAAGCGGGCGTGGGAGCACCAGCTCAAAGGGGTGTTCGAGCGCTTTGTCGAGTATGACTGAGTCCGTTGATTACGCTGGCGCCGCAATGGCGGCTGCAAGGCGTTCGGCATAGCCTTGCAGTGTGGCGGTGTCTGGCTCTTTGCGAGGCCAGGTGAAGGTGACGCCATCCTGTGCATGGCGCGGAAGCACATGGATGTGAAAGTGAAAGACCGTCTGGTCGCCCTCGCGCCCGTTGGCCTGCAGCAGGGTGATTCCGGGTGGCTGGAAGGTGGCCTCGATGGCTTTGGCCACACGCTGCGCAGTTTGCATAACAGCGGCGGCCTCCTGGGGCGTCAGGTCCAGCAGCGTGGTGGCATGGCGCTTGGTGGCTACCAGCACATGGCCGGGGTTGACCTGCCCGATGTCCATGAAGGCGAGGGTCATGTCGTCCTCGTACACCCGGGCCGACGGTATTTCGCCAGCCACCAATAGGCAAAAGAGGCACTGGCCAGGGGGCGTGGAGTCAACGAACATGGGCATGCGGGAGGCCTTCGCAAACGTGTGGGTGATGGCGGTATGGTAGCCCGCACTGCAACCTGGAGAGGCTGCGGTAAAATCACAGACAAAGACCGCTGTCCCGGCGGTTTTTTGTTTTCTGTCCCCGGGACCATGTAGAGGAACACCATGTACAAAAACCTCGCTGCCGCGCTCGCGGCCGCCTGTTTTTTCTCCCCCGCTTTTTCCCAAACCCCCGCGAAGCCGAAGGCCGAGCCCGTGAAGGCTGGCTTTGTCTATGTTTCGCCCATCACCGAGGCGGGCTGGACGCGCCAGCACGAAGAGGGGCGCAAGGCTGTCGAAGCGGCTTTGGGCAGCCAGGTCAAAACCACGTTTGTCGAGAACGTAGCCGAGGGCGCGGATGCCGAACGTGTGATCCGCGATCTGGCTGCGACCGGGCACCAGATCATCTTCACCCCCAGCTTTGGCTACATGGAGCCCACGCTCAAGGTGGCGCAGGACTTTCCCCATGTGAAGTTCGAATCCATCACCGGCTACAAGCAGACCGCCAATGTGGCCACAGCCAATGCGCGCTATTACGAAGGCCGATACCTGGCGGGCATCGCTGCAGGCCGCATGAGCAAGACCGGTGTCGCCGGTTTTGTGGCGGGCTTCCCCATTCCCGAGGTGCTGCAGGGCATCAATGCCTTTACCCTGGGGATGCGCTCGGTCAACCCGCAGGCCACCGTCAAGGTCGTGTGGCTCAACGTGTGGTTTGACCCCCCCAAGGAACGCGATGCCGCCATGGCGCTGTTCAACCAGGACGTGGACGTGATCGCCTTCCACACCGGCTCCACGGCCGTGATGGCAGCGGCGCAAGAGCGCGGAAAGATGGCAGTGGCCTACCACTCTGACATGCGGCGCATCGGACCCGACGCGCAGATCGTGTCCGTGACGCACCAGTGGGGGCGCTACTACACCGAGCGCGTTCGCGCTGCAGCCAACGGCACCTGGAAGAGTGCCAACCTCTGGGGCGGCGTGCGCGAGGAGATGATCCGCGTCGGTGACTTCGGCACCCGCGTCCCGGCGGCTGTGCAGCAGGAGGTGCTGAAGGCGCAAAAGGCCATTGGAGCCGGCACGCTTCTGCCCTTCCGTGCAGGCAAGACCCCCGTGCGCGACAACGAGGGGCAGGAGCGGATTGCTCCGGGCCAGGCGCTGGGCGATGCACAGATCCTGCAGATGAACTGGCTGGTGGAAGGGGTGGTGGGCAAGCTGGCGCGTTGAGCGCGTTCGCGTTCCCGCATGGACTCGGCCCATGCCTTGCAAGCTGCCGTCCATAGCCACTATGGGGCGTGCAGTATGTGGGCGCGGGACGGTGCCAGTAAGCTAGGGCCTGTTCACACTATTTTTGCCAGATGCGTTGCAATCAAAAAGAGTCAGGCGCCAGGCGCCAAACGAAGCTGGGGTGCGGCCCCAGCGAGGCTTGGCAACGCCGCGGATGGCTCTTTTTGGTTGCAACCCGAAGGGAAGGCCATGAAAGCCGCGCCCCTCGTCGGTGCGTTTCTCGCCAAGGCCCCGGCCTTAGCGTCGTCACGCGCCTAGAGTGGCGCGGCTTTCATGGCCTTCGCACTGGCAAAAATAGTGTGAACAGGCCCTAGTACCCATGTCTGTATACCGTTCCGCCCTATTGCGTTTTGCCGACGACGGCCGCGCCCTGTATGACGAAGATGGCCTGCTGGCCATTGGCCCCGACGCGCAGGGCCGCCAGCGTGTGCTGGCGGCAGGCTCATGGCAGGCACTTGGCTCGCAATATGCAGACCAGCCTGTCACCCACCTGCCGGGGCGCATCCTTGCGCCCGGGTTTGTGGACATGCACATCCACTTCCCGCAGACGGACGTGATCGGTTCGCCCGCTGACGGCTTGCTGCCCTGGCTGGAGAACTACACATTTCCGCATGAAAAACGCTTTGCAGCGCCCGATTACAGTGCGCAGGTAGCTCAGTTTTTTATAGCAGAGCTGTTGCGCAACGGCGTGACCACGGCGCTGGCTTTTTCCACCTCGCACCCCGCCTCGGTGAATGCCTTGTTCACCGAGGCGCAGCGCCAGCATTTGCGCCTGATCACCGGCAAGGTGCTGCAGGATCGCCACTCGCCCGATGGTGTGCGCGACGACACCGAACAAAGCCTCATCGATACCGAGGCGCTGATCCAGCGCTGGCACGGTGTGGACCGCCTGGGCTACGCCATCACGCCGCGGTTTGCCCCCACCAGCACGCCTGCGCAACTGCGCGGCGCGGGTGAGCTGGCGGCGCGTTACCCCGATGTGTGGATCCAGTCGCACGTGGCCGAGAACCTGGACGAAATCCGCTGGGCGCGCGAGCTGTTTCCGCGCTCGCGCAGCTACCTGGGCGTGTACGACGACTTTGGCCTGATGCGCGATCGTGCCGTGTATGCACACTGCATCCACTTTGATGACGCTGACCGCGCCCTGATGCGCGACACCGGCGCAGTGGCCGCCGTCAGCCCGACGAGCAACCTTTTTCTGGGCAGCGGATTTTTCGACTACGCGAGTGCGGACCGGGTGGGATTTGGCTACGGCCTGGCCAGCGACGTGGGCGGGGGCACCAGCTTCAGCCCCTTCCATACGATGATGGCCGCCTACTACGTGGGGCGCGAAGGGCAGACCAAGCCCGGCCTGAGCCTCTCGCCCCAGCAGCTGTGGTGGCAACACACGGCGGGTGCAGCCCGGGCGCTGGGCTTGGCGGGGGTGGTGGGCAATCTGCAGCCCGGGTGCGAGGCCGACTTTCTGGTGCTCAACCCCGAAGCCACGCCGCTGCTGGCGCGCAAGACGCGCCAGGCCCGGAGTCTGGATGAGCTATTGTTTGCGCTGATCGTGCTGGGCGACGACCGGGTGATCGAGCAAACCGTGATTTCTCAAGCAAAATACGCCCCTAGCGCTTGATGTAAAAGCGCTACCAGCTACATATTTAATAGCATTTCACCTGGCGCACCGATCTGCAGCCACGTGGGTGCTGCAGCGCAGGAGTCATTCGATGAGTATCAAGAGCGACAAGTGGATCCGCCGCATGGCCGAAGAGCACGGCATGATCGAGCCCTTCGAGCCTGGCCAGATCCGTGAACGCGAAGGCCACAAGATCATCAGCTACGGCACCAGCAGCTACGGGTACGACATCCGCTGCGCGCCTGAATTCAAGGTCTTCACCAATATCCACAGCACGGTGGTGGACCCCAAGAACTTTGATGAAAAGAGCTTTGTCGATTTCCACGGCGACAGCTGCATCATCCCGCCCAACAGTTTTGCGCTGGCCCGCACGGTGGAGTACTTCCGCATTCCGCGCAACGTGCTCACCATCTGCCTGGGCAAAAGCACCTATGCGCGCTGCGGCATCATCGTCAACGTCACACCGTTCGAGCCCGAGTGGGAAGGTTACGTGACGCTGGAGTTTTCCAACACCACGCCACTGCCTGCGCGCATCTATGCGGGCGAGGGCTGCGCGCAGGTGCTGTTCTTTGAAAGTGACAAGGACGATGTCTGCGAGGTCAGCTACAAGGACCGCGGCGGCAAATACCAAGGCCAGGTGGGCGTGACCTTGCCCAAGGCCTGAGGCCCAGGCGTTAGCGGGCGTTGCAGCCGAAGGCGAGTGAAGGCTCGCCCCCGCGCTACGCCTGCACCACCACGCAGTTGCGGCCCTCGCGCTTGGCCTGGTACAGCGCCATGTCGCCTCGCCGCAGCAGTTCCTGCGCTGTGTCCTCCCCGCCCCGCAGTGTCGACACCCCCGCGCTGATGGTGAGCCCGCCAATCACCGGGTAGCCCAGGGACGCTTGCGAATCCACCAGCTCCTGTGCAATGGTGCGCGCGCCTTCCAGGTCGGTGTCGGGCAAAAGCACCGCAAATTCCTCACCGCCCAGCCGGGCCACCACGTCGGATTGGCGCAGTCGCGTGGCCAGTGTGGCGGCCAGCCGCTGCAGTACCTGGTCGCCCACATCATGACCATGCGTGTCATTGATGCGTTTGAAGTGGTCCACATCCACCGTGATGATCGACAAGGGGCGGCCGCTGCGGCGTGCCAGGGCCAGGTCGTGGTTCATCTGCGCGTCAAAACCACGCCGGTTGAGCAGCCCGGTCAGCGGGTCGCTGCGGGCCTGGCGGTCCAGCTCCTGGTTGGCTTTTTCCAGCTGCTGGGTGCGCTGCCGCACCTGGGTTTCCATCGCCTCGTTGGCTGACAGCAGCTTGTGGATCATGTCGCGCAGCGCGGAAGACAGCCGCTGCACTTCGCGGCTGCTGTGGGCCGCAGGGATGTCGGCCCCACGCTTGCCTGCCTCCAGATCTTTCGCAGCCCGCGCCAGCGCGTACAGGTCCTCGCTCAGCCGGCGCGCGGCCAACCAGGCCAGTAGCGATGCCACGGCGGCTGCCGCCAGGCCACCCAGCAGGGCTTTGGTCACGGCCTCGTCGGCTTGGGCAAACGCAATGTCCACGGGAATGCGCGCCACGATGTGCCAGCCGAGGTCGCTTTCAGCGTTGCGTGCGGGCAAGTGTGCGTGCGCCGTCAGGTAGGTCTTGCCGTCTTGCCAGCGCAGCACCTTGATTTCACGGGGCTTGTGGGCATCGCTGGGTACTTTGGCAAAGCTGGGGTCGGGCAGCGTCTGGCCCAGCCGCTGGAGCACCGCTTGCTGCCGGCCTGGGGCATGGATGAGCTGACCGCTTCTGTCAAAGATGGCTACTTCCAGCTGCTGCTCGCGTGCCACGGCAGGTGTCAGGGTCTGGATCATCTCGTTGACCCATTCCCAGTAGCCGTGCACCCCGAGCACCCCCACCGTTGTGGATCCGACGCGGATGGGCGCGGCAAAGTCTACGAATCGGTAGGGGTCGCCGCTCTTGGTGGGGGGCAACAGGCTTTCCAGCAGCTTGGCGGGTTGGACGTCGCCCACGTAGGGCGCTTGCAAGCCAGCCCGGAACCAGGGCCGTTCTTCCACGTTTTGGCCTAGCAGCATATTGTTGGTAGCGGCGCGAACCACGCCTTGGGCGTCGGCTACACCGAGCCAGAGGCTGTGGGGCTGCATGGCCTGCTGGCGTGCCAGGACGTGCTTGACTTCGGCAGTGTCCAGGCCGTGGCGCCAGATGACTTCTGCGTCGGCCAGCACCTGCACTTCGCGAATGCGCTCAAACAAACCGTGGGCCAGGAAGGCAGCCGTGTTGTCCGTCACCATTTGCAGGGATGCGTTGGCGTCCCCCTGGATGCGGCGCTTGAGTGCCTCGCCAAATCCAAGCGACAGCAGCACCGCCAGCGTCACCACGAGGGCGCCGAACACCATGGCAATTTGGGTGCGCAGGCTGCGCCCCGAGATGAGAGAGGGGAGGGTGTTCAATGGCACCGATGGCGTCCTTCAGGGGGCTTGTTGCCCGGGCCGCGCATTGGCGCCTTCGTGAATGGGGGCGCGGCAAAACGGCCTGCAGCTTGCGTGGTCAGCATGGTCGCACTTTATACAGGCTTCAGGGGCGGCTGCTGTGCAAAACCCGCTATCCGGCACCGGCCGGGGTGGCAGGCGGGCGTACCGTTGTTTACCAATCAGCCCTTTGCGCCGGATTGATCGCCGGGAACTGGGCCTAATATCGAGGCCATACCCCGCGTGGTGGCGAGGTGCAGGGAGCAGCAGCATGAAATGGGAAGGCAACCGCGAGTCGGACAACGTGGAAGACCGCCGTGGCAGTGGGGGTGGGGGCGGCATGCCCGTGTTTGGTGGCCGCAGTATCAGCATCGGCACCATCGTGATCGCGCTGCTGGGCGGCTGGGTGCTGGGCATCAATCCGCTCACGATTCTTGGCCTGCTCAGTGGGGGCGGCATGCCTGCGCAGGTGCAGCAGGCCCCCGCGCAGCGCCCACCGGCAGACGACACCATGGCACGCTTCGTATCGACCGTGCTGGCGGATACGGAAGATGTCTGGCAAACGGTTTTCCGCGAGGGTGGGGGGCGTTACCAGGAGCCCCGCCTGGTGTTGTTTCGCGGCGCCACGCCCACCGCATGTGGCACAGGGCAGGCGGCAATGGGCCCGTTTTACTGCCCCGCAGACCAGAAGGTGTACATCGACCTGGGCTTTTACGAAACTCTCAAGAGCCGCCTGGGCGCGCCCGGCGACTTTGCCCAGGCCTACGTGATTGCCCATGAAGTAGGGCACCACGTGCAGCACCTGCTCGGCATCACTTCCAAGGTGGACCAGATGCGCGGCCGGGTGAGCCAGAAGGAATACAACGCCATGTCAGTGCGGCTGGAGCTTCAAGCCGATTGCTTTGCTGGCGTATGGGCGCACCACGCGCAAAACGCGCGGCAGATTCTGGAGCAGGGCGATGTCGAAGAGGCCATGAATGCGGCCGCACGCATTGGCGACGACGCCCTGCAGCGCGCCAGTGGCGGCGCTGTGGTGCCTGACAGCTTTACCCACGGCAGCAGTGCGCAGCGCCAGCGCTGGTTCCACACGGGTTTGAAGCAAGGCTCAGTGCAGGCCTGCGACACGTTTTCTGCTCGCAGCCTCTAAAGCCGCGCCGGGCTCAGGGGTGGGTGGGGTGGCACTGCGTTGATTTTGGATGTAATCAGGCGGTAGCGCTTATCTGAAAAGCGCAGGCAGCTATGTTTTTGATAGCGGTTTGTGCTGCCTTTCACCGCAGCAGCACTTATCCAGCCCCGCCCGTCCGGAAAAAAATGCGTTCTTGGGCCCGCGGTGCGACAATAGTGGGCTAAATGACAAGTTCCTTTTCCAATTTATCGCTGGCCGAGCCGCTAGCGCGCGCCGTAGCCGAAATGGGCTACGAATCCATGACGCCCATCCAGGCACAGGCCATTCCCGTCGTGTTGACGGGGCAGGACGTGATGGGTGCGGCCCAAACAGGCACCGGAAAGACGGCAGCCTTTTCGCTGCCCCTGCTGCAGCGCCTGCTCAAGCACGAAAACAGCTCCACCTCACCTGCGCGCCACCCCGTGCGCGCCTTGGTGCTGCTGCCCACGCGCGAACTGGCCGATCAGGTCGCCCAGCAGATCGCCCTGTACGCCAAGTACACCAAGCTGCGCAGCACCGTGGTGTTTGGCGGCATGGACATGAAGCCCCAGACGCTGGAGCTGAAAAAAGGCGTTGAAGTGCTGGTGGCCACCCCCGGCCGCCTGCTCGACCACATCGAAGCCAAGAACGCTGTGCTCAACCAGGTGGAGTACGTGGTGCTCGACGAGGCCGACCGCATGCTGGACATCGGCTTTTTGCCAGACCTGCAGCGCATCCTTTCGTACCTGCCCAAGCAGCGCACCACGCTGCTCTTCAGCGCCACGTTCTCGCCTGAAATCAAACGCCTGGCCAGCAGCTACCTGCAAAACCCCATCACCATCGAAGTGGCCCGCCCGAACGAGACGGCCTCTACGGTGGAGCAGCGCTTTTACAGCGCAGGCGATGATGACAAGCGCCGCGCCATCCACCAGGTGCTCAAAACCCGTGGCATCAAGCAGGCGTTCATTTTTGTGAATAGCAAGCTCGGTTGTGGCCGCCTGGCCCGCAGCCTGGAGCGCGAAGGCCTCAAGACCGCGGCGCTGCACGGCGACAAGAGCCAGGATGAGCGCCTGAAAGCGCTGGAAGCCTTCAAACAGGGCGAAGTGGATCTGCTGGTGTGTACCGATGTGGCCGCGCGCGGTCTGGACATCAAGGACGTGCCTGCCGTGTTCAACTTCGACGTGCCTTTCAACGCTGAAGACTATGTGCACCGCATTGGCCGCACCGGCCGCGCGGGCGCCTCGGGCTTGGCAGTCACCCTGGTGTCGGGCAGCGATGCCCGCCTGGTGGGCGACATTGAAAAGCTCATCAAGAAGAAGATCGAACTGGAAGCGGTCGAATACGACGATGACCGCCCCAAGGAACGTATCAACGATGGCCGCCGCGCATGGCGCGAAGGTGCGGATTCGAATGACCCGCGCAGCGCAGGCTCTGCCCACCGCCGCGAGGCGCGCGAACCCCGTGAACCGCGTGAGGGCCGCGAGCCCCGTGACTACCGTGGCTTCCGCCCTGCCACGGTGTCGCGTGACCCGTTCTTTGCCAAGCCTTACGAGCCCAGCGTCTCTGACGCAGCACCCGCTTGGGAAGCTGCCGCCAAGGTGCCCGCGCGCAGCGGTATTTCGGCCAACATCAAGCCCAAGCGCAAGGTGGCGGCACTGTTCAAGGCGGTTCCGGCCACCGAGCCCACCAGCCAGTCGTGAAGAAGAAGCGCCCCTGTTCAGGGGCGTTTTTTTTGATTAAATCGTGCTCCAGCGCTTGCTGGGTAAGCGCTGGCAGCTATTGAAAAGATAGCGAAGTGCTCGATCTTCTCGATCGTCAGTGTGCGTGTTGCCCGTTGCCACTGCGGCGCTGGGGTGCCAGGCTGGTGAGCAGGGGCGCGTCGATGGCGTCAAAACCCAGAATCCGCCCCCCGCGTGCCTGCACAAAGCGCTGGGCGGCGGCGTGGTCTGCAAAGGCAGGCAGGTTGCCCGCCCGCATGGGCCCCAGGGCTGAGGAGCCAGCCACATACACCGCTTGCTGCGCATCCACCCAGGCTCCACTGTCCATGTCGGTGACATAGCGGGCCACGATGGCGCTGGCCGTGCGGCCGCGCGTGTAGTGCCCCACGTTGCCCAGGTACATCATCAGGCTCAGGGGTGAGTCGAAAAAGAACGCGTCCCCGTCGGCAAAGATGACCTGCCCCGCCCAGGCGCGGGAGCGAGCGGGGTACATGCCGCACACCGGGCAGCGGGCGTCTGCGGGCACATCGCGCGCTGCCGCCAGGGGCTTGCCGGAAGCCGGGTCGTACGGCGTGGGGGGCGCCACCACGCACACATCGTCGCCTACGGTGGGTGGCGTTGTAGTCTCTGCGCCCTGCTGTCCCCAGCCTGATTGCCACTGCCACGCGGCCGTGGCTGCAGTGCCCAGCAGCAGCGCAGCGACGGCCATGCGCCGGGTGGGCTGCGGGCCGCGGGCTGCAGATGGGCAGGATGGCTGCGAGAGCATGGTTACATCCGGGTGTCGTGCAGCGCGCCGCCGCTCAGGTCCACCATGGCGGGCGTGATTTCAGCGAAGCGCAGCACCTTGCCGCCGTATTCGCCTGCAAACTTCTTCGCGTCGGCCTCTTGCGCAAAGCTGCCGATGGTCGGGCCCATCGAGCCATGGCGCTTGCCGCCCACCACATACACCGCTGTCTTGGCGTCAATCCAGTGGCCCTTGGGGGCATTCCAGTCGGCCTGGCCCATGTCCTGCACGTACACCGCCTGGGCGGCCCGCACTTGTTCGCCTGCCAGCAGGGTGGCAAACAATTCCACTGTGTCGCAGAAGAACGAGGGCTTGTCTTGCCCCGCAAAGCGCACCTGCGCCTTGGGGCCGGGGTAGTCGGCCAGCAGCATGCCGTCCAGCTCGCAACTGGTGGCACCGTCGATTTCCACGGGCTTGAGGGATTGGACGCTGCTGTTGTCGGCCTGGCTGCAACCGGTCAGGCCAGTAAGGCCCGTGATGGCTCCGATGGAGGCGAGGGCAGCCCAGCCCAGCATGTGGCGCCGGGTGGCGCAGCCGCATTGGGGGTGGTAAGGATGGGTCATGGTTTGAATCTCCAGCTCGCCAGGCCAAGTGGCACCACAATCCAGGCCGCCATCACCGAGCCCATCAGCCATGGCTTGGCCAGGGCAGGGGGCACGATGCTGGTGAGCCCGTACAGGGTGCGCACGTCTTCCAGCGAGAACACGTTGAGGATGCGGAAAACGTCTGCGGGGTTGAGCAGCAGCAGGTAGGCCATGGCCGCACCGCCGTGGCTGCCGCCCGTGGCCACCAGGGCACCGAGCAGCAACAAATCAAACACCAGCACAAAGAAGAACCAGGTGGCAATGGCCAGGCCCGAGGCGCGCGTGCGCTCATGGGTCAGGACGGACAGCAGCACGGCCAGGCTCAAGAAGGCCAGACCCAGCAGCACCGAACTGACCATGAAGCCGCCGTAGTGGAACAGACCCGCCCAGTTGAACTGCCGGTACAGCAGCACAGCCACCAGACCAAAGCCCGCCAGGGTAGACAGCGTGAGTGCCGCCGCCAGCCCCAGGTACTTGCCCAGCAGCAGCTCAATCCGCGTGATGGGCAGGGACAGCAGCAGGTCGAGCGAGCCGCGCTCACGCTCGCCCACGATGGCGTCAAAGCCCAGCAGCAGCGCGATCAGCGGAATGAGGTAAATGACCAGGCTGACCAGGCTGGCGATGGTGAATTCGATGGAGCGAAAGCCCACGGTGCCTTGCTGCGCGCCGCCAAAGTAGGCAATGGCGAGTGAGAACACCGTGAACACCAGCGCCACTGCCAGCACCCAGCGGTTGCGCATGCGGTCGCGGAATTCCTTGCCCGCGATGGTGAGGATCTGTGTGAATTCCATGGCTCAGTTCTCCCGCAGACCGAAGTACACGTCTTCGAGCGAGGGCTCGATGATGTTGACGTCCAGCACCTTGGCGCCCAGTGGCCCCAGGGCGCCCAGCACGGCCATCTTGGCGCCGCGCGGGCAGCTGATGCTGAGCCCGCTGGCGTTGGTGTTTGCGGTGGTGGTGATGCCTGCCAGGGGCGCCAGGGCCAGCACCGCAGCGGGGATGTCGGCTTCGTTCAGCGCCAGCTCAATGGTCAGCGGCATCTGGGCCTGTTCGCGCAGTGCCTGCACGCTGCCCAGGGCCTGCAGCTTGCCTGCGGCCAGGATGGCCAGCCGGTCCACACGTTCTTGCAGCTCGGCCAGGATGTGCGAAGTGATGACGATGGTGACGCCACCGGCCTGCAGCTCGCGCAGCGTGGCGTAGAAGTCGCGGATGGCCTGCGGGTCCAGGCCGTTGGTGGGCTCGTCCAGCAGCAGCACCTGCGGGTTACCGAGCAGGGCCTGCGCAAAGCCCAGGCGCTGGCGCATGCCCTTGGAATATTCGCACACCGATCGCTTGCCTGCATGGGCCAGGCCCACGCGGTCCAGCAGCGCCTGGCACTGCGACAGCGGCGCGCCCTTGAGGCGGGCGAAGAAGTGCAGGGTTTCCAGCCCGTTCAGGTTGTCGTACAGCACCACGTTTTCAGGCAGGTAGCCCAGGTGGCGGCGCGCGGCGCGAAAGTCGCGGCCCTGCACCTTGGCGCCGCTGACGCGGATGTCGCCCGAGGTGGCGGGCACCAGGCCCAGGATCATCTTGAACAGCGTGCTTTTGCCCGCGCCGTTGTGGCCGATGAGGCCGAAGATCTCGCCGCGCTCCACGCGCAGGTCGATGCCGTCCACGGCGTGCAGGGCACCGTAGTGCTTGTGCACGCCTCGCACCTCAATGGCGGCGGTTGCGCTCGGGTCAGTGGGGGGAGGTTTGCGAGTCACGCTGAAAATTCCGTTGGGGTTGATTCGGTTGCATGCGGGGCTTGGGATCGACCACGGTGGGCACGCGCAGCACAGGGAACTGCTGGCCCACCAGGCGCAGTGCCTGCACCGCAGGGCTGGCCAGCAGCAGCTTGATGGTGGGGTGGCGCCAGGTCAGGCGGTCCACCATGTCGTTGGCTTCGTAGGGCACATCGCCCACGCCGTTGCCGTCACGGTCCCAGCCCAGGTAGTTGCTCCAGTAGTTGCCGCTGTCGGTGCCCCAGCGCTCGTCGCGTGCGCCCACGTAGCGCACCTGTTCGCGGTTGCCGATGAAGTCGTTGCCTTCCACCTTGTTGCGGGTGGAGCCTGCGGACAGGTGCACGCCCACGGTGTTGCGCAGGATGAGGTTGCCGCGCAGGGTGGCGTATTCCACGTCGTAGATGAAGAAGCCGCGCGCGTTGTCGGCCACCACGTTGTTTTCGATGATCGAGTCTTGCAGCGTGCGCAGCATGATGCCGTGGTCGCTGTTGCCCCAGGCGCGGTTGTTGCGCACCACCTGGTCGCGCACTTCCATCAGCGCCAGGCCGCCCCGGTTCAGGTAGGTGTCGTTGTCTTCCCACAGGTTGTAGTAGGAATTCATGTAGTGCGTGCCGTAGCGGCTGTGGTGCAGCTTGTTGCCACGGAAGATGGCGTGGTGCGACACGTCCACATACAGCGCATCGCGCACAAAGCTGATGTGGTTGCCTTCAATGCGGGCGCCGGTGGTGTTGTACAGCTGCACGCCATTGCCGCGCTGCGACGAGTTCACATCGCGCAGGCCGGTGATGGTGTTGTGCTCCACCCGCACATCGTTGGCCTTTTCAATCCACAGGCCAAACAGGTTGTAGGTGAGATCGTTCTTGCGCACCACGGCGCGGTGCGCGCCGGGGTAGATGTAGATGCCCGCGTTCTGGTCCTTGAGGCTGGTGCCTGAGTCGCGCACGATCAGGCCTTCCAGCACCACATCGGGGGCGGTGACGCGGATGGTGTCGCCCACCTGCCCGCCGCTGAGCGTGGGGCGGCCCACGCCGCGCAGCGTCAGCGCCTTGTCGATGCGCAGGTTCACGCGGTAAAAGCCCCGCTCCACCTCCACCGTGTCGCCAGGGGCGGCGGCTTGCACGGCGGCCTGCAGATCCTGCCCGGCCTGAACGCGCACGGTAGCGGCGCTGGCGGGCTGGCTGAGCAGGCTGGCGGCCAAGGCCAGCAGCGCGAGGGCGGCAAGGTGCGACTTCATCATGCCAACCCTACCAGGGTCTTGATGGCCAGGAACAAGGCAGCGCCGATCAGCAGGTTCTTGAAGCCCACGTAGCTCAGCATGTCCATCACGCCGGCGACGCGGTACTGGTCGCGCCACCAGGGGCCGTCTTTCACATAGCGCTTGCCCGACAGGCGGATCAGCACCTCGTACACGCTCCAGCCAAACCACCAGCCAATGATGGCACCCGACGACAGCGAGCCCATGGCAGCCATGACCCAGGCCACGCTGGCAGCCACGGCCAGCGAGAAGCCCGCCACCTGCAAGGCGCGGCGTGAAGCCCAGCCCTCACGGCTCCAGGGCCACAGGTGATCTACCAGCTCCAGCAGTACCCAGCGCAAGCCACGTGCGCCGGTCTTGGGGGCGGGCTGTGCAGGCGGCGTGGGCATGCGCGGATCGGGGCCCTTGGCGGCCTTGGCCGAAATCTGGTCAGCCACCGTGGCGGGGTGGATCGGAATGAAGTAGCCGTTGGCGCCGATGGGCGTGATCTCCAGGCCATCCTTCTCGCGGCGCTTGCGTTCCTTGGCCAGGGGCGGGCAGCCCTTGGTGTCGGTGTAGAGCACCATGCAGTCCAGGCAGTGCAGGCATTCGCGGTGGTCAATGCGGCCATCGGCATCAATGGCCTGGGCGCCACAGCCCACGGCACAGGCCTTGCAGCTGTTGCAGTCCTGCTTGCGCTTCAAGCCAAACCAGCGGAACGTGCTGGGCATGGCCAGCGACGCGCCCAGCGGGCAGATGTATTTGCAGTAGGGCCGCTCGATGAAGATCGACACGCCCAGAATGGCCGCCACAAACAGGCTGTAGGGCCAGGCGCGGTTCATCACACCCACCAGGAAGGTGGTCTTGAACGGCTCCACCTCGGCCAGCTTTTCAGCCAGGCCCATGGAGAACATCGACACCACCAGCAGGCCGAAGAACACCGCGTACTTCACCCACTTGAGCCGGTCGTGCCACTTCTGCGGCAGCTGGGTCTGGAAGCGCTTGAGGCCGATCATGCGGGCGACCTTGTAGATCGCCTCCTGCAGCGAGCCGAACGGGCACATCCAGCCGCAGAACAGGCCGCGCCCGAACAGGAACACGGTGACGATGATGAAGATCCAGAACAGGAAGATGAACGGATCAGACAGGAACAGCGACCACGTCCACTGGAACAGCAGCGAGTGGAACCAGGTCAGCACCTGCGTGATGGAGGGCTGCGCCATGGCGCCAAAGCCGATCCAGAAAATGGCCAGGGCCCAGAAGGTGTACTTGAAGCCATTGACGGGCCACTTGTTCTTGTGGGTGGACAGGCGGGTGAGCTTTTCGCGCAGGGCGTACACCACTGTGACGGCGATGAGCACCAGCGCGAATAGCGCAATCTCCACGGCGCGTGTCTTCCACACGCGCACCCAGGGGGCGTCGGGCTCTTCAATCGTGGGGCGGCCGCCTTGCAGCATGCTGGCGGGCAGCCAGTAAGGCGTATCAAAGCTGGTGAAGCTGCGGGTGCCGGTGGCGCGGTCCACGCGGTTGCCCAGGAAGCTCAGCTTCCAGGGGTAGGCGGCAGAGAACGCGGCCGAGCGGATGATGAAGATGACGGACTCGTTGTAGCTCGGTGCTCCAGCCGCATCCAGACCATACAGGTTGAGTGCATCGAGGTCACGGAAGGTGAAGGAATCTGCACCCTGGCGCACCTGCACCCGGTCGTAAATGCCACCACGCACAAAGCCCGAGCCCTTGAACGATTCCTTGCCGCCCGTGCGGATGATGAAGAAGGCGTGCTCGCCTTCCTTGAGCTGCAGGCGCAGATTGTTCCAGCCGTTGTCGCCCAGCAGGCTCTTGCCCAGGTCGGGGTGGTTCAGGTCGCCAAACCACAGCTCGATGAAAGGCTCGGGGCCCTTGTCCAGCCCCACCTGTTCGGGCTGCACACGCAGGCGTTGCACCACGCCTTGCTGCACCATGTCGGCCCAGGTCAGGCGCTTGCCGGTTTCGGCATAGCGGGCGGGTTCGCGCACCGTGGGCGCGAGGATGCCCACCTGCCGCGCCACGGCCGAGCCCGAAGCCATCATGACCTGGTTCTGCGCGATGACGGTGACGGTGGCGCCCGAGATGGCATCGAGCCCGATCACGTTCTCATCGGGGCGCGACTGGCCCACCTCGATCTTGTCAGCCACCGACTTGCCCAGGTACTGGGCGTTGAAGTTGAGCAGTGCCGATTCAGGAATGCCCAGCAGCAGGATGGGCTCGGAATGCTTGAGCACCTTCACGCCCACAAAGCGGCCTTGCGTGTCCATGCCGATGAGCGTGACCACCGGCTTGCCCGAGTAGGCAGGCGTGTCGGTGATGTCGGTCGAGAGCATGACGTAGCCGAGCAGCTTGCGCGGCTCGCTGGCCTGGTCGTATGCCTCTACGTAGGGCGGCTGGCCCTTGCGTTCGGAAAAATGGGTGGCGCCCGGAAACACATCCTTGCAGGGCACGAGGGCGCACAGGTCGCGCGCGGTGGCCAGTTCCGCCGGCAGCTCTGCCTCGTAAGCACCCGCCGCCGCATGGGCACGCGACAGCAGCAACAGAGGCAACAGCAAGACCAGAACAAGTGCGGAGAACCGCCGACCGAGGGATGTCATGGGACTATCTTTTTGATAGCTGCCAGCGCTTATTTCATAAGCTCTAGAGCAATATTTGGCTTAAAAATCAGTGTGGCCTATGCCACTGACGCTGCCCAAGCGAAGGCAGCCGAGCAAGGGCCTACGCCGGCCGCGCCGCCCCGCCGCGAGGGCTGCGTCCCCCTTCCGCAGCGCGTAGCGCTGCAAGAGAAGGGGGAAGGCGCGCAGCGCCTCAGGGGGATGCTCCGAATTAAGCTTCGACGATCATGCGAGTACGCATCTCCAGGTGCAGCGCATGGCAGAAGTGCGTGCAGTAGCACCAGAACACACCGGGCTTGTCGGCGATGAAGGTCACCGACTTGGTCTCCAGCGGGTTCACGATGAAGTTCACGTTGTAGTTCGGGATCGCAAAGCCGTGCGTCAGGTCTTCGATCTTGTCCAGGTTGGTCAGGATCAGCGTGACCTCGTCACCCTTCTTGAGCTTGAACTCGCGCAGGCTGAATGCGGGGGCCTGCGAAGTCATCTTCACGGTGACCTTTTTGCCATTGCGGAACACGCCGGACTCCTTCGGGTCCTTCACGGCCAGCGGGAACTCGTCGAGCGTGTAGACCTGCTTTGGACGCACCAGATCGCGCTTGAAGATGATGAAGTCATGGGGCTCGCCACGCACGGGGTGGTCGGCCAGCAGCACCATCTTCTCGCCCGAGATGTCGATGAGCTGTTCGTTCTCGGGGTGCAGCGGGCCCACGGGCAGGAAGCGGTCCTTGGAGAACTTGCAGCCCACCGCCAGGTACTTGCCATCGGCAGCCTTGGTTTCAGAGTGCGATGCGTTCAAGTGGCCGGGTTGGTATTGCACGTCCAGGCGGTCCACCACGTACTTGGCGGTCTTGTCGCCCGCGTGGAACTTGATTGCGGCCTCCACGTTCCACTTCACGACCTGGCTGTCCAGGAACAGGGTGGTGTAGGCATTGCCACGGCCGTCAAACGCGGTGTGCAATGGGCCCAGGCCCAGTTCCACTTCGGCCACGATGGCGGAGTCGAGCTTTTCGAGCTTGCCTTCAAACCAGTCGAGCACCTTGGACAGCTCGATCACGGTGCCGGTGGGCGAGAGCTTGCCGGCGCAGATGAAGTACTTGCCATCGGGGCTGGCGTTCACGCCGTGAGGATTCTTGGGCACGCTCACATAGGCGGTGAGGGCGGTCTTGGGATCCTTGTTGGCTTCGTGCGTGCCGTCCACCACGGGCACCTTGCTGGTGCCAATGGTCTTGAACTTGCCAGCCTTCACGGCGGCTTCGATGCGGGCCACGTTGAAGAACAGGCAGGCATCGCGCTCGGCGGACATCATGTCCTCGTACTTGGCGCCCATTTCCACGTTGTACTGGTTGGTGGCGGCCAGCTTGCCGTCGTACGACGTAGCCACCAGGTCGCAGTTGCCGTCGATCAGCACCTGCCAGCGCACTTCCATGGTTTCTGCGTCCACGCAGGTGAACATCGAGCGGTATTTGCTGATGTCTTCGGTGCCGGTGTTGGGCAGGGGAATCGCGAACTCGCCGCCGCAGAACACGCGCGTGGTGTAGTTGACGGCGGGATCCACCGGGTCGGCCTTGTCGGGGAAAATGCCGTGGAAGCCCTGCACGTTGGGCAGCTCGGTGATCTTGTCGCACACGAAGTAATCGAGGCGAATGCGCGCAATGCGGCTGTTGATCTTGTCGTTGATCCAGGCGTAGCGGCCGTCGTAGTTGCCGTCTTTGTACGAAGCGTGGGTGTGGTGGGTATCGGCCACCGTGTACTTCAGGCTGCCGTCGGGCTTGGTGCCCATCACGGCCTTGGATTCATTGGTGATGCCCCAGCCCACCAGCGCGTCGGGTACGAAGCAGGGGATGCGGGTGATTTCGCGGCCCGATGGCAGACCCAGCACGCGCATGTCGCCCGTGTGGCCACCGCTCCACAGGCCGTAGTAGGTGTCCAGTTCGCCGGGCTTGAGGTGCACGTTGGCGCCAGCTCCTGCATGGCTCGATGCGGGGGCGGCAGGCGCTGCGGGCGCGGCCGCAGTGCCGGGCTTTTCGGTGCAGGCTGCAACGCCAGCCGTCAGGCCAACCAGTGCAGCGGTGTTGATGAAACTGCGCCGGCCCAGGCCGCCGGATGCAAGTTGCTGGTCTTTCTTATCGATCATGGTTTACCTCTTTAGGTTGGCTCAGTGAAAAAAAGGGGGGGGCACGCGCGGGTGGTCGGTGCCTGAGAAGCAGTGGATGCAGCGGCTCTGCACGCCAGATCGCCAAATGCAAGGGCGCTGGCATGGCAGAAACAAAGGGGGTGAGGTGTGGCGGCGGAACGCTGGAAGGCAGGCACAGAGGGCAGTCCATGCCCATGGCCTCCGCGGTGGAGATGTCTTTGGTCACCTCGGCGGCCACCCACTTGGCAGGGCCGCCGTTGCCCGAACACACCAGTTCCATGGCGTGGTGTCGTATGGAAGGAGATGCCCCAGCTACCAGCAAAGCGAGCACGAACGAAGCCAATACCCATAGGCGCAGCGCTCGGTGTTTGCAATGGAAGGACATGGCCGCGATAATAGATTCACATAATATGAATCATATTGATGTACGTCATGCTTTTGCGGTGTGTACCCCTGTCCATCAAGACGCTGCCAAATTACATTGGTGGCACACGATGCAGTGGTCAACGGCCAAGGCAGACAGCGGTGGAGCAACTGCCTGCGTGCAAAGCATGAAGGCCTGCCCCGCATTCAATGTTTATCTGATACGACAGGACGTTTGCGATGAAAAAAATTTCCATGATGTGCACGGCAGCCGCCGTGCTGGCCTTCACGCTCGCAGGGTGCGGTGACAAGCGGCCCGCCGAGGCGCCTGCCGCATCGGCACCAGCACCTGTGGCTGCACCAGCTGCCCCTGCGGCACCGGCTGCCCCAGAGAACACAGTGGGCAAGAGCGTGTACGGCAAGACCTGCGCGATGTGCCATGCAGCCGGCGTGGCGGGTGCGCCCAAGCCTGGTGACAAAGCCGATTGGGGCCCACGCATTGCCCAAGGCAAAGACACGCTCTACAAGCACGCCATTGAAGGCTTTACAGGCGCCAAAGGCATGATGCCCGCCCGTGGCGGTGGCGCCAGCCTGACCGACGATGAAGTCAAGGCCGCCGTGGATTTCATGGCCGACCAGTCGATCTGACGGAGGCGCTATGCCGCAAGCATCTGCCTCCGCTTCTTCCCACTTGCTGAGCCGCAGGCGTGTGGCGCTCGCCATACCGCTGCTGGGCAACGCACTGTGGGCTGCCACGGCCAAGGCATCCACTCCCGTGCTGCGTACACAGCGGCCGGTGGTGGGGACGGCCGTGGACATCGTGGTTGAGGGGGCTGATGCCCAGCAGCTGCGCAGCGCCACCGAGCACGCCTTTGCACGCATGCGTGAGCTGGAGGCGTTGCTGAGCAAATACGACCCCCAAAGCCCCGTCAGCCGCGTGAGCGCAGCGGCAGGCAAGCACCCGGTGGCGGTGCCGCCTGCCGTGATGGCGGTGCTGCGCGAGGCACAGCGCATCCATGCAGTGACCGATGGGGCATTCGACGTCACGGTGGGCGGGTTGAAGGCCTGGCACTTTGGCGAGGGTGTGCAGCAGATGCCGCAGGCAGAGGAAGTCGCGCGGCAATTGACCCTGGTGGGCGCGCAGGATTTGGTGCTGGACACCAACGCTGGCACCGCGTTTTTGCGGCGCCGCGGCATGGCGCTGGATCTGGGTGGGATTGCCAAGCTGCCCATCCTGGAGGCGGGCATGCGCGTGCTGCAGGAGCATGGCATTGACAACGCCATGGTGAATGGCGGCGGCGACGTGCTGGTGCGTGGGCAGATACAAGGTCGCGCCTGGCGCGTGGGTCTGCGCGATCCGCGCACGCCTTCTCAGCTCTTGGGTGCTGTATCGCTGCAGGGCAGCGCAGTGGTGGCCTCTTCGGGCGACTATGAGCGCTACTTTTTGCACCAAGGGCAGCGGCAGCACCATGTGCTCAACCCGCGCACGGGCTGGCCCACCACGGGCGTGCACGGCGTGAGCCTGATCGCATCTTCGGTGGCACAGGTCAATGGCTTGGGCGCCTCCATCATGGTGATGGGCGCCGATGCCGGCAAGGCCTTGGCGCAAAAGCAAGGTGGGTTGGCGGTGCTGATTGCGCAGAGCAATGGGCAGGTGTGGAAGTCGCCCGCCATGGCGCGCCAGCTCGGCGCTGCCTGATTCGATTCAGGCACGTGCCCTTGCCGCAGATTTTTGCGAGGGCACGGTCTTACCGTGCGATGGTCAGTTGCCCGGCACCTGGGCCTGATCGCAATGCACTTGAATCAACTCCCGTTCCGCCAGCGTATTACCAAAACGCACGGCGCTGAGGCAGCCGCCCCACACGCAACCGGTGTCCAGCCCCAGCACATGGGAGCGGTTCAAGAACCCCAGCGTAGACCAGTGCCCAAAGGCCATCGTGGTGTCCGCCGTGCGTCTGCCCGGCACATCAAACCATGGCACCAGACCTGCAGGTGCCTGCGCGGCACTTTCGGTGCTTTCAAAATCCATCACTCCGTCCACCGAGCAAAACCGCAGGCGCGTCATGGCGTTCACGATGGCGCGCAGCCGCTCGGTTCCCTGCAGTGTTGCATCCCACCGGTCGGGTGTGTTTCCGTACATCTGGTGCAGAAAGTCGTGCAGCTGGGGCCCTCGCAGCACCGCGTGCACTTCGCCTGACAAGGCCACCACGTCCTCCAGCGTCCAGCTGGGCAACACCCCCGCATGCACCATGAGCAAGGTTTCGCCGGCCAGGCTGTGCGTTCGTGCCAGCGGTTGCTGGCGCAGCCAATCGAGCAGGGCAGGGTGGTCCGGCGCTTCGAGAACGTGGGCCAGGGTGTCGCGTTTGGAGGGCTTGCGCGCACCGTGCGCTGCCGCCAGTAAATGCAGGTCGTGGTTACCTAGCAACGCTTGAATGGCACCATCATTTCGCATGCACCGGCGCAATACGTCTGCGGAGGTGGGCCCCCGGTTGACCAAATCACCCAGCAGATAAATCGTGTCGCGGCTGGGAGAAAAACCAATCGTGTCCAAAAGTCGGTGCAATGCGTTGTCGCAGCCTTGGATGTCGCCTATGCAATAAATGGCCATGGGGTGAAGATGAGGGTCTGGGAGAAGGAGGAAACTGATTTTCCTCGAGCCGAATCACCTGAGGATACGCTGCACTGGAGCAGAGTAACTGGGGCCGATGGTGGGAAGAGGGCTGGCCTGGTTGACATGCCACGTGGGGATATGCCGTTATGCCACAAACGATCTGCAAAATCTGGGCTGTCCATTCTCAAGCGATCAGTGGCTTACAGATGTCCTCCATGCATTGTGATGACGCGGCTGTATATCTTGCTCTTGGGCAAGATGCAGGGAACTGAATCGAAATAACCAAGTCCAGCGTAAAGAATGTTATTTGTCCATATAATGGCGATTCCGCTCTACTTACTTTTGATTACACACCATGACCACCTACAAAGAACTATTGAAGCAACGCGAGGCTCTGGAGCAGCAAATCAGTGAAGCCCGCCGGCGCGAACTGAGTGATGCCATCAGCCAAGTGCGCTCTTTGGTGGCTGAATTTGGTCTGACTTCTCAAGATGTATTCCCCACTGGCCGTGCCCGCAGCGCCAGCGCTGGCACCAAGGTGGCGCCCAAGTACCGCAACCCCGCGACAGGCGAAACCTGGACGGGCCGTGGCAAGGCGCCCAAGTGGATTCAAAACCAAGACCGCGAGCAGTTCGCGATTTGAGTGGATTCCATGCATTGCTAAAAAAGCCCGCTTTTGCGGGCTTTTTTATGGGCGCTGGTATTTTGTTCGTAATGCGAAAGATATTGAGCCGTTGGAGACAGGGTTTTCATTTCGTCACCTGTACGGTCCCGCGTTAATGGATTCAACGTTCGGCAGTTCCAGCCACCACAGCGCTCTGACTGCCTGAGACACCTGGATAACCATTTTGCAAACTGGGGTGCTGGTTGCAGTTTCTTGTGACATCTTCATGAGGGTGCATGGGTTATCTGACCCGCCTGGCTGTGTCACATACAGTAGCGTTGGAAAAACCACGAACTCTGCTGCCATCTGCACTCGGCGGGGCTCATGTTTCCGTCCTTTTAAGGCAGCAAAACTAATTCCCGGTTGAAGGCGGCGACGTGCCAGAGCGTCATCGCTTTGGTCTATGGCATGCCTCGCATGGCCGAGAAAAGCGTGAGAAACCGCTCTGTGTCTTGATCATCCAAAGCCCATCGCCGTTTGAATGCGCTTGATTGGGAGGTTTTCGGGTGCATAACCCTTCGGCTTGCGTATTGGTACAGGGCTGACGAAAATGGTTTCGTCGCCTTTCATTCCAAGGATTTCACCATGGCACGTTCACCCCAGCCTGTAACCCACGCGTTTCTTGAGACCTTGCGGAGTTTCCCAATCGCTTCTGGCAAAGAAGGCAAGCTCTATTCGCTGCCTGCGCTGGCCCAGCAGTTTCCGCAGATCCCAAGGCTTCCCGTATCGATTCGGATTGTTCTGGAGTCGGTGCTGCGCAACTGCGATGGGCGCAAGGTCACGGCAGAGCATGTGAAGCAATTGGCCCAATGGGCACCGAACGCAGAACGCAAGGATGAAATTCCGTTCGTCGTGTCGCGGGTGGTGCTGCAGGATTTCACGGGCGTGCCCTTGCTGGCAGACCTGGCTGCCATGCGCAGCACGGCGGTGCGTCTGGGCAAGAACCCCAAGAAGATTGAGCCGCTGGTGCCTGTGGACCTGGTGGTGGACCATTCGATCATGGTGGACCACTACGGCAAGAAGAATTCGCTGGACCTGAACATGAAGCTCGAATTCCAGCGCAACCGCGAGCGCTACGAGTTCATGAAATGGGGCATGCAGGCCTTTGATACCTTTGGTGTGGTGCCGCCGGGCTTTGGCATCGTGCACCAGGTCAACCTCGAATATCTGGCGCGCGGCGTGCACAAGCGCAAAGACGGTGTCTACTACCCTGACACCCTGGTGGGCACTGATAGCCACACCACCATGATCAACGGCATTGGCGTGGTGGGCTGGGGTGTGGGCGGCATCGAGGCCGAGGCCGCCATGCTGGGCCAGCCGGTGTACTTCCTCACGCCCGATGTGGTGGGCTTTGAGCTCACAGGCCAGCTGCGCGAAGGCGTGACGGCCACCGACCTGGTGCTCACCGTGACGGAGATCCTGCGCCAGCACAAGGTGGTGGGCAAGTTTGTGGAGTTCTTCGGCGAAGGCACGCGCACCCTGGCGCTGCCCGACCGCGCCACCATCGGCAACATGGCGCCGGAATACGGGGCCACCATGGGTTTTTTCCCGGTGGATGACAAGACTATCGACTACTTCAAGGGCACCGGCCGCACCAAGGGCGAGATCGAAGCCTTCGAGGCCTACTTCAAGGCGCAGGGCCTGTTCGGTGTGCCCGCAGCGGGCGAGATCGATTACTCGCAAGTCGTGCAGCTGGACCTGGGCACCGTGACCCCCAGCCTGGCTGGCCCCAAGCGCCCGCAAGACCGCATTGAACTGGGCAAGGTGTGCAGTGAGTTTTCCAGCCTGTTCAGCAAACCGATTGCCGACAATGGCTTCAACCGCCCCGCTGCGCTGCTGCACACCCGCCACCAGGTGCGCAGCAACGAAGCCCCACCGTTGGCTGCGCCACCCCGCGAAAAGCCAGCCCCCTCGGGCGCCCCGCGCTTTGTGGCAGAGATGGAGCAGAACCGGCCGACGCTGGCGGCAGCGCACGCCGAGGTGCCAGCGCAGCAGGCGGCGCGTGCGGGCGATATCACCGTGGGCAATGGCGATGTGCTGATTGCCGCCATCACCAGCTGCACCAATACCAGCAACCCGAGCGTGATGCTGGCCGCCGGTTTGCTGGCCAAGAAGGCGGTGGAAGCCGGCCTCAAGGTCAAGCCCCACATCAAGACATCGCTGGCGCCCGGCTCGCGCGTCGTCACTGAATACCTCACGCAAACCGGCCTGTTGCCTTATCTGGAAAAGCTGGGTTTTGCGCTGGCGGGCTATGGATGCACCACCTGCATTGGCAACGCGGGCGACCTCACGCCCGAGCTCAACGACGCCATCACCAGCAACGACCTGGTGTGCGCTGCCGTGCTGTCGGGCAACCGCAACTTCGAGGCGCGCATCCACCCCAACCTGAAGGCCAACTTTCTGGCCAGCCCGCCGCTGGTGGTGGCCTACGCCATCGCCGGCACGGTGTTGAAAGACCTGATGACCGAGCCTGTCGGCCAGGGTAAGGGGGGGCGGGATATCTACCTGGGCGACATCTGGCCCAGCAGCGATGAAGTGCATGCATTGATGAAGTTCGCCATGAACGGCAAGGCGTTCCGCGAGAACTACGCCAAGGTTGCCAGCGACCCCGGCAAGCTGTGGCAAAACATCCACGGCGTGAGCGGGAGCACCTACACCTGGCCTGCCAGCACCTACATTGCAGAGCCACCTTTCTTTGCACAGTTTGCTATTGAAGATGTAGCAGCTGGCGCTTATGCAGAAAGCGCTGCAGGCCAAAAAGGCCAAAAGCTCCCATCGGTGCTGGGCGCGCGCATCATGGCGCTGTTTGGTGACTCCATCACCACCGACCACATCTCGCCCGCAGGTTCCATCAAAGACACTTCACCGGCCGGGCAGTGGCTTTTGCAGCACGGCGTGCAGAAGGCTGACTTCAACAGCTACGGGGCGCGGCGCGGCAACCACGATGTGATGGTGCGCGGCACCTTTGCCAATGTGCGAATCAAAAACCTGATGATTCCGCCCGCCGCCGACGGCTCACGCGAGGAGGGCGGTGTGACCGTGTTCCAGAGCGAGGGGCCGCTGGGGGGTGAAAAGATGTTCATCTTCGACGCCGCCATGCACTACATGGCGCAGGGCACGCCCACGGTGATTTTTGCGGGGGAGGAATACGGCACAGGCTCCAGCCGCGACTGGGCCGCCAAGGGCACGCAATTGCTGGGCATCAAGGCCGTGGTGGCGCGCAGCTTTGAGCGCATCCACCGCTCCAATCTGGTGGGCATGGGCGTGTTGCCGCTGCAGTTCAAGGCGGGTGATTCCTGGGAGTCGCTGGGCCTCACAGGCACCGAAATCATCGACGTGGTGCCCGACCCCGCCCTCACGCCGCAAAGTGACGCGAAGCTGGTGGTGCACCGCCCGGACGGCACTTGCCAGGAGGTCACCGTCACCCTGCGCATCGACACACCCATCGAAGTGGACTACTACCGCGCCGGCGGCATCTTGCCTTTCGTGCTGCGCCAGTTGTTGCAGGGCTGAGCAGGGTGGTGCGTCCATCGCCTGCCCAAACCTTGATGCGCGTCTAGCCTTTGCTGCGCTTTGCCGGGCAGCAGGTACGACAATGCACGTATGAAAAAGCAGGTATTGATTGCAGGGGGCGGTATTGGCGGCATGGCGGCGGCGCTGGCCGCTTCGCGTGCCGGGTGGGACGTGCGCATGTACGAGCGCGTGGCCGAGTTTTCTGAAGTGGGCGCAGGCGTGCAGCTGGGCCCGAACGTGGTGCGCTGCCTGCAGGCCTGGGGCTTGCAAAAAGCCCTGCAGCAGGTGGCAGCGTTTCCTGATCGCCTGCAGGTGCGCTGCGCCCTCAGCGGTGCTGAGCTGGCCGTGCTGCCCCTGGGGCGCACGGCGGTGCAGCGCTACGGCGCGGCTTACGCCACCATTCACCGGGCGGATCTGCACGGCCTGCTGCACACGGGTGTGCAGCGCTACACCGATGCCCAGCTGTACCAGGGCCTGGCCATTGAATCCTTCACTGATGCCAGCCGCGCGGCCCCGGTCATTCCGGGGGGCGAGACGGTGGTGTCGGTGCGCACCTCGCAGGGCAAAGAGATTGAGGGTGATGCACTCATTGGCGCTGATGGCTTGTGGAGCTGCACGCGCACGCAACTGCTGGGCTACCAGGCCCCGCGTGTGACGGGGCACCTGGCGTACCGCGCCCTGGTGCGGCAAAGCGCGCTGCCCAAGGCGCTGCGCACGCAGCATGTCACGGCCTGGCTGGGGCCACGGCTGCACATGGTGCAGTACCCCGTGCGGCGGGGAGAGTTGCAGAACCTGGTTGTCATCGTGCAAGGCCCCGCGCCGCAGAACCTGGAAACCTGGGACCACGACGCCAACGCGCGCGACCTGGAATTTGCGCTGCAGGGCACCTGCACCGCGCTGCAACACGCCGTGCATGGCGTAGAAGCTGCCGGTGCCGGCTGGCGCCTGTGGCCGCTGTGCGACCGCCCGCCCGTGCGCAGCCCCGAGGAGATGGTGCAAGGCCTGGTGGCGCTGCTGGGCGATGCCGCGCACCCCATGCGCCCCTACTTGGCGCAAGGCGCGGGCATGGCGATTGAAGATGCCGCCCAGCTGGAGCGGGCGCTGTCCATGCATGACCTGGAAGTGCCCTTGCGCCTGCGCCGCTACGCGGTGAACCGCTGGCAGCGCAACGCGCGGGTGCAGGCCCGGTCTACCCGCAATGGGCGCATCTTCCACGCCACCGGCCCAGTGCGGTGGGCGCGCAACCTGTCGCTGAAGATGCTGGGCGAGCGGCTGCTGGATGTGCCCTGGCTCTACCGCGGCGATGGCATTGACTCTGTGCGGTCCTGATTTGCTATTGAATCAATAGCTGGTAGCGCTTATGGGGCGTGCGCTAGAGGCCTATTTGTGCTGCATCACACCTGCTGGCGCGGTGCAGGCAGCCAGCGAAAGGCCGCCGCGCCCAGCGCCAGCATGCCGGCAATGGTGAACATCACCACCGCATAGGGCTCGGCCCCCTGGGCCTTGGCGGTGGATGCCGCCACGCCGGTGATCCACTGCATCAGCGCCACCCCCAGAAACAGCGCCATGGTGAAGACCGACATGGCGCGCCCCGTCATGGCCGCCGGGTAGGACGAGCGCACGTCTGCATACTGCAGCACCATGTAGCCCGACAGCACCCCCACCGCCAGCGGGCCCGCCACATCCAGCCACGCCAGTTGCCACACGCCCATGGCCGCAAACAGTGCCGCCATCAGCACCGTGAAGCCGGTGAGCCAGCGGCGGCGCGTGCCGGGGCCGGGGTCCATGCGGCCGAAGAATGCGGGGCTGAACAGCGACACCAGCGACATGGCCGTGGCCACATGCCCACTGGCGACCAGCGTGTAGCCGTGCCGGTCAATCAGCAAGGGCCCCAGCCACAGGCCGCGCAGCGACAGCATCGAGGCATAAGTCATCAGCGCCAGCAGCAAGATGCCCACCGTGTGCGGCAGCAGGAACAGCGCCCCGAACCCGCGCACCGTCTGGCCCAGCGATTCGGGCGTTGCATGGGTGGCCGTGTCGGCATGGGCCGCCTGGGGCTCGCGCACCTTCCAGAAGATCAAAGCCCAGGCCAGTGCCGCCAGGCCCGCCAGCACCCCAAACCCCCAGCGCCACGACGATTGCTCCACCAGCCACGCCAGCGGCGTGCCGGTGAACAGCATGCCCAGCCCACCGACCCCCATGGCTGCGCCTGACACGGCGGCGAAGCGCGACGGCGCAAAGTAGCGGGCGATGAACACCGTGCACACCAGAAAGGCGGGCGCACAGCCCACCCCAATCAGCACCTGCCCCAGCAGCAACATGCTGTAGCCCGTGGCCACTGCAGACAGCGCAGCCCCCGCAATCGCCATCGGAAACGCCACCAGCAAGGTGCGCCGAATGCCCCAGAAATCGATGGCGATGCCCATGAAAAGCTGCATGGTGCCGAAGGCGAACGCGAAGGTGCCGGCAAACACGCCCAGCGCCTGGGCCGACAGGCCAAACTCCGCCTGCAGCCCCGTGGCCATGATGGCGGTGATGGTGCGAAATGCCTGGCTCAGCGCAAAGCCGCTGACCAGTGCCAGCAGCATGGCCCAGGCTTGTGGGGCAGTTAACGGTTGAGGGTGTGCAGCGGCGTTGGCGGAGGGCAGGCTCATGCCGCAAGCGTAACGCCCGCCGCGGCGCGTACCTGTCTCGTCGGTGCCGATGGTGGGTTGCCTCGCCACGAAAACATTTGGTACCAACTTTTGCCGAACAGATAATGCGCTCGGGCCATCCCGGTCAACGCGGGGCCCCGGCTTCCGTTACAAAGGGGCACTGGCTTGTTTTTGCCAGCCATCCTCACAAAAAAGCCGCGTTGAACGCGGTGATTCCAACACCCAAGGAGGTTCCCCATGCCATTTCGCCACTCTTTTTACGGCTTCTGGGCCGCGCTGCTGCTGTTCTTCGGGCTACTGGCCCCTGCGGCCGCGCAGCGTGGCGGTGACGACGGGGCCTACCAGATCCTGAGCGCCCGCTACGGAACGAGCGAGCGCTATGTAGACGTGACCGAGCGCGTGCGCGAGCTGGCCAGCGGCGACCAGCCCTTTCTGGTGCACAACGACACCTTTGGCACCGACCCGGACCGGGGCCGCGTGAAAACACTGCGCATTGATGCCCGCGACGCCCGAGGCAAGACGCGCACCTTCAACTACCGCGAAGACGCGGTGGTCGATGGCCGCCAGTTCACCAGCTGGCGCGGCGGAAACGGTGGGTACGGCGGCGGCCAGGGCAATGGCCGCGACGATGGTGAGTTCCGCATCCTGCAAGCGGTGTACGGCACCCAGGAGCACCATGTGGACGTGACCCGCCGCCTGCGCGACCTGGCACGCGAAGACCGCCCCATTGCGCTGACCAACGATACCTTTGGCGTGGATCCGCACCGCGGCCGTAGCAAGACGCTGCGCATTTTTGTGCGCACCCGCGACGGCCAGAACCGCATGTTCGAATACGCCGAAGGCTCCACCATTGACGGCGCACGCTTTACCGGCTGGCGCAGCGGCAACTGGGGCAATGAGGGCTGGAACGGCGGTTGGTATGGCAACGGCGGTGGCTACAACCAGGGCGGCGCCTACCAGGGCGGCGGCTATGACCGCCCCGGCGCGGGCTACGGCGGGCTGGCCATCGTGCAAGCCGCCTATGGCGCTGACAACCGCGTGATCGACGTGACAGACCGCGTCCGGGCCCAGGTGTCGGGCAACCAGCTGTCGGTGCGTGCCGGCAACGACCTGGCGGGTTACGACCCCGCCCCGGGCACGCCCAAGGTGCTGTGGGTCACGTACTCCATCGGTGGCCGCGAGTACCAGGTGAGTGTGCGCGAGTCAGAGTACCTGCGCCTGCCTTGATGGCTGGGGCGGGGTCATCGCCCTGCGCCTTGTTTTGCTATCAAAAAAAGAGCTGCCAGCGCTTGTGAATAAAGCGCTGGCAGCTCTTTTTGTTGTGAAAGACTGAATGCCGCTGTGCGGCGGCCCTGGCCTTACAGGTTCGTGCGCAGGCGCCAGATCTCGGGGAACAGCACCACGTCCAGCATCTTGCGCAGGTAGCTCACGCCGCCCGTGCCGCCGGTGCCGCGCTTGAAGCCGATCACCCGCTCCACCGTCGTCACATGGCGGAAGCGCCACAGGCGGAAGGCGTCTTCCAGGTCCGTCAGCTCCTCGCCCAGCTGGTACAGGTCCCAATGCCTTTCGGGGTTGCGGTACACGGTGAGCCACGCTTGCTCCACGGCTTCGCTTTCGGCGTAGGGCTGTGTCCAGTCGCGCTCGGTGTGGCTGGCAGGCACCTCAATGCCGCGCCGCGCCATCAGCCGCAGGGCCTCGTCGTATAGCGACGGTGCTTCGTACGCCGCCTGCACCATCTCCAGCAGGTCGGCGCGGTGCTCGTGGGGTTTGAGCATGGCGCGGTTCTTGTTGCCCATCGAAAATTCAATGCAGCGGTACTGGTAGCTCTGGAAGCCGCTGGACTGGCCCAGGTACGGGCGCATGGCGCTGTACTCGGGCGGCGTCATGGTGGCCAGCACATCCCAGGCGTGTACCAGCTGCTCCATGATCTTGCTGACACGTGCCAGCATCTTGAAAGCGGGCGGCAGCTCGTCGCGCGCAATGTGGGCGATGGCGGCGCGCAGCTCGTGCAGCATCAGCTTCATCCACAGCTCGCTGGTCTGGTGCTGCACGATGAACAGCATCTCGTCGTGCGCGGGCGACAGTGGCTTTTGCGCGGTGAGGATGGCATCGAGCTGCAGGTAGTCGCCGTAGCTCATGGACTTGCTGAAGTCGAGCTGGGCGCGCTCCTCGTGCACGATGGATTCAGGCAGCGCAGCGCCCGGTGCTTCGCCGGCGGGCGCAGGGGTTTGAGAGAAAGGGCACATGGTGGTTTTCTTCCCGGTTCAGGTCACGGCGTGGGTCTGGTTGAACTCGGCCTTTTGCCATTCGCCGCTCTCCAGCACCTGGCGCAGGTGTTCCACCGCGTTCCACACGTCTTCAAACCCGATGTACAGCGGCGTGAAGCCGAAGCGCAGGATGTCTTTGTGCGGGCCTTTCCCACCGTCGCCTTTTCGGAAGTCACCGATCACGCCGCGTGCAATCAGTGCCTGCACGATGGCGTAGGCGCCGCTGCCCTGGCCGTTCACGCCCGCGCCTTCGTCGCGTGTCAGGCACACCTGCGAGCCGCGTTGGGCGTGCTCACGCGGTGTGGCCAGGCCCAGGCCGTAGCCTGCGCAGCGCTCTTCCACCAGCTGGATGAACAGGTCGGTGAGCGCCAGCGACTTGGTGCGCAGCGCCGCCATGCCGCCCAGGCTTTGCGCGGCGGTGAACACATCCAGCCCGCACTGCAGGGCTGACAGGCTGATGATGGGCTGCGTGCCGCACAGGTAGCGGGTGATGCCCGGGGCGGGCTGGTAGTCGGGCGTGAACTGGAAGGGCGCGGCGTGGCCCCACCAGCCCGACAAGGGCTGCCAGAACCGGTTGGCATGGCGCGGGTTCACCCACACAAAGGCCGGCGCGCCGGGGCCTCCGTTCAGATACTTGTAGCCACAGCCAATCGAAAAATCGGCGTTCGCGCCCAGCAGGTCCACCGGCACGGCGCCTGCGCTGTGCGCCAGGTCCCACACGCACAAAATGCCCTGGGCATGCGCGGCGGCGGTGATGGCGGCCATGTCGTGCATGGCGCCGGTGCGGTAGTTCACATGCGTCAGCATCAGCACGGCCACGTCGCTGGTCAGCGCTGCGTTGATCTCTTCAGGCTCCACCAGCACCAGTTCCAGCCCGCGCTCTTTGCACAGGCCTTCGGCAATGTAGAGGTCGGTGGGGAAGTTGCTGCGCTCGCTCACGATGCGCTTGCGGGCGGGGTTGTCTTCGCGGGCAATGTTCAGCGCCGCGCTCAGCACCTTGTAGAGGTTGATGGAGGTGCTGTCGGTGCACACCACCTGGTCCTGGCCCGCGCCAATCAAGGGGGCGAGCTGGTTGCCCAAGCGCTGGGGCAAGTCAAACCAGCGGGCGGTGTTCCACGATTTGATGAGGTCCGTACCCCATTCGCGTTGCACCACATCGGCAATGCGGGCGGGCGCGGCCTTGGGCAGCACGCCCAGTGAATTGCCGTCCAGGTAGATCACGCCGGGGGGCAGGGCAAAGTGGTCGCGCAACGAGCGCAGGGGGTCTTGGGCGTCGCGGGTGCGGCAGTCTTGCAGGGTGATGGTCATGTTGATGTTGCTTTCATTTTGATAGCTGCTGGCGCTTGCTGGATAAGCGCTAGAGGCCGAAAACGCTTAAAAGATGGGTGGACGCGATGCTCAAGCAGGCAGCGAGCGAAGTACCGCCCGCACGGGGGATGCATCGGCCGTGGTCAGCTTGAGTGGCAGGGCGATGAGTTCGTAGTCACCCTCGGGCACATCGTCCAGCACCAGGTTCTCCAGCACGCGCAGGCCCCGGCGGCGAATCACCTGGTGGCTGTCGAGCGTTTTGCTGTCGGCAGGGTCAATGCTGGCGGTGTCTATGCCCACCAACTGCACGCCCAGGTCGGCCAGTCGTTCGATGGTGGCGGGCGCATAGGCGGTGAGCTGGCCGTCCCACTGCGCGGGGGCCTGGGCATAGGTGCGCACCAGCACGCGGGCGGGCAGGGCGGGGCGGGCAGGAGAGAGTGCGTGGGCAATGTGCGCCCACTCAATCAGCGGCCCGCAGCCGATGGCGTGGATCACGCGGCATGGGCCCAAAAACGCATCCAGCGCCACGGCCCCGATGCTGGCACCGCCCTCGTCGTAATGCAGCGGCGCATCGGCATGCGCGCCCACGTGGGGCGATAGCGTGATGGCACTGACGTTGACTGGACAGCCCGGGCCGATGGTGGCGCACCACTGCTGGCTGTAAGGCGTATCGCCCGGAAACACCGGGCTGCCTGCGTGAACGGGGGGGGAAATGTCCCAAAGCTTTTGCATGGGACGTGACGGTAATGGCCTGGATTTTTTGTGGTGTCGGTTATTTCCAACACCTCCTGATTTTTGGCGCAGGGTTTGCCCGACTCGGTTGACCGGGGTTCAGGGGTGTGGCTGCCTGCGCAGTCACGTTGGGGTCTGAACAGCCGATCAGGTGGCACCGCAATGTTCAGTGGATGGGCCACGGCAGGCGTGATCTTCAGCGCCCCACTGACCCCCCCTTACCTCCCGATAGTGCGTTGACAGCGTTGGCCGTCTGCACCCTGCCAGCTGTGTGCTGGCTTGCCTCAAGGCGCTGTGCCGCAGCTGATGCCGCCCTGCACCGAGGAAAGGGTGCCGGCCGTGGGGTCTGTCAGGCGGCGCCACAGCCAGGGCAAGGCCGTTGAAAGATTTGGTCGCTGCCATTGCTGAACCACCGGGCCTGTCTCGCTCGCCGGTGAGTGGGCCGGGCCGATGTCGAAGTGGAAGGAATAGCAGGGCTCCAGCCCCATGCGCAGGTCGGTGATGGTGAGCCGCCCCTGGCTTTTCGCCTGTATGCGCATGAAGCCGTGGCTGAACCATGAAAGCCGTTGCACATGGGGGTTGTCTGCGTGCTGCAGGCGCAGATCGGCGCCGCGCGGATGAGACGTCCAGGCAACGGGGTGCGTGCCATCCAGCAAGGAGTAATAGGCCTCGTGGTAGTGCTCCGGCCCCATGGCCACAGCACGCCACAGCACGGTGCTGAATGGGGCAGGCGTGACCAGCATCTGGCTGGCTGCCATTCCGTTGTGACGCAACGAAGCCTCCAGAACGCCGCGCACATGCTGCTGTGCCAGCACACTCCACCCCAGGTAGGCGGTGCTGAGCGCCAACATGGCTGCATTCCAGCGCAGCCCCTTGGTAGATGACCCGATGACGGCGACCAGAACCCCGAGCAGCAGTGGCAAGGTGTAGAACGGGTCGATGATGAAAACGCTGCCCACGGCAAAGGGATGGTTGCTGAAGGGCTGCAGCAACTGGGTGCCGTACACCGTCAGGGTGTCGAGCAGCGGGTGGGTGATGAGCGCCAGCGCCATGGCCAGCCACCAGCGCCGCCACAGGTCGGGCTGACCCGACAGGCGGGCGGCCAGCCAGCCCAGCGGGGCCGATGCCAGCGCGAGTAGTGCCAGGCCATGGCTCTCGGCCCGGTGGCGCACCATGTTGAGCAGCGGGTCGCCATGGTCGATGAAAGCGTCCAGGTCGGGCAGGGTGCCAGCGGCGGCTCCCCACAGGGCTGCCTTCCATGCGGCGGTGCGGCGCCCGAGGGTGGCCAGCACCACGGCACTGCCCAGGGCGGCCTGGCTGATGGAGTCCATGTGCTACTCATGAAGTGAAGGTGCGCGCATTTTTGCAGCGCCAAGCGCACCCTGCATTCGAGGGGATTTGTCGTGCGGGATCAGCCGATGACCAGCCTGCGAGACGGGGCGCAGCTTGAGCAGGTAACAGCGTTGGCCGGATGGAGCGGGCCAGCAATCGGCTCGGAGGAGTTCAGGGTGACCCCCGTGCGCCCGTACCTTGTGCAAAGTGCCTGCGATCTCCTGACCATCAGGGCTGCTCTGATTTGAATCAATAGCCGCCAGAATTCAGTTTGTAGAATGAGAACCAAACTCATTTGCGAAAAGGCTGATCCCCATGAAAACCATGCACGAGAGCGCCGCCGCCCTGTACCCCAGCGCGCTGGCCGCCACATTGACCGTGGCCTCGGCGTCTCCGTCAGCGGCTTCGGGCCTGGATGGACTGAAAGTGCGCACGCCCGCGCTGGTGACCGGGCTGGTGCCGGCGCGCGATGGGCGTGAGCACAGCACCTTGCTGCGTTTGCTGGAAATTGGCTTTGTGCCCGGTGAGACCGTGCAAGTGCTGGCGCGGGGCGCCTGGGGGGGCGACCCTCTGGCTGTGCGGGTGGGGCAGGCCACTTTTGCGCTGCGGCACCAAGAGGCGGCCATGGTGCAGGTTCAGGCACAGGGGCAGTCATGAGCGCGGTACGGAACGCTGGGGGCGTGTCGCCCAAGGCAGATTTCCTGCGTGTGGCTTTGCTGGGCAACCCCAATTGCGGCAAGACGGCGCTGTTCAACCTGCTGACCGGTGCGCGCCAGAAGGTGGCCAATTACGCAGGTGTGACGGTAGAGCGTAAAGAGGGCACGATGCACACGGCCAGTGGCCGCAAGGTGCGCGTGCTGGATTTACCCGGTGCCTACAGCCTGCACGCGCACAGCCTGGATGAAGCCATCACCCGTGACATCGTGCGTGGCCGCCGCCCCGGCGAGCCGCTGCCCGACTTGCTGGTGTGCGTGACCGATGCCACCCACCTGCGCCTGAACCTGCGCCTGGTGCTGGAGGCCCGGGCCCTGGGCCTGCCCATGGTGCTGGTGCTGAACATGAGCGACATGGCCGAGCGCCGGGGCATTCAGATTGACCGTGAGGTGTTGGCCCGTGAGCTGGGGATGCCCGTGCTGGCCACGGTGGGTGTGCGCGGTGATGGCGCGCAGGAATTGCTGGCCTGGCTGGATTCGCCCGCCGCGCAGGCCCTGAAGGCCCCGGTGGTAGCCGCCCAGGAGGCGGTGGCGCTGGATGCCTCGCCGCTGGACGCGCAGACCCAGGTCATTCGCACCCATCAGCAGGTGCACCGGCTGATGGAACTGGCCGTGCGGGCCCCTGCAGCCAGTCTGCGTGTGGATGACCGCATCGACGCCGTGGTGCTGCACCCCGTGTGGGGCATGTTGCTGCTGCTGGCCACGTTGTTTTTGATGTTCCAGGCGGTATTCACCTGGGCTTCCGTGCCTACCGACTGGATCAACGCAGGCGTGGAATGGACATCTGCCTTCATCCAGCAGCACATGGCCGATGGCCCGCTGCGCAGCCTGCTGGTGGACGGCATCGTGGCCGGCGCGGGCGGGGTGCTGGTGTTCCTGCCGCAAATCCTCACACTGTTCCTGTTCATCCTGGCGCTCGAAGACTCGGGCTACCTGCCGCGTGCCGCCTTCTTGCTGGACCGCGTGATGGGTACCGTGGGGCTGTCGGGTCGTTCGTTCATCCCACTGCTGTCGAGCTTTGCTTGCGCTGTGCCGGGCGTGATGGCCACACGCTCCATCACCCATTGGCGCGATCGGCTGGTCACCATCATGATTGCGCCGCTCATGACCTGTTCAGCCCGGTTGCCGGTGTATGCGCTGCTGATTGGCGCCTTCATCCCCGAGCGCACCGTGGCAGGCCTGTTCAACCTGCAGGGCCTGGTGTTGTTTGCGCTGTATGTGGGCGGCATTGCCAGTGCCATGGCCGTGGCAGGCGTGGCCAAGCTGGCCCGGTCTGACCAGCGGCCCCCGCAGCTGCTGATGGAGCTGCCCGCTTACCGCTGGCCCAGCGTGCGCAGCCTGGCGCACGGCTTGTACGAGCGGGCGGTGATTTTCATCAAGCGCGTGGGCGGCATCATTTTGGCGGTGACGGTGCTGCTGTGGTTCCTGTCCACCTACCCCGCCCCGCCCGAAGGGGCCACCGGGGCGGCCATCACCTACAGCTTTGCAGGCCAGTTGGGCCGCCTGCTGGAGGTGCTGGTGGCGCCCATTGGCTTTAACTGGCAGATTGCCATCGCCCTGGTTCCCGGCATGGCCGCGCGCGAGGTGGCCGTGGGTGCGCTGGGCACGGTGTATGCGCTGTCGGCCACGGGGGACGAAGTGGCCAGCCAGCTCGCACCGCTGATTGCGCAGAACTGGTCACTGGCCACGGCACTGTCGCTGCTGGTGTGGTTTGTGTTTGCGCCGCAGTGCATCTCCACCATCGCCGCCGTGCGGCGCGAGACGAACAGCTGGCGCTACCCGCTGCTGATGGTGGCCTACCTGTTTGGCTTGGCGTATGCCGCCAGTTTTGTGACCTACCGAATCACTTTGGCCCTGGGAGGTGGCGCGTGATGTGGCAACAATGGATCACCGGCTTGATTGTGGCGCTGGCCGCCGCTTACATGCTGTGGCGCTGGCTGCCCGCCGGGCTGCGTAAAAAGCTGGGCCGGGTGCACCCGGCCATGGGGCAGAGCGCAGGCTGTGGTGGTGGCGGGGGCGGCGGTTGCAGCAGTTGCGGCGGGTGTTCGTCGTCTGCAGCACCCCGCGCGACGGTGCACACCGCAGAGCGCCAGGAGCGGTTCTGATCTGAATGGGCGGCCCTTGCGCCTGTTCAGCCGCCGTTCGGGCTGAGCGGCTGCAAGCGCCCTGTGCAACGCGTCGGCGCTGTCTGCCTGGTGGTTGGCGTTTGTCGATGCGTGCGCCGCGTCAGGCGTACAACTGGCCTTGCTGCAATGCTGCCAGTGCGTGGCGCAGATTGGCGCGGGCCTGCGATTCATAGCGGTAGAAAAACCACTCGTTGTGGTAGATGCGCGGCCTGCCCAGAAAGCCTTGCAGCACTGCGCTGCGCCCCGCTACGTAGCGCGGCCAGCGCACAAAGAAATACTCCTTGCGCACGTTGCGCTCAAACTGGCGGTACACCGCATCGCTTTGGCCCAGCACGGCCAGGTCGATGTCCACGACCCAGGTGGCGTCGCCTTGCAGCTCGCCCGGGTTGTGGCAGGTGGCCATGATGTGCTCGTGCACGGTGCGCACCAGGCTGGGCGGCACGGGCTGGCTGCTGAGAAAGCGAGATGCCCATTGCGCGCTGCGTAGTTCGTTGTGGGCACTCCAGGGCCAATACACCGCGTCGTGAAACCACAGGGCCAGCGCTACGGCATGGGGTTGCTCCAGCGCGCCCGGCAGTTCGTTTTGCACCGTCTGCCAGTGGCCCAGGCAGGCCTGCAGGTGCGATGCATTGTGGTACGCCCGGGGCCAACGCTGCCAGCTGCGCAGCAGGCGCTGGCCTTCTTGCAACCACGGATTGGCGGGGCAGCCCAGGGCCGTGCCCAGGGCTTCCCATTGGACGAGCAGCGCGTCGGTGTTTACCGTGCTGCGGTCGAACATGCCGCTTTGGCGTTATGCCACGCGGCCGAGCAGAAGGTACTCCATGAGCGCCTTCTGCACGTGCATCCGATTCTGGCTCCGGCCCGCAGCCTGCGGCTGCTTCACGTCCGCATGGCGGACATGAGCCTGCGCCGAAACAGTCTGCCGGCGCTGGCGCGCCACCGCGTTGCATTTCATGCCACGCGGCCGAGCAGCAGGTACTCCATGAGTGCCTTCTGCACGTGCATCCTGTTTTCTGCTTCGTCCCACACCACCGATTGCGGCCCGTCGATCACTTCAGCCTCTACCTCTTCGCCACGGTGCGCGGGCAGGCAGTGCATGAAGAGGGCATCGGGCTTGGCGGCGGCCATCATCTCGGCGTCGACACACCAGTCGGCAAAGGCCTTTTTGCGGGCCTCGTTTTCGGCTTCGTAACCCATGCTGGTCCACACGTCGGTGGTGACCAAATCGGCGCCCTTGCAGGCTTCGAGCGGGTTGCTATAGAACTGATAGCTACTGGCGCTTACCCCTTGGGCGCCAGAGGCCAATTTCTCATCAATTTCGTAGCCACGCGGTGTGCTCACGTTCACCTTGAAACCCAGCAGTGCAGCGGCCTGAACCCAGGTGTTGGCCATGTTGTTGCCATCGCCCACCCAGGCCACCGTCTTGCCAGCGATGGAGCCACGGTGCTCGATGTAGGTGAAGATGTCGGCCAGGATCTGGCAGGGGTGGTATTCGTTGGTCAGCCCGTTGATGACGGGTACGCGCGAATGGGCCGCAAAGCGCTCGATCTTGGTCTGCTCGAACGTGCGGATCATCACCAGATCGGTCATGCGGCTGATGACCTTGGCGCTGTCTTCAATTGGCTCGGCGCGGCCCAGCTGGCTGTCGCCCGTGGTCAGGTGCACCACGCTGCCGCCCAGCTGGTACATGCCCGCCTCAAAGCTCACGCGGGTGCGGGTGCTGGCCTTTTCAAAAATCATGGCCAGGGTGCGGTCGGCCAGCGGGTGGTACTTTTCGTACGACTTGAACTTCTTCTTGATGATGGCTGCGCGCTCGAACAGGTAAGCGTATTCGTCAGCGGTGAGGTCGGTGAACTGCAGATAGTGTTTCATGGCAAAAAAGGGCACGCCGTGGCGCGCCCTGCAAGGTTTATTCGGCCAGGATGGCTTTGACCAGAGGGGTGAGCTTGGCGACGATTTCGTCGGCCTCGGCCACGGTGAGGATCAGCGAGGGCACCAGGCGGATGACGCTGTCGGCCGTCACGCTGATCAGCAGGCCTGCTTCAGCGGCGCGGCCGGTGAGGGCGCCGCAGGGCTTGTTCAGCTCAATGCCCAGCATCAGGCCCTGGCCGCGGATTTCCTTCACGCCGGGCAGGCTGCCCAGTTCGCGCTGCAGGGCCGCCTTCAGGTGCGCGCCCACGGTGGCTGCGTTCTCCAGCAGGCCTTCTTCTTCCATGATGCGGATGGTTTCGTTGCCTGCACGCATGGCCAACTGGTTGCCGCCAAAGGTGGTGCCATGGTTGCCCGGTTGCAGCACGTTGGCGGCCTTGGGGCCCGCCACCACCGCACCAATCGGCACGCCAGAGCCCAGGCCCTTGGCCAGGGGCATCACGTCGGGCACGATGCCTGCCCACTGGTGGGCAAACCACTTGCCGGTGCGGCCCATGCCGCACTGCACTTCGTCAATCATCATCAGCCAGCCGCGCTCATCGCACAGGGCGCGCAGTTGCTGCAGGTATTCGATGCGGGTGGGGTTCACACCGCCTTCGCCCTGGATGGTTTCAAAGAACACGGCGACCACGTTGGGGTTGCCCTCGGTGCGTTGCTTGATGGCCTCGATGTCGTTCAGTGGCACGCGGATGAAGCCCTCGACCAGAGGGCCAAAGCCGCTGTAGATCTTGGGGTTGCCTGTGGCCGACATGGTGGCGATGGAGCGGCCGTGGAAGGCCTTTTCGTAGACCACGATCTCGGGCTTGGCGATGCCCTTGTCCACGCCGTACTTGCGTGCGATCTTGATGGCCGCCTCGTTGGCTTCCAGCCCCGAGTTGCAGAAGAACACGTTGGTCATGCCAGAGCGTTCCACCAGCTTGGCAGCCAGCGCTTCTTGCAGCGGCGAGTGGTAGTAGTTGGAGGTGTGGATGAGCTTGGTGAGCTGGTCTTGCAGCGCCGGCACCAGCTTGGGGTGGTTGTGCCCCAGCGTGTTCACGGCAATGCCGCCCAGCGCGTCCAGGTATTCCTTGCCGTTGACGTCCCAGACTCGGCAGCCCTGGCCTCGGGCCAGCGCGATCGGTACGCGGCCATAGGTGTTCATAACGTGGGGCGAGGCTGCCTCGATGAAAGCGGTCATGCAGAGATCTCCAGACGGTGCAGAAAAAGGTTGGGCTTGTGGCCTGCGAACAGGGTGTTTCACCCGAAAAGCGAAGCACGATTCTAGGGGGAGTGCCGTGGCTGGCCATTGACAATTGCGCATCACTGCGATGCGTTACCCGCCCGGGCTGCAGGACTACCGGGTTAGCTCTTATATAAGAGTTAGAATGGATGGCTGTAGCAACCCTGCGGTGAGCTGCCACTTACCCAACCGACCGCGATGGTTTCCCCCTCCACCAAAGAAGTCTTCATCCAAGGCGTTACCCACGATGGGAAAACCTTTCGGCCCAGCGACTGGGCCGAGCGTTTGGCGGGCGTCATGAGCCAGTTCCGTCCCGGTGGCTCGCGGCCGGGCAGCCACCTGAGCTATTCGCCCTGGTGCATTCCCACCACCCTCAACGGCGTGAAATGTGTGGTGGTCCACCGCGACCTGCAAAGCCACGAGCCCATGGCCTGGGACTTTGTGATCAACTTCGCAAGGGACAACAACTTGCAAGTCGCAGAAGCCTGTTTGCTACCCGACGCTCCCCCCCCCAAGGCCTGACTGGCCTTTTTTTACGCCTGCTCGCGCCGCGGGTGGGGTCCATGAAGGCGGCATGCAATGCACCAAAATCCGCCAGATGCGCCAAGAAGATGGTTTGCGCCGCACCTGAAAACCAAGCGGGCACAAAAAAACCGCCCGAAGGCGGTTTTGATGTTTTGCTGACAGCGCACCCGTTACAAACGGCGGGCAGCTTGCGCTACCCGTGCTGTTTGCCTGAAGTGGGTCAGGCGGCCAGTGCCAGGGCTTTCACCTTGGCTGCCAGGCGGCTCTTATCGCGAGCTGCCTTGTTCTTGTGGAAGATGCCCTTGTCGGCAACGGTATCAACCACGCTTTGTGCCTTGGCAAAAGCTTCAGCAGCCTTCACCTTGTCGCCAGCCAGAACAGCCTTTTCGACGTTCTTGACGGCAGTACGGTATTTGGAACGCAGCGATGTGTTGGCTGCGTTGATCTTGACGTCCTGACGGACGCGCTTGCGGCCCGACGCCAGGCGTGGGTTCTTTTTCTTTGGTTTAGCGGATGCCATGATTTAGTTCCTTGAGTCTGAGGATGATGTCAGCAAAGCCGACGATTATAGCCCACTGCTGAAAAAGGCGGGGCTTTTCGTCAGCGGGCCCATTCCGGGCATCTGCTCACCGGGCATATGGGCCCTGCGCGGCGCTGCATCCGCCCGGATGTTTCAGGTAAGGGCGTGAAACAACCCCCCAGCCGCCCAGGCGGGGCGGTGCGCTGCGAATACACTCCCGGCGGTGTCTCTGTTCAAAGCCGCCTCCACCGTATCCCTGCTGACCCTGGCCTCCCGCGTGACGGGCCTGGTGCGCGACCTTTTGATGGCGTCCATGTTTGGCGCCAGCGCCCTCACGGACGCCTTCAACGTCGCTTTCCGCATTCCCAACCTGTTTCGCCGCCTGTTTGCCGAGGGTGCATTTGCGCAAGCCTTTGTGCCCGTGCTGGCAACCACCAAAACCAAAGAAGGCGAGGAGGCCACGCACCGGCTGATCGCTGCGGTGGCCACCGCCCTGGCCTGGACGCTGCTGTTGACTTGCACGCTGGGTGTGCTGGGGGCGCCTGCGCTGGTGTGGGCCCTGGCCAGCGGCATGCGCCAAACCCCCGAGGCTTTTGACGCTGCCGTGTTGATGACGCGGTGGATGTTTCCCTACATCGGCTTCATGTCCATGGTGGCGCTGGCCGCCGGCATTCTCAACACCTGGAAGCACTTTGCCGTGCCCGCCGCCTCGCCCGTGTTGCTCAACCTTTGCATGATTGGGGCGGCCTGGCTGGGGGCGCCCCAGCTGGAGGCGCGCGGCATCGAGCCCATTTACGCCATGGCAGGAGGGGTGATGCTGGGGGGCGTGCTGCAGCTGGGGGTTCAAATCCCGGTGCTGCTTCGCATGGGGCTCATGCCCCGCATTGGGGTGACCTGGGGTGCCCTGCGCGCGGCCTGGGCTGAGCCGGGCGTGCGTCGGGTGTTGACGTTGATGGCGCCCATTCTGCTGGGCGTGGGGGTGGCGCAGGTGTCCCTGATGATCAACACGCAGATTGCTTCTTACCTGGCGCCCGGCAGCGTCACCTGGTTGTTTTATGCCGATCGGCTGATGGAATTCCCCACCGCCTTGTTGGGGGTCGCCCTGGGTGTCGTGCTCACCCCCCAGCTCACTGCTGCCAAAGCGGCGGGGGATGCGCAGAAATACTCGGCCATGTTGGATTGGGGCTTGCGCATCGTGGTGCTGCTGGCCGTACCCTGCGCCGTGGCATTGCTCACCTTTGCCAAGCCCTTGGTGGCCACCCTGTTTCACTATGGCAAATTGGCGGACTCCGATGTGGGGCAGATTGCCGTGGCGTTGGCTGGCTATGGGGCGGGCTTGCTGGGCCTGGTGGCCATCAAGGTGCTGGCGCCCGGCTACTACGCCAGCCAGGATGTGCGCACCCCGGTCAAGATTGCCATCGTGGTGTTGGTCATCACCCAGATCCTCAACGCCGTGCTGGTGCCGCTCATCGACCACGCGGGGCTGGCCCTGTCGATTGGCCTGGGGGCTCTGGTCAACGCGCTGTGGCTGTTGATCGGGCTGGTGCGGCGCGGCAGCTACCAGCCCCAGCCGGGCTGGTCACGCTTTGCCTTGCAGGTGGTGGCGGCCAGTGCGTTGCTGGCAGTGCTGCTGGCCTGGGGCTCGCATTACTTTGACTGGGTGGCCCTGCGCGCCCACAGCGGCCAGCGGGTGCTGCTGTTGCTGGGGTTGATGGTGGCGGCTGCCGTGGTGTATTTCGGTGCTCTGTGGGCGGCCGGGCTCAAGCTGCGGCAGATGCTGCGCCGCTGAGCGTTCTTTGTACGCGGCGCAGTGGCGATAACACCGGGGTAAAGCCCCCGGTTTTGCGCCTTGACTGCCATGCGGCCCCCACCTAAAAATCTGCCATGTCCCTGAGCTACACCGTTCCTTCGTCCCTGGAGTATTTCGCTTGCCTGGTGCAAAGCGACGAGCACTTTCCGCTGCTCGAAGCCGCCGCCAGCATCGCGCAGGACGAGTACCCCGAGCTGGACGTGCAGCAACTGCTGGGCGACGTGGACCAGATGCAGGCCCGCATCCGCCGACGCCTGGCCAGCGATGCCCCGTCGCTGCAGCGGTTGCACATGCTCAACCAGTTCTTTTATTCCGACCTGGGCTTTGCGGGCAACGTCAACAATTACTACGACCCCGACAACAGCTACCTGAATGCGGTGCTGCGCACGCGGCGGGGAATTCCCATCAGCCTGGCGGTGCTGTGGATGGAGCTGGCCCAGGGGCTGGGTCTGCATGTGCGCGGGGTGGGTTTTCCGGGCCACTTCATGGTGAAGGTGCTGCTGCCCAAGGGGCAGGTGGTGATGGACCCGACCACGGGCCAGTCGCTCAGCCGTGAAGACCTCTCCGAGCGGCTGGAGCCTTACAAGCGCCAGAGCGGGCTGGTGGATGACTATGACGTGCCGCTGGGCCTGTATTTGCAGGCCGCCACGCCGCGCGACATCATTGCCCGCATGCTGCGCAACCTCAAAGAAGTGCACCGCTCGCAGCAAGACTGGCAGCGCCTGACGGCGGTGCTGGACCGCTTGGTGGTGCTCTCACCCCAGGCGTGGGGCGAGCGGCGGGACCGTGGCCTGGCCCATGCTGAACTGGGCAATGCCAAGGAAGCGGTGCAAGACCTGGAAACTTACCTGGCCCACGCCGAAGACGGGCTGGATGCCGACATGGTTGCCGAGCGGTTGAACGCACTGCGGCGTTCGCTGGGTTAACCCAAAAGATTGGCGCCTAGCGCCCTTTAAAACGGCTGGCCGTCTTCTGCCGAGAGTTGTGCGCGCAACTGGGCCAGTTGCTGGCGCAGGGCCTCGTTTTCGGCCGTCAGCTCGGCCACGCGCGCGCGCAAGGCTGGCAGCTCATCGGTGGGGGCGCCTTCAGCGGGCTGCGGGGCCTCATCAGAATTTTTTGGGGCGGCTTCTTCGCGGGTTTTGCGCTTGGCTTCGCGCACGCGCTTGGCGGCTTGTTTGAGCTCGTCTTTGCCTGCAGTGGCGGCCGCCACCTGTTCTTCGGCGGGCAGGGTGGCCACGGCGGCTGCGGCGTTGAGCGAGATGGTGCCGGACTTCACCGCCGCCACCAGCTCAGGCGCTGCCTGCTTCTGGATTTTTTCAATCATGACCACCTGGCTACTGCTCAGGCGGGCCGCGCGCGCAATGGCTTCGCGGCTGCTCAGGTCTTCGGGGGGCGCCACGCTGGCCGCCGCAGGGGCGGCGGTTGCAGAGCTTTCTTCAGGCTGCGTTTCTGCTTGCGCATTGCCCGCCACAAAGGCAGCTGCCGCGCGTGCACGGCGCTCCGCCACGATCTCGCGCTTGCGCAGCGCCAGCACGCCACGCTGAAAGTCAGACACGCTGCGGCGGCCCAGGTGCTGGTCAATCATCCACAGGTGCACATCTTCCATCGATTGGAAGCGCGTGTTCTGCACGGTTTGGAAGGGCAGGCCGTGCTTTTGGCAAATGCCGTAGCGGTTGTGGCCGTCCACCAGCACATCGCCCCACAGCACCAAGGCATCGCGGCAACCCTCGGCCAGAATGCTGCGCTCCAGCGCATCGTGTTCTTCCGGGGTCAGGGGGTCGATGTAGGCTTTGAGTTCTTCGTTGACAACGATGTTCATGGTGTGTGGGCGCGTGGCCGGGTCTTCAAGGCAGGGGCGGCATTGTAGTTGCGCCGTGCTTGCTGTCTGGCAAGGCTCACTTGTCCCGCGTGCCGCGCAGGGCCAGCCAGCCCGCCACCGCTGTGAACACGACGAGGATGCCCACGATGACCCAAAAGCCATGTTCGCTGTCGGCCAGCGGGATACCGCCCACATTCATGCCCAGCAAGCCCGCAAGGATGTTGATGGGCAGCGCCAGCACGGTGACCACGGTCAGCACAAACAGGCTGCGGCTGTTGGCCTCTTGCACGCTGGCCGCAAGTTCTTCCTGCAGCAGCTTGATGCGCTCTTGCAGGCCCTGCATGTCGCGCAGCACCACCGAGAACTCTTCGGTGGAATCGCGCAGCTCCTGCACATCGTCGGCGCCCATCCAGGTGGGTGGGTGCTGCAGCAGGCGGAACAAGGCGGCAGGCTCGGGGGCCAGCAGCCGCTGCAGCCGCACCAGCAACCGCCGCAGCACGCCCAGCCGGGCCCGCTTGTGGTTGAGCCGGCCCGCCAGCAATTCATCCTCAATGCCATCGATGCGCTGGGTGACGCCGCGCACGATGTCCACCAGCCCGGCGGCTTGGGTGCGCATCAGCTGCTCCAGCAGCGCCACGCTGGAGCGCGGCGTGTAGCCCTGCCGCACGGCCGTGCGCAGGGCGTCCACCGACCGCAGCGGGTGGGCGCGCGCGGTGATGACCACGTGGGGCAGCACGCAAATCCACAGCGTGGCAATGTCAAAGGGCTCAAAGGCGAAGTCGAAATGCGCGTCGTTGAGCACGCCCACCAGGGCATCGTCGTCGCGTTCGATGCGGGTGGAGTGCGAGCCCTCTTTGAGTGCCTCAAAAAACGCATCGGGCAACTGGGCGTGCCGCTGTATCCAGCGCAGGGCCTGGGCGTGGGCCAGGTTGAAATGCAGCCAGACGAAGGGAGCCGCGACCGCCCGTGGTGTACCGCCCTGCACGGTGGGCGTTGCCTGTGGGTGCGCCTGCAGCCATCGCGCCGCCTCGGTGCTGTCCAGCGGTGTGGCGGGCACGCTGCCTTGCATGAGGTAGCCGCACACCAGCCCCGCTCCGTCACCTCCGTAGTTGTGGTGTGGCTGCGCGCCAGCAGAGTGGGCCGTCATGGAATAGGGCGAGAAGAAAAAAGACAAAGGCCCGCGCTGCGGGGCAGCCCGCCATCGTTCCTTGTTGGTATGACGGTTTGATGACTGTTTGGTGGCTGTCACCGTGTTGTCACTGAGCCGGGGCAGCATCCCTGTACCTTTTTTGTACCGTTTATCGCCATGCTCCAGAACGCACCGTTCGACGCCCAAGACCTGATGCAGCGCATCGCCAATGACTTGATGGACAGCTACGACGAAGAGCTGGAACTGGAAATTGAAGACCGCAACGTGGATGAGGCGGGTGACCTGGTGGCCACCGACAAGCTGGAGCGCCAGCGCTACTTCAAAGAGCTGTTTCGCCTGCAGGGCGAGCTGGTCAAGCTGCAGGACTGGGTGCAGCACAGCCGCCAGAAGGTGGTGATTCTGTTTGAGGGCCGCGATGCGGCAGGCAAGGGCGGCGTCATCAAGCGCATCACCCAGCGGCTGAACCCGCGCGTGGCCCGCGTGGCTGCACTGCCAGCGCCCAACGACCGTGAGCGCACGCAGTGGTACTTTCAGCGCTATGTGGCGCACCTGCCAGCGGCGGGCGAGATCGTGCTGTTTGACCGCAGCTGGTACAACCGGGCGGGTGTGGAGCGCGTGATGGGCTTTTGCTCGGACGACGAGTACGAAGAATTTTTCCGCACCGTACCCGAATTTGAAAAGATGCTGGTGCGCTCGGGCATCAAGCTCGTCAAATACTGGTTCTCCATCACCGATGAAGAGCAGCACCTGCGCTTTCTGGGGCGCATCCATGATCCCCTCAAGCAGTGGAAGCTCAGCCCCATGGACCTGGAAAGCCGCGTGCGCTGGGAGGCCTACACCAAGGCCAAGGAAACCATGCTGGAGCGCACCCACATCCCCGAAGCCCCCTGGTGGGTGGTGCAGGCGGTGGACAAGAAAAAGGCCCGCCTCAACTGCATTCACCACCTGCTGAGCCAGCTGCCCTACCAGGAAGTGCCCCATGCCCCCGTGGTGCTGCCCGAGCGGGTGCGCAATCCCGAGTATTTCCGCCAGCCTGTGCCTGCGTCGATGTACGTGCCTGAGGTGTATTGAGCGCCGCAGGCGCCGAAGCTATCTCCGTCTGGGCGGTGTTGCTATAGAGTTGATAGCTGCTAGCGCTTGTCCAGTAAGCGCTGGAGGCCAAAAACAGGCTCTTCTGGCGAATGCTAGTGATGCACTCGATAAATGTCGTACGTCGAAATCGTCGTTTACAGACGTGCGGCGATTTCCATCACTACTATTCGCTAGAAGAGCCCAAAAACACTTGAAACTGATGGGGCCGTCTGTATTTGTTGTGGGCCGATCATGTAGCCCCGCCCCAGCTTGCGAGCGGTTCCTGCCTCCGCTAAAGCGCACCCGAAATGGCGCGGTGCCCCACACCGCTACGGGCTTTTTACGGTAGTGTCTTCCGCCGTAGGTGTTTTTCTCACGGAGGCCGGGGGAAAGCATCCCGCCCCGTGGAGCTTCACTCCTGTTAAGGTGGCAAGGGTTTTCCCTCGGTGATGCATGTCACCCCCTGCCTGCAATCTTCCCTTCCTCCATGCCCCGCAAACCCCGTATCTTCTCCCTGGCCAGCTGGACCCGCGCCTACCAGCGCAATCTTGCGGCCTTGGTGCGTGCAACCCAGCCAGCGCCCCGGAAAAAGGCCGTTTCAGCGCAGGCGCGGCCGGAGCGCAAGGTGGCAGCCAAGCCTGCACCCCAGCGGGCCCCACTGGCCAAAACTTCTGAGCAATGGATTGCTGGCGTGGCTCCCGGCCCTGCGGGTGCGCGGCGCTTTCACCTGTTTGTGCCGCCGGGGCTGGTGGCTGCACCGGGCGAGACTTTTGCGCTGCTGGTCATGCTGCATGGGTGCCGCCAGACGGGAAGTGACCTGGCCGCCATCTCGCGCATGAACCGCATTGCAACGCGCAAGCGCTTTCTTGTGCTCTACCCGGAGCAAGAGCGCATGGCCAACCCCCAGGGCTGCTGGAACTGGTACGAGCGCCGCAGCGGCAAGGCCGATGCCGAGGCGGCCACGGTCCTCGCCGCCGTGGACCAGGTGGCGCGGCGGCACCCCGTGGACCTGTCACGTGTGGCCGTGGCGGGCCTGTCGGCGGGTGCCAGCATGGCTGCGCTGCTCGC